>Ga0194119_10000776_pt1 | contig 60076 bp, 50 predicted proteins | sample TA2MahC100mmetaG_FD_148620 | JGI IMG/M metagenome (GOLD analysis project Ga0194119, IMG submission 148620) | Freshwater microbial communities from Lake Tanganyika, Tanzania - TA2015018 Mahale Deep Cast 100m | ecosystem: Environmental > Aquatic > Freshwater > Lake | place: Tanzania: Lake... | reverse complement strand
TTTCATCCGGGCTGTTTGACCATATCTTTTTCCGTACCAAAAGGTGTATCGAGACTGCGGTATCATACGGTTGGGTCAAACGAGATAGATGCTCTATTTTGCTCAGTGGATTTGATGAAACCATTCATAGAATGAATTCTGACATAAAGCGAGATATCGATATCCTTTTTGTGGGTTCGATAACACCACGGAGAAAAATACTATTAGAGAAACTCCAGTCCAACTTCAATGTGACGATTGCAAATGCCTTTGGCAGAGAGCTTGTCCAGTTATTTAACAGAAGCAAAATAGTATTGAACATTCATGCCGAAGATCATAAAGATACGGAGACCCGTGTTTTTGAGGCGCTCGGCTGTGGATCGTTTCTTCTCACCGAACGGCTTTCGGAAGAGAACCCCTTCTCGTGTGAGCACCTTGTAGAGTTTGAGATATTTGACGAACTCTGTGACAAAGCAAAATACTATTTAGATCACACAAAAGAGCGGGATACGATTGCTATGCGAGGCTATGCGGAGGCAGCAGCACGCCATACCTATACTCACCGGGCAGATGAAATCATACGGGTGATGTCCACATATCTTTCAAAGTCATCCCTGGACAAGAACCAATGTGTCCATGTTACACATGATAAATTTATAAATATAACCATGAATGATGCCGAAAACCCTTCCGGAACAACTCAACAAACTCATCCAATGGCATTTTACAATTCATTAGAAGAACAGATCGACAAGATCAGAACACATCTTGCAAATACAGGCAAAGTTTTAACCAGCAAGGTTAGACCCAGAATCTTCGTAGCCGTGCATCACGTCAATTGGGAAAAACACGGCTTGGTAGATGGATGGGCAGAGACTGCTGATGTTATTCACTATGATTGGGGAAATTCCTTCGATCAATATGCTGCCGACTGGCATCGAAGAGGCAAACCAGATTTCAACAAGGTATTACTACGGCAGGTTGAATTAGCTCATCGTGAGAAGCCGATTGATCTCTTCTTTTCTTACCTCTCGGGAAGATGGGTCTATCCAGATACTATTCAGGCTATCGGTAAAATGAACATAATAACAGTAAACATTAGCCTTGATGACAAGGTAAAATTCTGGGGCTATCAAGAGCCAGGCGGTCTTTCTGGAAATGCTGAAATTGCGCCTGAGTTCGACCTCTGCATTACCACTCAATCAGAGGAAGATATTCAAAAGTACATTAGCGTTGGCGCCAGGGCATTGTTTCTTCCACCAGGAGGAAACACTCACTCATTTTCTCCCATACCAGCGCCCAGAGATATTCCTGTTTCCTTTGTCGGCCAATGTTACGGCACTAGACCTCATATCATTGCGTGGTTAAGAAGTTGTGGGATTTCAGTTCAAACATTTGGCAAGGGCTGGCCTTCAGGAGAACTTTCACACCAGGAGATGAACGTAATCTATTCCCGTTCAGTTGTAAATTTAGGATTCGGCTTTATCGGGGATTCTCTTCATCTGACAGGATTAAAGGGAAGGGATTTTGAGGTTCCCCTGATGGGAGGCCTCTATTTGACAACTTATAATCAAGACCTGGAAAACTGTTTTATCCTTGGAGAAGAAATTGATTGCTATCGGAATGAAACGGACTTACTTTCAAAATTACACTATTATATAACACACCCGGATATTGCCTTAAATATTGGAGCAGCAGGAAGAAACCGGTGCTTGCTTGATCACACGTGGGTTCATAGATTTAAGACCGTTCTAGCGGTTGCCGGTCTTTCTGATTCCTATATAATTTCTCATAGGTAATAAGTCACCATGTTTAAAATCATGAGTGTATTTGGTACTCGTCCAGAAGCCATAAAACTTGCACCAGTAATTAAAGAATTACAAAAACATTCAGACTCACTGAAAAGTGTCGTTGCCGTTACTGCCCAGCATCGTCAGATGCTTGACAGCGTTCTGAATGTTTTTGACATTAAGCCGGATTATGATATGAATATCATGGCTGCGGGACAAGGGCTGTCTGACATTACCTGCAAAGTATTAAAGAATATAGAATCGATATATGAAACGGAGCAGCCTGACCTGGTTTTAGTACAAGGAGACACGACTACTGTTTTCGCCGCATCGCTGGCGGCCTATTACAAACATATTCCCGTAGGGCACGTGGAAGCGGGATTGCGTTCACACAACAAATATCATCCTTTCCCTGAGGAAATAAACCGATGTTTAACGAGCATTATAGCGGACATCCATTTTGCCCCAACTGACAAGGCAAAAGACAACTTATCCAGCGAAGGAGTAAACGAAGATTCCATTTGTGTGACGGGCAACACCGTTATAGACGCCTTATTGGATGTAGCAGCGTTTGACTTCAAATTTGACACCGATCTGCTCAACAACATTAAAGGCAAGATAATATTAATTACAGCGCACCGGCGGGAAAACTTCGGAAAACCACTAACCGATATATGCAATGCCATCTTAACATTGGCAAAACGATACCCGGATGTTACCTTTATATACCCGGTACATCTGAATCCAAACGTCAGGCACACTGTATATGCTATACTGGGAAACCAACCAAATATCCATCTCATCGAACCGCTGGAGTATGTGCCTTTCGTTCATTTAATGAAGCGCGCCCACTTCATGCTGACGGATTCCGGAGGCATTCAGGAAGAAGCCCCTTCTTTAAACAAACCGGTACTGATACTCCGTAAGGTGACGGAACGTCCAGAGGTAGTAAAAGCAGGCGGCGCAAAATTGGTTGGCACAAATCCCGATACTATTATTGCAGAAACAATCCGTCTGTTAGAAGACACAAAAGAATATAATCGAATGGCAAATATTGAGAATCCTTTCGGCGATGGACGTGCTTCGAAACGTATTGTTGACTTTATCAAACATGAATTAAACAACAATAAAACTGTATGAAATTCAATTATTTTGTTAAAGGTACGCCTTCGTTTAGCTAAGGGTTTGTCACGAAATAAGTGATCATCTTAATTGTCTCTACCTAATATTACTCAATAGTAAGCTTAGCATGTTATAACATTTATTTTATGATAACATCTAAGGGGATTGCCTATTAGACTCTTTACGCAGGAGAGAACAATGGATAATGAACTTTTGCTTATCAATAATTTGAGAAACCATGTAAATAATATTTTGCTTTCTGACGCAGATAATTCTGAAATTCAACCCGAATGGGGTAATAATGTTACCGAGTTAGTCGAAGACATTAATAATTCAGACCCCGGAAGATTTCTTCAATGGGATGTCATCCGTAAAACAATGTTCGTTGCAAATACATCTTACATTGTTAATGAACTAAAGTTTTTAACAGAAAGTAATTGGCACATTTGGAAAAGTGCCACTAAGGAAGTCCAGATAGGATACCCTGATCCCTGTATATTTTACCCTAAAAGTAGTGGTAATTTGATCCATCACGCATATCATTTAGCCCAACTTGGGAATAAATTGGAATTGAATATTACTGATATAGATTATGTGCTTGAATTTGGAGGGGGATATGGGAGCATGTGTAGATTATTTCATAATCTGGGTTTTAAAGGCAAATATATCATTTTTGATCTTCCTGTTTTTTCGGCACTTCAAGAATTTTATTTAAAGAGTATTGGGATAAACGCAAAGTATGGAGCAAATGAATATACAAATGGAGTTAGTTGTATTTTTAAAACTGAAGTGCTCAGAGAGATTTTAAGTAATAAAGAATCAAAAAAGAAATCAATCTTTATCGCGACTTGGTCAATAAGTGAAGCACCAATATATTTAAGAAATACAATCTTGAGTGTGATTGAAAATTTTGATTTATTTTTAATCGCATATCAAAAACAGTTTGGAGAAATAGATAATAGTAAATATTTTTCAGCATGGAAAGATTCTCTAAGAAATTACAAATGGTCTAGTTATGAAATAAGACATTTACCTAATAATTATTACCTTTTCGGGGAAAATATCCCATAGGTAACTTAGGTTTATCTCTCGTCTGCAAACATACGAAGCTATTCGTTAAGGCATAAGTATTTTCCCGTAGGTGGCGAATATTGTGTGAACTTGAAAGGGATGCATCTCAAACATTGATACAAATATTGACAGTGTGGTATCGGACATGTTCCGTAATCCCTACGCCAGTTTAATCAGGGCTTACAGTTGCTCACGCGTGCCAAGTGCAATGAGTTAAAATTAATCATCTTGTATAAAATAACACCTTAGGTTGTTCGTAATAGTTCACCGCTTTTTAAAGGTATCCCTTTTCTGTTAAATACATCCTGATTTTGTCAAGCAATTCTTTGGCGTCTTTTTTAAATTCGAGAACATCCTCTTGAGTAAACATATATGAAGGATTATAGTCAGCTTCTTCCCTGTATTTCATAAGCCTGGAGAATATGTGGGAATATTTTGTTTCAAATACACCTTTTTTTATAAAATGCAGACCAAAAAGCCGGAGGGCGCCTTCATGGCTTTTTGGCTCGAGGCCCCTTGATAAAAGAAGCGCCCTTACTGTATGAAACGAAGAATAATAAAGTCGGGATACAGCCCCATTGATAAAACCATTATTATAAAGCAATTCTGCCTCTTGCAAGATTTCAGACGACTTATCCAGCTCATCATGGATATTATTCCTTTTATTCTCTTCTATCACAATGGTATCCCTTCCCTTTCGATGTCAGCAACGATTCTTCTTTCCCGCTTTTTAAGAAAGGCAAAATTTTCCTCTGAGAGTACCAAGGTTGAAATGGAAACAAGATATTTTACTTCGATATCGGCAACTACATCAAATATCTGCTTTTTTAGCTCCCTTGATAACCATCGGACAACAATGGCTATGTCAATATCAGATTCGGTATCATAGTCTCCCCTTGCCCTCGAGCCGTAAAGGACTATCTTCATCATATTGTTTCCCAAAAATTTCTCAAGAGTATTCTTTATCTCTGATAACAGAGTTTTCATATCTTCATTTGCTAAAATATCTTTATCCAATGGTTTCTTCCCTTTTGTCTAATTCGGTTAATTCGATAGCCTCTGGTTCTGTTGCTATCGTATCCCGGATGTCCTCCACTACTGGGTATGGCTACATCCTAACTATTTTAAAAAGAAAGTCAATGATTAAACATTGAATAAATATTAAACATCCTGTAGAGAATAACACCTTAGTTTATTCTTACACAAAACTTCTATATGTGTCCGGGAATACCGACAGCATCCGTATTTTTCTTGTCCTACAGCTGGAAGAATACCCTTGTAGGGTTTGCTTAAGAAACATATTAGAATTCCATAATTATTTAAATGCGATTTAATAAGGCATAGTATTTGCACTTTCGTATCGGAAAATCACATTGGATTCCCTTTGAAAAGGAAACTAAATCAGCTAAAGGAAATTCCAGGAATCAACTTTAATATGCACATGCAAACCTTAAAGAAAGAAAATATCTCAGCGTGCCTGATAGTAAAAAACGAGGAAGAACTCCTGCCTAACTGCTTAAAGAGTATCAAAGATGTAGTCGATGAAATCATTATCGTCGATACAGGTTCCACAGATAATACGGTAACTATTGCCAAAGAATTCAAGGCAAAGGTTTACCATCACCCATGGAATGACAGTTTTAGCGAGGCAAGAAATCATTGTTTAAACCACGCATCGGGAGATTGGATTCTTCAGATAGATGCCGATGAAGAATTGGAACAAGCGGATATACCGAAGCTCAGACTTGCAATAAGAGACAATAGATATAATGGAATTATTATCGCTGTTCAAAGCATTATAAAGGACGGTTTGCATACATTCTATCATCCGCGTGTTTTCCGGCGCGGCAAGGGATTTTACAAAGACATCATCCACGAGCAAACCATTATCGAAGGTGAACGGCTACCAACAGGGATCAGACTTTACCACCATGGATATAACCTTGATGAAAAAAAGATGCGGATAAAATGGCAGCGGACCACCCGCTTACTGAAAAAACAAATTGCGCAAAACAAACACGATAGTTTTGCGTGGTTTAACCTGATACGCAATTACCGCATACAAGACTCGTTTCAAGACGGTATCAATGCGGGAGAAGAAGCCCTTAAAATAATGTCATCCGGCTCCTTTTCGAAACATGGTGGAACAGTAACAGTTCAGCGCCCCCACCTGACCTCCCCCCTCCCCCTTTCTCCCCCTCACAGTGGGGTACAGGGGGAGGAAACGTTTCCCCGATCTGAGTCGAGAACGAGTTTCCCCCGCCCCTCGTGGGAGGGGTTAGGGGAGGGGGATGAACGGATACAAGGCACAAACGTTAATCTGCATCACTATGTCATGATTATTTATGAAACGGCAAACTGCCATCTCTATAATGAAAATTATTCAAAGGCAAAGGAATTGTGCCACTTTGCCTTATCAAAATTAGCCGAGTTAAAAATCGAACCGGAAAACATAGACCTCATATTTACTCTCGCCTGTACATATTTGAAGGAAGGGGATTACAGAAAGGCCATTGATTACTTCAGACGGTTTTTGTTGCTCCGCGAATGGTATCTCAAAAACATAGATAAAATTTCCCTTATGGTTGACACCATGGGATACGATTACACTGCTTACAATGGGTTAGGAATTTGTTCCGGAAAGTTAGGGCATTTGCAAACGGCTATAGACTATTTAAAAAAAGCCATAGCTTCCAACAGTAAGTATCTTACACCCTATAAGAATCTGGCTATCTGCTATTTAAGCGAGGAAAATCTTGTTGAAGCTACCAATACCCTATTAAAAACCATTTCTGAAGGTATTGCAGATAATGAAGTACTCTTGCATTTGGGAGAACTCTATATAAAACAGGAGGCATATGAAAAGGCCATCCCGTACCTTGAAGCGCACATAAAGACTTGTCCTGAAAACAAAGATATACTATTAAATATTGCGCGATGCTACGAAAAGTTAGGACACTGGGAGGCGGCCCTCGCCGGTTATAAATCGGCGCTTGGGCAATAGACAACTTTATCAACAGCCCACGAAATTCGCGAAAAAGTCACGAAAATTTATCCATTAACGTGGGGGTTGAAAATCCTTGCTGGTTCACTCGTTCTCGCCCCCGACAGCAGCAATCGGGGGGTTTTGGTTCAGACTACAAGTCTGAACCGGCGTGAAGGGACTGATTTTTCAAAAAACAAATTGGTTAAATTTGTTTGGTTGCGGCTTCGCCGCGCCTGGATATAAAGCCTATTGCGAGGTAAAAGATGATAACGAATGCAAACTATCGAACGCCATCAAATAACGGAAGACCGTCGCTCTCTGCGTGCATGATTGTAAAGAACGAAGAAAAATTTTTGGCTCAATGTTTAAAAAGCATTAAAGACGCCATAGATGAAATTATTATCGTCGATACTGGTTCGACAGATAGAACTGTTGAAATTGCACAATCCTTCGGCGCTAAAGTATACCATCATCCATGGCGCAACAGCTTCAGTGAAGCACGGAACCATTCTCTGAGCTACGCAACCGGCGACTGGATTCTCCAAATCGATGCAGATGAGGCGCTTGAGCAGGCCGATATACCACTTCTTCATAAGTTAATACAAACCGATTCATATAATGCAGTATACGTTGCTATTTACAGCGAACTCCCTGGAGGTCAATCAAAACACTATTACACAAGGGTATTCCGCCGAGGAAAGGCGCGCTTTGAAGGTATCGTACACAATCAACTTGTCCTGGATGGTAATGCCATGCCATCGGAAATAAGATTTTACCATTATGGGTACAACCTATCTAATGAAGAAATGAAAAATAAATACAAAAGGACCGGAGACCTTTTGAGAAAGCAACTGGTGGAAGATCCTAATAATATCTTTGCCCTGGCAAACCTGGTCCGTAACTATAGGAATGAATATAATTTCGAAAAGGTTATCGAATTAGGAGAGAGCGGATTGAATATACCTGCCTCCCCGACAGATGTTGATTCCAGAAACCAAAGGCTCAGGATTTATATTGACCTTGCATATGCCTTGCTAAATACAAATCAAACAAACAGGGCAGAAGAAATCTGCAAAGACGCAATCAACGAGAATCCCGATTCGTTAGATATTTTATATGTTATGGGAGATATATTGGCGAGGAAGGGAGAATTTGCTGAAGCTATAAATTATTTTAAAAAATATCTTATTATAAAAGATAAAGAAAACAAAAACCCTACCGTTAACCTTCGTATTGTAGATACATATTATTATGAACATAAAGCATATAACAATATCGGAGAATGTTACAATCGTCTCGGACTTTCTGATAAGGCAGAACTGGCTTACAAAAAGGCTCTTGATCTGAACAATAAGGAATCATTGTACTACTCAAACCTTGCACACCTCTACATCTCCCAAAATCGCTTTCAAGAGGCAGAAAGTATCACTAACACCGCTATAAAATTTGGTATTGCTAATCACTTGATATATCTCTTGATGGGAAAGGCGCAAATTATGCTGGGAAAAGCACATGAAGCTATCCACACCTTCAAACAACGTATCCAAAAAGATAACAACGATTTAAATGCACATATATTTTTAGTAAATCTTTTATTACAAACAAATCAAATTAAAGAGGCAGAAGAGACTCTGAAAACAATAATTTCTTCCCACCCGGACAACCTGGAACTCAAATGCCTTATGGAAAGGATTAAATTTAAAAACGGCGACCGGCAGAGCGCAATCAAATTCATCCAAAATACGCTCAAATCAAATTCAACAGACGCCGGCACATACCTCAAACTGGGAAATCTTTGTACAGAAATAGAAGACCACACCACTGCCATTGAGCTGTTTGAGAAATACCTTCAAATCTCACCTGCCAATGCTGATGTAATTGCCGCTATTTCCATTTGTTACGCCAGATTGGGCAGATTAGAATCTGCAATAATCGGACTCAGGGCAGCGCTCAAATTAGACCCTGCCTGTCATTACGCCTCGCAAAATCTTATTTCCCTGGAAAAGAAATTCAAGAATCAACCTGCTGCAAATTTAAAAAACGAGGTAACGGTCTGACATCCGAAACGGATAACAATATTTTTAAAAATGTACTAAACTTATTATACTTTCTGCCGATAATTACAACAGGTACCGTAGAAAAGTTTAAAGACCAGACTAGTCAGTCTCTTAAATTATTGTAATTTATATCGAAGAATAAATTAGTTTCTTCCCGTCATGGAATACGGGAAAAACGTTAAAACAAGGAGGTTTAAAAATGGGTGCAAGAATTAACACCAACATTAATGCGTTAAATGCATTAAGGTCGTTGAACGATGTTGATAATCGGCTGTCAATCGCTCAATTGAGGCTGGCAACAGGTAAAAGAATTAATAACGCAGGAGACGATGCTGCAGGTTATACCATTGCCAAAAAGTTCAATGCCCGCGCAGAGGGCCTTGGTCAGGCATTAAATAACATCGGCTCTGCCAAGAATCTTATCGCAGTTGCGGAAGGGCACCTGGGTAACATCGTTGACATCCTGACGCAGATGAAAACAAAGACCACCCAGGCAGCCGATGACTCACTGGGCACTGCTGAACGTACCGCCATTAAGGGAGAACTGGTCAAATTAACCAACCAGATCGACCTTGAGGTAAATCAGGCAAGGTGGAACGACAAAACAATATTCAGCGGCGCTGCTACAACCGGCGCATCAAGTGGAAGCGGACTGTTTAAGTTCCAGATCGGCGCAGGGGCTAGCACCACAAATGACATAATGAAGTTTGATTTACTTGCAAAGGCCAACGTCAGCTTTGATTCGGCTGCTTCAACCAAAGGTTATTCATCCACTGGGTTGAATGTAACGGTTGCTACAGGCGCGCTTGCCGGTTCAATAGTTGGTTCATCAGCGTCTGCTCAAGTATTAATGGCCAGGATAGATACCGCTATAGCCGATGTGTCTGAGGCATTGAGCTACATTGGGTCAGTAGTGAACAGGTTGACGTACCAGGAGACAAGCTTGACTGTCGCCAGGACGAATACCGAGGCAGCAAGGAGTCGTATCGAGGATGCCGACATGGCTTACGAACAATTAAATTCAACCAAGCTGCAGATATTGCAACAGACTGCCAGTGCAATGCTTGCTCAGGCAAACTCAGGACCACAATCTATATTGAGTCTCTTCAAATAAGGTAAGTTTTGAGTTGGGGATGGGTTAATGTTGCCCATCCCCAACTTTTTGTTTCAGGAGGTTAATAGTATGGCCATATCATCATCACTTACCTCAGCTTACAGTTCTAGTTCCGCCCTTAATTCTCTGGTTAATCAGTTCATGGCGTTGGAACGCAGGCCATTAACAACGCTTAATACTCAAAAAACCAGCCTCAACAGCAGTCTCAGCATACATAGCGATTTAAAGACAAAGATCTCAGACCTCTTGACATTATCAAGAGAGCTTGGCAGCACCGAAACCACCGCTATATATAACTCAAGGACATCTAGTTCAGGCGATGAAACAAAGATAACTGCATCCGCCGGCTCCGGAGCCGCTATAGGTACATATCAGATACGCGTTAAACAGTTGGCTACCGGCGCCTCTTTACAAAGCACTGCGGCATTACTAACAAAGCCCGCTACTATCAGCAGCTCAAAAGTGGCTCCTGGCAGCGGCACAATTGACGTGACAAAGAGTTTCGCTAATGCGGGTTTTGGAAGCGCCCCTACGGGGACAGTAACTATCGGCAGCTGGACATCGGCTGATTTATCCACCTATACCTCCGTCCAGACGTTCATGGATGCGGTCAATGCAGCAGGGGTAAATGCAAATATTTATTACAACAAGACCGAAGATAAATTCTATCTCGAAAGCAAAACTGCAACCGCTTTAACTTTCTCTGAATCAGAAGCCGGGGGCAGCGCCGGATTTTTCACGCAGGTGAAAATGAGGGATACAACGTCTCCCTATGCCTATCGCGGCACTACAGATGCCACCGGCGTTCAGAGTAATGTAATATTGAACAATGCAAATTTTGATACTGCACTGACAAGCACCACGACCGGCAAACTTAAAATTAACGGCGTGGAGATCTCATACGACACATCAACAGACACGCTCGATGCGGTTATTTCCAGGATAAACAGCTCTAAAGCAAATGTAAATGTGTTCTATGATACTTCCCTTGACAAAGTTCTTATTAAATCCAAAGGCGCTGGCAGCACAGATACGATTACTCTGTCGGATGTAACCGGCAATCTTATGAATGTATTAAAATTGGACACCGCATCGGCAACCAGCGGCACTGATGCGAAATTTACCATAAACAGCACCAGCGCATCGGATGAAATTACTAAAAGTTCAAACACCTTTACGATAAACGGTATTAACTATACCCTTAAAAATACGAATGTCACGGCCTACACAGATACTACCTATACAACGATAACGGTCAAGCAGGATACCAGCGCCTTACAATCAAAGGTTAATGATTTTCTCACAAAATTTAATTCCGTAACGCAATATATCAAAGACAAAACAGGTTTAGACGCATATACAAAGGCAAGGGGCGTATTCGCAGGAAATACGACATTTACGTCCCTAAGAAGCCAATTATACAAAAAACTGTCAGAACAAGTAACAGGGCTTACCAGCGGGAATCCAGATTATCTCAGTAAAATCGGCATTACCTTTGATAGTTATCTGAAAGCCAGTTTATCGAATACAACGAAATTTAACGATGCGCTCTCTTCCAATTCCCAGGCAGTTCAAGACCTTTTTAATTCCACAAACGGTGTTGCTAAAAAGCTGGAAACCCTTATAAAACCGTTCGTGGAGAGCTCATCTACATCGAGAGGCTCAATTATTGACGAGACAAAAAACGTCATCAGCAACCGAATAAAGGATATAGAGACGAGAATAACACGGATGGAAGCGCGCCTGAAAATAAAAGAAAATCAATATCGTCAACAGTTATACAAAATGCAGGACTTACTGAACACTGCCGTACTTCAGGGTAATCAGATTACTACTCAACTGTCATATAATAACAGTTACCAATACTAAGCAAATTAAAAAAATACGATATGGACGTGTGCAAACTAATACCCTCAGACGAAACAAATAATATCGAAAAAGTAATTGAAATTCTTACAATACAGTTAAAGTATTATAAAGAACTTTTCGTTCATACCAGCGCGCTAAAAGATATGCTGGTGAAGGACTGTAATGAGGAGATCCTGAGTAAAAAAATGGAAGAACGGGGGCTATTAATCGACAAGATAATATCTTCAAAAAAATATTACGATTCTATTAAAGAATGCGCCGACTCTGCCGATAATAAAATAAAAGCATATACAGATAAATTATTACAGGAAATTCAGCAAATATTAAATTCGATAGTTATTTTTGACACAGAGAATATTGCTTTAATAAAAAATTACATTAAAGATATTACCTTTAATCTGGAAAAGATACAGGAAAGCAAACATCTTGTGAATGATTTAAAAAAGCGCATGAGTAATTCACCCGTTTTTGTCGATGTCTGCGGATAAATAAATATACATAACTCTTTACTTCATCAGATATTTTTTAAAAAGGAGGCCTGAATTATGATCGCTACAAAAAAGATTAGCACTGCATATCTGGAGCAGGAAATAATGACGTTAAACCCTGTTCAACTGCTGATAAAGGCTTATGATGCCGGGATTACTGCTTGTAATCGGAGAGACGAATCAAAAGCCAGCGCAGTTCTTGTCGAGTTAATCGACTCACTCAACTTTGATTATGCGGAAATTGCCAACTCTTTATTTAGATTGTACGATTACTGCATGCGGGAGGTTAAACGTGGTAATTTTGATATCACCTTAAAGATATTAAAAGAATTACGGGAGACATGGGTTCAGGTGCAAGACAATGTCCAGACAGAAGCGTTACAAACCAGCAGCTTGTAATGCCCGTGTTTGGCGCCATGTGAATAAACAACGATTAGGAAAGCAGACTTTGTATTTCAATAATCCACTCTTTTGCAAGGATATCCCAATCGTAAAGTAACTCGACCCGACTACGGGCGTCATGACTGAGGCGTTGCCACGCTTCATCATTATTCATCAAATCAACGACTGCCTCAACGAATTGTCTGCCAAACTCGTCACTATTGGGATCTCCGGGGATAAGGTGTCCACTGACACCATCTGCCACCGTTTCCGACAAAGCCGCCAGTGTGCTGGCAACTATTGGTGTTCCTGCAGCCTGAGCTTCAATTGCGGCAATACACGATGTCTCTCTCCAGGTACTTGGATAAACCATCAGGCGGGCAGTAGCCATTTCCTCTGCCAGCGCTGCTTTGGGTAAGCCCGTCCGTACAAACACCCCGGACTGACGCGCCTGTTGCCAGACAGGGTCTTCAAGATTATCATCAGGTAATTGATAGGTATAAATGTGCAGCTCGGCGTCGGGGACTTGTTGGCGAATGCAAGGAAACAGTTTCAACAAAATATTCAATCCCCGATCAGGACGACTGGCATAAATTAACCGATTACGATTCCTCTTTTCAGCGGGTCTGAACAACTTCAAATCTACACCATTTCTCGTCAGGAAGAAACGTTCTGCGGGAATACTAAAATGGCGCGACCACACATCCCTCTGCCAATGACTAATGGCGTAAATACGATCAATGGGCAGACGAGAAGGACATTCCCCTTCTAAAAATGGAACATTAATATCATCATGTATCCAAAGGATACGCAACTGTGCCTGTAAATCAACCTTAAAAGGCCGTAGTGAGCGGGAGGAAATGAGCACCGGCAATTTATACAAATTGCGGTAAATGTGAAAATCCACCAGATCGTCGTAGCGCACACCATCATAAACGCCTGGCTTTTCGCAGTTGCAAAAAACGCGCACCTTTACCCCCTGTGCAGCCATGGCGCGGGCAATGTAAATAAGGGCGCTTTCGCTGCCCCCAAGCCCTTTTTCTTCCATCGTCCCGCCATGAAACGGATAACCTCCGGTGTAAAAAACAACCTCTGCCTCATCAGCAATTACCGGTAGACCTATAGCCGATGCCGCCGACCTTGCCCCCTCATAAGCCGAAGCAAATTCAATATCACGGGCAATTGTATTACGAAATGCCTCATAAGCTTCCTGGTAACATCCATTTTGCAAATACAACTGACCAAGATAATAGTAAGGATTGGCGAAAGAGGAATCAGCATCTATACTACGTTGTAACAAACCTAGCGCACGATCTCTATACCCTAGCCGGTTATTAATCACCGCAGCATTGAAGAGGACGCGGGGCTCGTCAGGACAATCTTTAAGAATATCCTCAAATATCCCAAGCGCCTGATGCAGTTTTCCCTGTCCTGCCAGACCAATACCCCGTTGTAAAGATTCTTCAATAGCCATCATCCTCACCTCTTTTCAATTATTCACGCCCGCAACACAAGGCAAGACCACGCTGCGCGTCTTCCCTCGATGGGTCCAGGACAAGGGTACGCTCATACATATCCCTGGCCCCGGCCAGATCACCGCGCATAAAGCGACAATTCCCCAATAGCAAATGGGGTAACGCAACTGAGGCATTACACTCTATAGAACGAATAAACTCCGCCTCGGCACCCTGATAATCACCTGCTGCGCTACGACAACAGCCTAGTTCTAAATAAATCCTGGACATATTCAAATCTGCGCTTGGAGATAATCCTTCTTTGCCTTTGGTGATTTGTATTGCACTCTCCAGATACTTGATTGCCGTATTAAATTGATTGTTAGTTACCGCCAGTGTTGCCAATATATAATAAGACAAGGGATTATCAGGTTCAAAAGTTGAGATTTGACGGGCATGGTACGCTGTTTTTGAGCTACTGCCTGATTCCAGGTATAGTTTAGCCAGATTTAAGTGTATCTGACCTATGAGTTCACGCTTGATATGGCCATCGTCTTTGTCCAATGCACGATGAAAGGAGCGAATTGCCATATCTTGTTGTCCAAGTTCCCGGTAAGTCATCCCAAGATTGAAATGCACAAATGGGTCTTCCGGCATCCGTTTTACCTCGGCTAGCAGGTAACGAAGGTTTCGTTCTGCCCGATGACGCTTTTTCTCTTCAGTAGCTGCATACGCCCAATGATGAATAACAATGTCCGTGCGTAATACCTTTCCTCCAATACGTTCTATTGATGGAAGAATCTGTTCATGAATTGCCCCTTCGAACCGAATGGCGGGATGATGTCGAAAAAGACGGCAGTACTCAATATAAAAAGCGGTAACGATGTTCTCAGCTTGCTGAGGAATACACTGGCGCACCGTGGCGCCCATGATATCCTTTTGTGTAATCACCTGGCGAATTTTACCGGCGTTTACACTATCAATAACTTCATCTGCATCAATATAAAGAATCCAGTCGCCGCTGGCATGGCGTAAGGACTCATTACGAGCGGCAGAAAAGTCATCTATCCACGTAAAATATTTCACCTGTGCGCCATGGCTCTGCGCTATCTCTATTGTGTCATCAGTGGAGCCTGTATCAACAACGATTATCTCGTCTGCAAAAGAACGGAGGCTCTCAAGACAACGAGAGAGAAGGAGTGATTCGTTTTTAACAATGAGACAGGCAGAAAGACGCACCATGCAACCACCTTGTGTTTCATTATTTGTAACAGTTCAGCACCCCCACCTAGCCTCCCCCTTTCTCCCCCTCAGTGAGGGGGACAGGGGGAGGAAACATTTTTCCCCGCCCCTTGTGGGAGGGGTTAGGGGAGGGGGCTGAACAGATACCATTATTTTGACCAATTCCTGGGAAACCATAAAAAGATGACCGTTTTACTAACGCAAAACGGTCATCTTAAATAATCGTTCATCAAATTAGTCCCCCTTAATAAAGGGGGAAAAAGGGGGTTGTATTTTTGACTGCATTATTCCCCGTTTTCACGAGGACAAGTTTACAACCCCCTTTGCCCCCTTCCCCGTTTTCACGAGGACATGTTTCTAAGGGGGATTTGTACGTCGCAGATGCCATGTACGCTGCACAAATAAATTTCTGTACAATTCAACTATTTATTTGAACAGGCTCAGTATTGCCTGTGGCCCTGTATTTGCCTGGGCAAGCATCGCGCTGGCGGTCTGCTGTAATATCTGCAGCTTAGTCGCCTCCAACTGCTCAAATGCCATGTCGGCATCCTCGATACGACTCCTCGCTGCCTCGGTATTCGTCTTGGATATAGTCAAACTTGTCTCCTGATACGTCAACCTGTTTACTACTGAACCTATATAGCTCAATGCCTCAGACACATCGGCTATAGCGATATCTATCCTGGCCATTAATAGTTGAGCAGACGCTGATGAACCAACTATTGAACCGGCAATCGCGCCTGTAGCAACCGTAACATTCAATCCGGAGGAAGAAAAACCTTTGGTTGAAGCAGCCGAATCAAAGCTGACGTTGGCCTTTGCAAGTAAATCAAACTTCATTATGTCATTTGTGGTGCTAGCCCCTGCGCCGATCTGGAACTTAAACAGTCCGCTTCCACTTGATGCGCCGGTTGTAGCAGCGCCGCTGAATATTGTTTTGTCGTTCCACCTGGCCTGATTAACCTCGAGGTCGATCTGATTGGTTAATTTTACCAGTTCTCCTTTAATAGCAGTACGCTCAGCAGTGCCCAGTGAGTCATCGGCCGCCTGGATGGTCTTTGTTTTCATCTGCGTCAGGATGTCAACGATGTTACCCAGGTGCCCTTCCGCAACTGCGATAAGGTTCTTGGCAGAGCCGATGTTGTTTAATGCCTGGCCCAAGCCCTCTGCGCGGGCGTTAAACTTTTTGGCAATGGAGTAACCGGCCGCATCATCTCCGGCGTTATTGATTCTTTTGCCTGTGGCCAGCCTTAATTGAGCAACAGACAGCCGATTACCGACATCATTCAACGATTTCAGCGCATTCAAAGCGCCAATGTTGGTATTAATTCTCGATCCCATAATTAAACCTCCTTGTTAAAGTTCACAATATAATACAATTACATTTTTTGGAAGAATCTCAGGAATAACCAGGCGCCCGCTGTTATTCTTTGGATTCTACTCCACTAATTCAACAACTTTATGTTGGGCTTCATCTGATTCTTCACCGGCGCTAACCTGTAAAAAATCAATAAACTTTTTTAATATCCCTTTATCAAAGTTCCCATCCATTCCCTTTACCATATTCTGTAATACGTTAAAAGCAGCGTTAGAATCGTTTGGAGTATTCTTAGACATCCGTATTTCAAATTCGTCCAGAATACGGGTTATACGACTATAATAATGGATTTCCTCACCCTTCAGACCATCAGGATACCCTTTCCCGTTATATCGTTCGTGATGTTGTTTCGCAATGAGGCAAGCTTCCATGGGCAGATTGCCGCTGTTCGATAGAAGAATAAAACCCAAATCGGTGTGTTTTCTCATCTGCTCTCTTTCTTCCTTCGTCAATTCTTCCATATCTTTTTTCATCATAGAATGGTCTATCTTCGCTTTACCGATATCATGCAGAAGCAAGCCAGTGCCTAATGTCAAAAGATCATTAACTGGCATTTCAAGATAATATCCGAATAGCAACCCTAATATGGCCGTATTTACCGAATGTCTCATAACATTCTTATCGTAGGCCAGCATTTCCATCAGATGCGAATAAACTTCTTTATCTCTCAACATAAAATCAAGCGCAACCGTAGTCCAATCCCTTGCCCTTTCAACGGTGATACCGACGCTTGAGTCTTTCAAGGCATCTGTCATCATGTTTGTTGCAACTTCATAGACAATATGAACTCTCTCATGCAATGTAGCCATTTCATCGTGAACTACCTGCTCAAGATTTGTTTCCATGTATCGCAAGTATTGCGCATTGCCGTTCTTTGCAACGTAAATTTTATTGATATTTTTCTTTACAAAGGATTCTTTCCGTTCGTCGTCAAACAGGTTATTGCCCTTGCAATACAACAGATATTTATTTTCATCATTCACTACGGTTTGTAAATACAGATCACATCCTGCAAAGGCGCCTGTTTTAATACTTCTCAACGTAACAGGAAGATATTTATGATTTTTATCATAATACGTAGAGGTAAAGTGGTCCAGCTTGTTGGGATTTTTCAGTCTCTCATACAAATCCGTATTCCTGATAGCGATAGCTACGTATGCTGCAATTGTTTCCAGGAATCGTACGTCATTATCCGTATAACTATCTCCCGACTTTTTACTGTTTACGCTTATTACACCAACAACCCTGCCTCTTGCCCTTATGGGAACACAGAGCACTGTTTTCCCAAGATACCACTGAAATTGCTGCTTATTAAAACGCAAATCTTTTTCAATATCATCAATAACCAGCGACTTCCCGCATTTCACAACCCACCCGATGGCTCCGTCTCCCACCTTAAATATTGAATCATTCGCTACGTGGCCGGGCAGACCTTTTGCGGCCTTTAACTGGACTTCATCTCCATTGACTAACACAATAATTCCGGACAAACTGCCCGTCCCGCTGACAGTAATGTTGTTGACCAGAGGAAATATCCTTTGCAGATCAAGCACCGAAGTTAAGGCATATCCGATTTCCTTGAGATTAAGTTCTTTTAGGCTGTCGTAGGACTCATCCATCAATTTATCAGTAGAACGCGGATGATGTAATAAATAATGTAATTTAGCAAGGCATCTGATATCGCTTAGTGTATCCTGAACTATTTTCAGGTCTTCTCTAACCGTTTGAGTTAACAGATTTGTTGTCATAGCAATTATCCTCTGGAATTAGCGAGGCGAAGCCTCAGACCCACCAAACACAGTTGTAATGAATTAACAATAAATAACATGAACAACTTCATGTTGCTGTGCCATTAGGGCTAAAGCCCCGGTATGGCGTGTATTCGTTAACCCCAGCCTTAAGGTAGGACAAGCGTCCCCGCTTGTCATCATAAGTCAGGCGAGGACGCCTGACCTACCATGGGTTAGTGACGGTCTTATCTGAATTGGGCTTTAGCCCTGACCTTCTGCGGGTTCGGGTTTGCAACCCGAACCCTACGTTTTATATTGTTGATTTCGCCATTGCTCGCACAGTGCGTTATTACCCAAATAAACTCATGGGTTCAGGTTGTAAACCTGAACCCGCGCACGGGTCATAGCAATTATTCTCCCAAGTTGGCCGCAATAAGTCCCCCTTAACAAAGGGGGATTCAGGGGGTTGTGTTTCTTCTTGGCTATTCCCCGTTTTCACGAGGACGAGTTTACAACCCCCTTGCTAAGGGGGATTTTATGGATGCTGCCACACGCAAATCTGCATTACTAAAATGAAAATTCCTATACAATCAATTAGATTCTTCGCTGTCGCGCAGACATTGTTCTGAGCCTAAGATTCTTCGGCTTCGCCTCAGAATGACATAAGGCGAAGGAATGACTTTGTGTCATGCTGAACGGAGTGAAGCATCTCAACTTACCTTTTCTATTAATATCAATGGTAAGCAATATAAGTGCCAAATTATTTCCTAAACAACTTCTTGATGAATATAATATTAACTACATACACCCTAACGTTTTATATCTTTCAATGCCGCAACCACAGGTGCATTGGTGCGACTAATAATTAAACAGCCGCTTGCCAGTGTGTAAATATTTCCTATACCGACATAGGAAATTTCTTCTTACTTTTCTGATACTGCCTTTCACCGCCCGAACCAAGAAACAGGATGAAATCCTTGAAATATTTCTCATCAAAGCTCTCTTTCATTTCTTCATTCATAATCTTCAATGCCGCAAATGGCTTTCTCGCATCGGAATAAGACCTTTGTGTCGTCAGGGCATCATACACATCTATAATACCTGCAATCCTACCGTATTTGTGGATCGCATCGCCCTTTAACCCGTTTGGATAGCCTTTCCCGTTATACTTTTCATGATGCTGCATGATGGGGAAAAAACTTGTGCTATCGATACCACCTGTTTGTTTTAGAATATCTGCGCCTAAGTCCACATGCATTTTAATCCTTGCAAACTCTTCATCATTCAGCCTTTCCTTTTTATTAATTATCGCTGGGTCAATCTGTGTTTTTCCCACATCGTGCAACAACAACCCGGTCCCAAATACCTGCATCTCACCGCCATCAAGACCCAGGTATTTCGCAAATAACAGTCCCAATACTGATACATTTACTGAGTGTGTATATGTGTAGTAATCATAGGAAATCATACTCATCATACCTGAAAAGGAGCCTTTACTCCTGACAATAAAGTCGATGGTGTTTGACACCCAAATCTTTGATCGTTCCACTTGTTCACCAGAACGCGGATCTTCAAAAACATCTTCCATAATGTTTTTAGCTACATCGTAAACTATATATGCCTTTTCTTTAATATCTACCCTACTGTCGTTAACAATATGTTTTAGGCTCGATTCAACGTATTTTAAATATATTTTTTTATCTTCTTTGCGTATAAATAAGTTTTTTACCTGGTGTTTCTGCAAATTTTCGATTTTGTCTGATTTAACGACGCTCGTTCCACTGCAATATAATACATATCGAATCTCTTCATTTATGTGGTTTTGTAAATAAAGGTCGCATCCCACAATCGTGTCGACCCGAATTGCATTCAATGTTACCGGTATATATTCCACTGTACATTCCACTGTTTCAGTCATTTTTATCTATGCCTCTATGTCAATTATTTTCCCACACCGATTTTCTTCCGTGTGTGTCTCATCTGACTCTTTATGCCTGATTTCTCGTACATCATCGACTGCTTTCTGTCCGGTACCTGAAATTGGTTTCTTGCAAACCTTGTCCACTTTCTTGCCGTCCTTTTTCTTCCGCTTATCAAAGTTAAAAGATTCACCTGACTTCCTGTCGTCGTCGGTCTTTTTAATAGACGAGCATCTAAAAAGGGGCTCTTCATGAATACGTTCGATATTATCCGACATATATTCTCACCTGCATAATACGGGCTAGGCATTTACTGAAACCCTGCTCATTCTTGCCCGAAGTAAAAATTCACCTGCACAATACGGGCTAGGCATTTACTGAAACCCTGCTCATTCTTGCCCGAAGTAAAAATAACGCCCGATGGTGAAGTTGTGATACCCTTGATTCTGAAATGCCTATCAATTGACTGATTTCCTTCAGCATTAAATCTTCATAGTAATACAGTGTTATCACCAATCTTTCCCGTTTTGGCAATTCTGCAATGGCATTGGCCAGGAAAGTTTTTTCTTCCTGTGTTTCCAAAAAGCTTAACGGGTCATTAACCTTTGGATCCTTAATTTGCTGATTTCTCTCCTCTCTCGAATTGTCTTCAGATTTTTGATTGTACTCTTCCAGCGAAAGGAATGTGCTAAAACTAATTTCTGCCAATAATTTGTCCCACTCCGCAGGATTTATTTTGAGCACTGCTGCAATCTCATCCGACCGGGGCGGTCTGTTCAGCTTTTGCTCCAGTGAAATGTATGTATCTCGAACCATTGTTGCCTTATCCCGCACAGAACGGGGCAACCAGTCCTGAGACCTTAAGTAATCTAAAATTGCGCCCCGAATACGAGAAATAGCATATGTGCCAAATTTTGTATCCTTCTTTGAGTCGTACTTTTCCGATGCTTCTATTAATCCTAGAATGCCATACTCTATAAGATCCTCTTTGTCTACGAAAGGAGGTAAATACACCATAATTTTACCTACCACATATTTAACCAATGAAAGGTACTCTATGATTAATTTATTACGCCTCATTAAATCTCCCCGTGTATAGCTTGATTTTACTTTAGTCATCGTACCCATTTTCGTTTCCCCTTAAATAAATTTTGTACAAACAGGTTTAAAACCTGCCTCTACTGTTATTTATTATTTTGTCCCATAGTTTGATCAATTTTAGGAGATACAGATTTTTGCGTTTGACCAATTCCACCATGTGAAGCTGTTTTTGCCACGCTTACAATATATTTGAAGAATAAACTGCTTAAGATTCCAACGATAATCGTTATTACCACACTTCTGAGGGCAAGCATAGGTAGGGATACGTTGGACATCAGTCCCAAAAAACAGGACGAAAAGAACACGATTACGATAATATATATACGTCCCCTTGCTAATAGTTCCTCCATCCATCAAACCTCCGTTTTAAGATTTACGATTTCAGATTTACGAATTACGAATTACAATTTGAGATTGCGGCGCGAGCGCTCAGTCGAACAATTGAGAAAATCGTTAAATTAGTCCTACTAAGTCCCCCTTAATAAAGGGGGATTCAGGGGGTTGTGGTTTTTCCTGAATTCTTACAACCCCCTCGTTCCCCCTTTTCTAAGGGGGATTTATACATCGCATATGCCATGTGAGCCGCATAAATAAAATGAAAATCCCTATACAATTAAAATATTTTTATAAGCGCCTATAGTCGTGTTTCATTTGCAATTCTTCTAAAATAACCTTCAACTCCTAACGTTTGCGTTCCATCATCGCTATTTAAAAATGAAGCAACCATATTATTAAGGCAACTGGTTGCCGTCGTATTGGGATATTCTTTTACAAAAGATTTCTGAAGCCTTGTAGCAATCGGGATATTAGGGTCTTGTAACAAATATCCCAGGTATTGCACCTTTACATTCAAAAACCGATGCGTTACTGATGCAATTTTTTTCATCGTCGACTCGGCTTCTTCCCGGCTGTTCGAGAGGTTCACAAGTAGTTTAATATTTAAATCTTTTTTCTTTCTGGAAAGGGCTTTAATCATGGCATAAGCATCTGTTATAGCTGTGGGTTCCGGTGTTGTTATGAGCAATATTTCATTCGACGCAAGAACAAAACTCAACACATTAGATGATATCCCTGCGCCGGTATCTACAATAACGATATCCAGTTCTTCATCCAGGTCACAGAACCCTTTAAAAAGCGCTTCCTTTTGCTTTTCACTTAAACTGGTAAGTTCTTCAATACCAGAACTTGCGGGGACAAATTTTATTCCATCGGGACCTTGCAGAATAATGTCTTTCATTTGTTTACGGCCCTCAATAACATCCTGTAATGTATATTCGGGGTGAAGCCCGAGTAAAATATCAATGTTTGCAAGCCCCAGGTCTAAATCTATCAATAAAACCCTTTTTTTATACCTTCGGAAAATCATTGCTAAATTCGTTGCGATGTTTGTCTTTCCCACGCCGCCTTTGCCGCTGGTAACTGCGATTGTCCTTACCTTAGAAAATCCTGTGGTTATTTTCTGTTTACCCTCCACGTCGTTTAATTCCTCCTCAACCCTCACGTATACCATTTATTCCTTCCCCACCAGGAAATTTTTACTCACAGTTAAATGCGTTCATACAATAGCCTATCACAAACAATATTTCTCCCGGCAACTACATCCTCATTCCCCACTTCCGTGAGGACATGTTTCATGAGGGGACTCCACCGCGCTTACAGTTTCACGATTCCCAACGATTCAATCCTAACGCCCTGTGATATTTCTTTATACGACAATACCGGCACCTGAGGTAATGCGTTTTCTATAAGACGGCGAATATGACTTCTTACATTAGAGGACGTCAGAAGAACTGCCTCATAGCCAGACGATAACGAATCTTTTACAATCTCTGCTAACTTATCTATCAATTTTTGTGCCATATTCGGCTCCAAAGCTAGTAAGTTTCCTCTCTCTGTTTTATGAATTGCATTGGCAATAGCCTGCTCCAGTTGCGGATCAAAAGAGATGACTCCTATCTTGCCTTCCGCATTCTGATACCTTTGGCAAATCATTCTGGAAATCTTTTGCCTGACATATTCCGTTATTACCTCAGCGTCCTTTGTCACAGGGGCACAGTCCGCAATTGTCTCAAGTATGGTTGCCATATCACGAATAGGCACTTGCTCTTTCAATAAATTTTTAAGCACCTCCTGTATACTCGCAAGAGGCATGATGCCGGGAGCTAATTCCTCAACAACTGTCGGTGATTCTTTCTTCAAATTTTCAACAAGCTTTTGCACGTCTTCACGACAAAGAATTTCGTATGCATGACTCTTTATAATTTCTGTAAGATGTGTAATCATCACCGACACCGGATCAACAATCGTATAACCTGAAGCTTCGGCATCTTCTTTTATTGCGCCAGATATCCATTGGGCGGGCAGACCATATGCAGGATCCGACGTCTTCGTTCCTTCGATTACTTTGGTAGTTGTACCTGAGTCAATAGCGAGATAACACTCAGGAAACAATTCTCCTTTTGAAATTTCCTGTCCCCTTATTTTGATCGCGTATTGATTTGCTCCCAATTGCAAATTATCTCTCACCCGAATGGGGGGCACCATAATCCCCATGTCTCTTGCCATTTGCCGCCGCAGCGCATTGATTCTTTCCAGGATGCCCCCGTTTTTTTGCGGATCAACCAATGGCACCAGTCGGTATCCTACCTCAATCCCCATACGGTCCACATGAAGCAGTTTTTCAACGGATTCTTCAGATTGCGATTCTTGCCCGATTTTCTTTGTCTCCTTTTCCGTCTCTTCTTCAATGAGTATTTGCTTGTTCGATTTCCTGAGGATAAAGAACAGCATACCGAAAAAACCCGCAAGAATCATGAAAGGCATCTTAGGCAGGCCCGGAACGATACTAAACATCGCAAGGATTCCCGCTGCAAATGCCACTGCTTTGGGTTGTGAAAACATCTGACCGGACAAATCCCTGCCCAGATTTTCGCTGGAAGCTGTTTTTGTAATAATAACGGCTGAAGCAGTTGCGATAATAAAGGATGGAATTTGCGACACGAGACCATCGCCCACCGTCAAAATAGTGTAATGTTGCAACGCCTCAGATATCGGCATACCCTGGCGCATCCCCATTACAATACCACCCACGATGTTAATCAACACGATGACAATACCCGCAATTGCATCTCCACTTACAAACTTACTTGCGCCATCCATTGCTCCATGAAATTCTGCCTCCTTGGAAATCGATTCTCTCCGACTTCGCGCCTGGTCCTCTGTAATGAGTCCGGCGTTTAAGTCTGCATCAATACTCATCTGTTTCCCGGGCATTGCATCTAGTGTAAAACGGGCTGCCACCTCTGAAATTCTCGTTGTGCCCTTGGTTATGACAATAAATTGGATAACAACAATCACCAAAAATACCACCATTCCAACAACAATATTTCCGCCCACAACAAATTCACCAAATGACGCAATCACTTGCCCTCCATATCCATGTAATAATATCTGCCGTGTTGCTGCAACATTAAGCGCCAGCCGGAAAAGTGTCAGAAACAACAATATGGAAGGAAAAGTAGATAAATCCAGCGGTCTTTTTGCGTGGAGAGTGACTAACAGTAAAAGCAGGGTAGCTGAAATGTTTACGGTAATAAGCATATCGAGCAAAAACGGCGGTACCGGTATAATAAGTACGACGAATATGCCTATCACCCCCAGGGCTAATGCTATCTCGCCTTGTGATAACAATCGGGCAAAAGGTGTCTTTGCCATAGAATTTATTTTATCTGTTGCCATAGTTAACCCTCACGAACGTTGCTGTTAAGAAATTTCAAACTGTTAATACCTCCCCCTTGATGGGGGAGGCCAGGTGGGGGTGAAGGAAAAAGACCGCTCACCCTCCCCTCACCCCTCCCATCAAAGGAGGGGAAAATTAGCCGCCGAAGACCTGATTTATATTTTTTTCCGCTCTTTCTTTAGTTGATATACATATGACAATACCTTCGCGACCGCATAATACAATTTTTGCGGTATTTCTTTTCCTATTTCAACCGTTTTATAAAGTGTTTGCGCAAGTGGTTTGTCTTCTACTAACGGTATATTATGCTTCTTTGCAATGTCTTTGATGCGCTTTGCAAGCAGGTCGGCGCCCTTTGCAACTACTGTGGGCGCCTTCATAGCAGTATTTTCATATTTTAACGCTACTGCGTAGTGTGTAGGATTGGTTACCACAACATCAGCCGTAGGAACTGCCGCCATCATGCGCTTCATAGCCATTTGTCGTTGTACAGCCCGAATCTTTCCTTTGATTAACGGGTCGCCCTCCGACTCTTTACCCTCGTCTTTCACTTCTCGTTTTGTCATACGGAGGCTTCGCTTATACTGCCACTTTTGGTAAAAGAAATCCAGAACTGCAAGAATCAGCAATGCCGCCGCTATGCGTAAACTGAGAGTATACATCGATTTTGTCATCATTCCGAATATTTGTGCAGGGCTAAGGTCAAGGGCATGAATGAGGTGGTTAAATTCCTTCCTGATTATTAAAAAAGCCAGCCCTCCAACCACAAGGAGTTTTAATACGGAAAACTGCAGCTTTACCAGTGACTTAGTTGAAAACAGCTTTGTTGCCCCGGCTACGAGATTGAGTTTGTTAATATCAAACTGCAATGCCTCAAAACTAAATATAAAGCCTGTTTGGTAATAAGATATGGCCAATCCAATGAGCAACAATCCGCCAAGAATAGGCAAAAGTATCTTCGCTAACCCGTAGATCTGATTTATGAATATATCCATCACAATGCTTTGATTAAAATCCTTGCACGACAAATTACCAAGGGTTAGTTTCATAGTGCTAGCCAGGCTATTATAGGTAATTACACCGAGGACATATATAAGCGCTATGCCGGCCAGTAAGACGACGGCGTTATTAAGGTCGGGACTAAATGCAATATTTCCCTTACTCCGCGCCTTACCTATACGCTTGCCGGTTGGTTGTTCAGTTTTTTCTGTGTCAGCGCCTAATGCCATCTTTTCAACCTCACATGGTCGATAATAAGGATATCATGCTCTTTTCGAAATTAAGCATATACGATTTCATTACATTTATTACAAACGGAATCGACACAATAAGTATAAAAAACCCTATAAATATTTTTATTGGAAAGGCAATTATAAACACATTGATCTCCTGTGCAACCTTCGTCATCAATCCTAACGCTACTACGGACAATAATAAAACCAATAATGCAGGAGCGGATATCTTGATACCCATCCAAAAAAGAGATTTAAAGATGGCGAGCACCTTCGTGAGTGTTATGGTAGTATAGTCAAAACTTCCGAGCGGGATCATTGTGAAACTTTGCGCAGTTGTTTTAATAAACCAATGATGCCCGTTAATTAAAAGAAAGATTAAGATAGCGATCATATTATAAAATACCGAAATAATTGACTCTTCGTCTCCCGTCTGTGATGAAGGGTCAACAACCATGGCAGTGTCAAGTCCCATTTGATTGCTTATTACATGACCGGCCATATTAAAGGCCGCAAAAATCATTGAAGCTGCAAACCCAACTACAGCGCCAATCGCTATCTCTTTGAGAACAATAAATGCGTACGAAATAATATCAGAAGGCAGGAGGGGCTGATTTTTGTTTATGCTTGGGTATAAAATGAAGGTAAACATCAAGGCAATGGCGATTCGTACAGGGATAGGAATGTGAGGTATAAAATGAAGGTAAACATCAAGGCAATGGCGATTCGTACAGGGATAGGAATGTGAGCATTACCGAAGACCGGGGCAAAAAAAAGCATTCCTCCGATGCGAAAAAATACAGCCATAAAGAACGGAAGGTCATTTACAAAACTTATCAGATATTCCATATAAACTTTTATTGACAGTATTTTGTCAGATTTCCCAGTAGATTTACCGTATAGGAGGTCATCATGCGCAGCATCCACGGCAAACAAAATAAAAACACACCAAGAACTCCAAACACTTTTGGCAAAAAAGTAATTGTTTGTTCGTGTATACTTGAGATTGTCTGAAATATGCCTATTGCCAAACCAATCACCATTGCAACCACCAGCAAGGGCGCCATAAGGAAAAATGTTGTTTGTAATAAGTCTTTACCGATTGTGATAACTACTTCTGTTGTCATAGCCAATTCCCTTAGTAATTTACGATTTGGGATTTAATAAAATTGTAAATTGTAATTCGTAAATCATAAATTTTTACTCAAAGTGTCAAAGTATTTTTTTTAAGCGCCTACCCTCTGTTTTTCATGCCACACTCGAAATCAAAGACTGAATAATCAGTTGCCAGCCATCCACCAGGACAAAAAGGATTAATTTAAATGGCATCGAAATCATGACAGGAGGAAGCATGAACATCCCCATAGCTGTTAGCACACAAGCTACCACCATATCAATCACAAGAAACGGAAGAAATAAAAGAAAACCCATTTGAAATGAAGTCTTAAGCTCGCTGGTGATAAAGGCCGGAATTAATATGTGCATAGGAATGTCTTTCGCCGACTTCGGCCTCTCCATCTTCGCAATATTCACAAACAAGGCAATATCTTTTTCACGGGTCTGTTTGAGCATAAATTTTTGGAATGGCACTATGCCTCTTGTCAATGCCTCATTCTGGGTAATTTCTTCTTTCAAGTACGGCTGGAGTGATTCGGAATTGACCTGCTTCCACACGGGCGCCATAACAAAAAATGTTAGAAAGAGCGAAATACCGATGAGTATCTGATTGGGCGGAAGTGTTTGAAATGATAATGCCTTTCGCACAAAGGAAAGCACGATAATGATTCTCGTAAAAGAGGTCATAGTCAATAACAGCCCCGGTAATAAAGAAAGCGCCGTTAAGAAGAGCACAATCTTTAAGGTGCTGGCCACCTCTTTAGGCTTCCCCATATTATTGATACTCATTGTCAGGTTCAGCGGACTTGCCGATTCACCGGCAGCTTCAACGATACCCATACAGCCAAACGTTATCGCCATTCCACAAACAGCCAAAATAAATAACCCTTTTCTCATATTTTTATCCTTGTGTTACCATGAAAAATCATGTTCGTTCTGTATAGGCGCGTTTAAAGAACTTCATAAATTCTCCGCCCTGAGATTCCGTATCGATTGATTCCACAATCTCTTTTTCCGTTATCTCTGTAAGCGACTGAATCTTCTCATTCGTGGCGCCAACCAGCAGCAATTTCCCTGGTATTTTAATTAAATGAATATGCTTCTTTGAACCTAAAGACGCCGTGTCAACGATATGGACGTACCGCTTTTTTCTATTCATACTTGTTTTAATTCCTAATTTCCTGCGTAAGAAAAATACCGTAATAACGATGATTACGATTACGATCCCTGTCGACTCCAGCACCTTGGTAATCTTCGAGAAATTAAAAGGGGAAACAATTCCTATGCCATCGAATTCTGTTGCAACACTCCCTGGTTTTTCAGCCTTTTGCGCCGGTTCAATATCACAATACGCCGTGTTACAGACAAATAGCAGGAAAAGCAAACACACTATCAGACATTTATTTTTCATCTCATTTTCTCCCAAAAACTTTTTACACTTTGCGCAAATAATATGCCTCGTCACTTCTATTTGTTATAAGATAATTTCGTTTGCATCATTCAGGAGATAAGTATACACGCTTAAGATATATACATTGAGCTATTTCGGATGTTTCTTAACTGTCCGGAAGTTATCAAAGTTCCTTGATTTTGATGGGATTTTGGAGTGCTATTTATCGTGGGCTTTTTGTACTTTTTGTGGAAATTTTAGACAACTCACAGATGCAACAGACCGTAGAAGGATTGTAAATACTACATTTCAAGGGAGACACTACGCAGTGAGGGATTGTCCGCTTCCCTCAAATTTCTTCAAAGGGACGGGATGGTGGAGAAATGGCATCGAAAAGGACGTTTTTTATGTGGGCACGTTATACAATACTACGCAAAACTTCTAACACGGTCTCATTGTGCCTGGTGTGGCTTTTGAACAAATATATTATCCAAGATTTTTAACGAATTCTTCTGAACCGCATATATTGGTAATTTTCACTCCAAAATTTTCCTCCACAACCACAACCTCCCCTTGAGCGAGCAGTTTCCCCCGAACGAACAGGTCTACAGGCGTTCCAGCCACCTTATCTAATTCCACTATAGAACCCTGTGATAAGGCGAGAATATCCTTTATAAGCATATTTGTATGACCCAACTCAACCGAAACAGGCACCGAAATATCAAGAATCAGGTCTAAATTACGTCTGCCTTCGCCTTTGGTCCCATCAGCGCCCATGGAGGTCAACTGACTAAATTGAACTGATTGTATCTGTGATTGTGTTTCAGCAATCTCACTCAAAACGTTTTCCTTGATCTGTTCCATATTTATCTCTCCATAACAAATTCAAAACCTATACGATTAAACTAACCCACCCATGACACCTGAAGCGCCATCTTTTTACCAACCACACCCGGCTTACCATATCGTTTTGCTTTTCCTTCAACCATCAGGCATAAATCTTCAGTAATCTTATTGTCAAGTTTTACCACATCCCCAGCCTTGAGGTTCATAAGTTCGTTAAGCGACAATTGGGTCGACCCAAAAATAACGGAAGTGTTCAATTCCACTTCCTTAATAACATTTTCAATAATGGCAATCTCCTTTTGTCTGTCAGCCTTCTCTAATCTTGATTTTATCATTAACATTTCCAGGCTTGTAACCGGTATACATAGAATGAAGGTGCCATTGCCAAGATCTCCACTTATCGCAAAATTGATCGAAATCATAAGTTCTGTAATGGGCAATAGCTGCAATGACCTTAGATCCATCTCCATTTTCTCCAGAGTCCATTCCAGTTTTGCTAATTTTGACCAGCATGACTTTATATCTTCCATAATATTTGATAATACAACACCTACCACAGACTCTTCAATCATGGTAAGCGGTCTTACCTTTTGCGGTATTTTCCCAGGTCCGCCCAATCCCCGGTCTACGATAGCAAGACAAAAACCCACATCGATAGTCAAACAACCCACCCCGGGGAGAGGTTTTAAATTCACAACGTTTGCACACACAACATCCGTGAAGGAATTTACAAATACTTCGTAACTGAATTCCTCAATAGCAATGAGTTCTACAACTACCGAGGACCTTAAAAAACGGGAAATAGTAGCCCCTACAGTTTTTGCCGCTTCTTCACTAATCTTTTGTAACCGGCGTTTTTGTTCTCTCGGAAACCTATCGGGACGTCTGAAATCATAGTGTTGAATCTTTTTATCTTTTTTCGGTTCTACCTTTTGCCCGACTAAAACCTGTCCACCCTCTATTGCAGAGAGCAGCGCTTCAACTTCTTCATTATTTAGTATAGAATTTGACATCTCTACTCACCTTAACTCCGTTGGTTATTGAACAACAAATTCCGTAAAATACACCTGTAATACACCTTCCGCCTTCAATACAACATCCACAGCATCTTTTATTTCTTTTCTAAGATTCTCTTGTGCTTCCAGCCCATCAATATCTTCTAATGTTTTTGAGGACAGGATAGAAATTAATCGGTCTTTTATTTGTACAGCCTTTGCTTCAATGATTTTTTTTACGTCACCATCTTTTACCTCTAAGTTTATCTTCGCCTTTAGATACCGCCTCCCATTGGAACCGCTCAGATTAACGACTATCGTATCTACAGGAACAACTAGGGATTCTTCCTTCTCGGCGCCTCCCTGGCCCTCTTTTCCTTTTTCCTCTTTCTTTTTCGATGTTGAGGCCGGTTCTTTCTTTGTTTCCGGCTGTTTTACCGTTTGCGCCTCTGCTGTTTCTACCGCTGTTTCATTTTCCGGATTTTCCGGCGCCAGTGCATCAGCCGCAGCATTTCCAGTTAAAAGTGGATATACCTTCGAAACAAACACAAATGCACATCCTACAGAAATCAGGACAACAATCCCCATCATCATAATCGTTTTGCTGCCTTTTTTCTTCTCCACCACCGGAGGCTGCTCTGCGGCCTTGTTTTCTTCTTTCGTTGCTATTTCCTCTTTTTCTGCCATAATCTTTGCCTCTATATTATTTAAATTACATAAAACTCCCTGGTTATTTTAATAAAATCTTCATCAACATATTAACATGTTAATTCATGAAGTTCTATATCTTATCTTAATTATTTTTTGACGCCTTTGAAATCGCTTCTCAACAATTTCAACTTTTCACTCAATTTGACAGCGAGATTAGGTTCGAAAGACTCTAAAATCCTGCCTGAGAGTTTCCCATCCATCATCGTCAATAATTTCACTGCAGTCTCCTCATCCATTTCTTTTATAATCATCGCCGCTTTTTCAGGCTTCATACCCCCATAAACGGTTGCTAATCTCTTGATATTCTTGGATTCTGCTTCATCCAGTTGAATAGTTTCCTTTTTCAACGCTACCTTTTGCGTAGTTACAGAATCAAGCAACTTATTCAGTTCCCGTTTAAGGGTATCGAGTTCTCTCCTTTCGGCGTCCATATCAGCGCGTAATGACTCGAGTGTCTTTTCCTTAAAATCTAACAATTCATTTCTCTTCTCGTACTCGCGTTTTTCCGCCTCTACTTCTTTAAGCATTTTGGCCATTTCATTTGACGAAAGCGGCTTAAATATCTTTGCAGCATTTTGTTTATACACATACGGCAACTTTGCTGTCGTTTTCTCTTTCTTTTCCTTATCCGTCTTTGCAAGTTTTGTAGTAGCCGTACCCCCATGATTCACATCTGGATCGCCGTTTCCTTCTTCATCTTGCGATGCTGTCTGCGGAACTTGAGGTGTTGGTGGAGTCCTGGAACCTTTCATAAAAAGCATTCCCATAACAGAGACTCCAAAAACAACAATCCCTATTCCCGGCAGCATCATCATTTTTTTGTTTATTGGGAGCTTCATAATTACATTCTCCGGAAATTATCAATGAATCTGTTTTTTCTTATGCCGGTAATAAAACTTTGATATTGCAATCTCATCGAAATGTTTATTTTCCATCTTTAACACGCGCTCTTTATACTCTTTCTCGTGCCGCTCACGGAGTTTTTCAAGCACCTTTCTCTTTTTAAAGACGTGTAACAGATTTTCCCGCGCGCATCCTACCTTTTTAGAAGTGTCTTCTACTTTCGAGCTTTGTGTAACAATATCACGATTCAGCTTTGAAAAGTACGACTCGAATAAAACAAACATCTTAGCTTCTGCCTGTTTACTTAATTCTTTCTCCATCTCGGATTGCTGTATCGTTAACACAGATTTCAAGAATACCAGCAACTTTTCTTCGTCATGTAGTCGCTTCTGTAAGAATTTTAATTCCTTAACGAGTTCTTCCTCTTTACATTTTTCTATTTCCAGCAGTTTCTGAAATTTAAAATGGAATCCCATGATGTTATTTATTCTTAAACATATTTAAAAGTCTTCCCACTGCCTCATCAAAATCACCGTCTTCCGCCACATCTTGTTTGAGGTAATCTTTTATCTGCTCATTCATAGATATGGCAAAATCAATTTTCTGGTTACTTCCCTTTGTATAAGCCCCTATATTAATCATATCCTCGGATTCTTTGTAAGTCGCATACACTGTTTTCAACCTATGAGCTGCTTTTCTATGTTCCGGCGTAATAATGTCATCCATACTTCTGCTAATACTTTCCAAAATATCAATTGCAGGATAATGGTTTTGGTTGGCAAGATTTCTCGATAACACAATATGGCCATCAAGAATACCTCTGACTGCATCAGCAATCGGTTCATTCATGTCGTCGCCATCCACGAGTACGGTGTATAAACCCGTAATACTCCCTTTTGAACCGGTGCCGGACCTTTCCAAAAGTTTTGGCAATAAGGCAAATACGGACGGCGTATAACCCTTTGATGTGGGAGGTTCTCCTATCGCCAGACCAATTTCCCTCTGTGCATTGGCAAATCGGGTGACAGAATCCATCATCAATAAAACCTGCATTCCTTGATCTCTAAAATATTCTGCAATCGTAGAAGCTATATATGCTCCTTTTACTCTCAGCAAGGCTGGTTTGTCGGAGGTGACGGAAACTACAATAGATTTTTTTAACGCTTCGTTACCAAGGCTTTTCTCAATGAATTCACGTACTTCCCTCCCTCGCTCGCCAATGAGGGCTATTACATTCACGTCAGCCCCGGAATTTCTGGCAATCATTCCCATTAAGGTACTTTTTCCCACGCCGCTGCCTGCAAAGATGCCTAATCTCTGACCCTTACCACAGGTAAACAATCCATCCAATACTCGTATGCCTGTTCTTATTGGCTCTTTGATCCTGCTCCTTTTTAACGGGTCGGGAGGCGAGTTATATATCGAGCGGTATTCTTCCGGCTTCATCGAACCCTTTCCATCTATTGGTTCACCCAAACCCCCAATAACTCTGCCCATAATCTCCGTACCGACTCCTATCGTTAAAGGACCCCCTGATGCAATAACTTTGCTTCCCGGGCTGATTCTATCCAACTCACCGATAGGCATCAGGAGTATCTTTTTCCCCTTAAACCCTACCACCTCTGCGGGAACCAGCGCATGTCTATTGTTTAATTGAATATAACACACATCTCCCACCGGAACGGAGGGACCGTTTGATTCAATCACAAGGCCGGCAACATGAGCCACTTTGCCTGTAAATTTGATCGGAACTACGACAGATACCCTTTCCTGATATTTTTTGAAATCAATGCACTGCTGGCTCATTTTTATTTCCCGCCAGGGCTTTTCTGATTTCTTCCCAACGGGTCTCTATCTGACAATCTACACTCCCAAAATCCGTCTCTATTACACATCCACCGGAAGTAATCGCGCCATCTTCCAGTATCTTTATATTCTGATCCACCCACTTTATCTCTTCCAATAAATTTATTTTCTTTGCATCATCGGGTGAAATGCGCACGGCAACAATCTTCTTCCCGCTTACATGGGAAAGAGCCTCTTTAACCACATATTTTATAACGTCTTTACCATGGTTACGAATTTCTTCCCCGACTATCTTGCCCGAAATGGTCAGAATAAGTTTTATGATCTCAGATTCACTTTCTTGCCATATTTTTTCTCGCTTATCTATAAGCTGATTTACCGCATTCTGAAACAAGGCCATTAACGACGCGCATTCGCTTTTTATTTTTTCCATTTCATTTTTAAAGTCCTGTTCAGCATCCAGCCTCCCCTTTTTGTATGCCTCTTCCTTCGCTATTTCAATAGCCCTAAAACTTTCATCATTTTTTTTCTTTGCTTCCCGTTCTGTTGCTTCCAGAGGATGAGGCTCACCTCGGTATCGTATCGATTGTAATACATAAATACCTTTTACATCCGGTGACGCATACACTTTCTTGTTTTTCATACGAATTTTTCAACACTCCCTTTTCCGCCCTTCTTTTTCACAATAGACTCCCCTTTTGCTTCAAGTCGTTTTATAGCATCCACAATTTGTTGTTGTGCCGCTTCCACTTCAGATAAAAGCCTCGGACCTAACAACTCTTGCTCTTCTCTTACAGCATCTCCAACACGTTTAGACATGTTGCTAAAGAACTTCTTCGCAACTTCTTCATTTGCAGTTTTTAGCGCCAAGGCAATTACACCGTTGTCAACTTCCGTAAGAATCTTTCTAAAAGCATCGTCCTGCACATAAATAATATCTTCAAAGGTAAACAATAATTTTTTAATCTCGTCCGCCAATTCAGGATTCTTATGGCTTATCATATCAACCACATTCTTATCCGCCGGTCCTTCCATGCCGCCAATAATTTCTGAAGCAAGTTTAAACTTTTTCTTCGCCGGTGTTTTCTGGCGACGGTCGTCACTTTTCACCTTCGACGCAACAACTTCATTTACCTGATATAACAATTTCAACGGAGGAGGTTCCATCGTCGCTATTCTCATAATGATATCTGCCTGTAATTCCGCTGGAAATTGGATCAACACCTTAGCCGCACGCTGCGAATCGACATAAGACAGGACAAGCGCTATTGTTTGGGGATGTTCACCTACGAGTATGCGCAGCAATTCTTCCTCACTTGATTCCTTGAGAGGATAAAAAGGCACGGGAAACAAAGTCCCCTCCTCAACACTCGTCAGAATTTCTTCGCTTTTTTGCGGACCAACGGCCTTTGCAAGAAGTTTTTTGAACGAATTGTTGTCGTACTTTACGGCCTTTTTACTTAGCTTTAATTCACCGGATAAGTCGTTGAGCACCTGCTCCACGAGGTCCTTATCAATGCGATCAAAGTTCGTCATCTCAGTGGATATCGCCGCAATTTGCGTATCATCAAATTCCTTGATCAAATTTGCCGCAGTATCTGCGTCAAGGGTAGACAGGATGATGGCTACTTTCTGTATTCCTGTTAAGTCTTTTGCCGTCTTCATTTACTTATAGCCTTCATATCTGCATTAATCCATTTTTTTAATGAACTTGCCGTTACGCCAGGGTCTTTTCTGATATCTTTAACAACTCGCTCGCGCAGTCTTACGTGTTTTACGTCATTTGCTTTTTCCTCTTCTTCATCTTCCATCCCCTCATTCGTCATATTCATATTCGATGTATGGTAGTTTGAGAAGTTATGTTGTTCATTTGCCGCTCTAGCCTTTTTCAGTTTCTTCATACTCCTCATCACAAAGAGGAGAAAAACCAATACCGTAATCGCGAGAGATCCGTTTTTTGCCATTTTTAACATGAACTCTTTTTGCTGCTCTTTTTTCAAGGATGCATCTTCTTGTTCAAAAGATGGTTCATAAAATTGCACGTTTTGTATCTCAAAAGTATCATTACGATTGCTCGATTCATCGATTCCGATCGCCTGCTTCACAAGCGCCGCAATTCGTACCATATCATCTTTATTCCTCGGACTGTAAACTTTTTGAACCTTCCCATCCTCATCCTTCTGGTCTTCATACATCCCGTCAACAAGCACCGCCACGGACAGTCTCTTTAAGGATGCCCCATGGTCTGCAATAATCCGTTCTGTTTTACTCAGCTCATATTGCGTTTGAGCCGTCTCTTCTTCCTCCGAAGACCCGACCGACTGGATAATTCCCGATTGCGACATAAGATTGGCCTGCATTCCAGGCACACCGCCTCCCGAAAATGGCGCACCGCCCGATACTCTTGTTGTTACCGTTTGAACTTTGGGGACTCTGCGTTCCGGATCAAATTCAACAAGCTTCTCGTCCACATGCTTAAAATCCAAATCTGCGCTTACCCGCACAACCGATTTACCAGCGCCAACAATCTTTTCCAGCATGTCCTGGGCCTTCGTTACAAAATAGTCTTCGATCTTTTTCTTCATCTCTAACTGATCGTTGCTAGCGCCAATCATCGATGAGGGTAGTTCCTTCTTGGAAAGCAGGTTTCCACGGGTGTCGGTGATGGTAACATTCTCCGGTTTAAGCCCCTCAACCCCTGCGCTTACCAGATGAACGATACTGGCAACCTGCTCAGGCCTTAATACACCGGCGCTCCTGCTTTTCAGTTTTAAAATGACGGAAGCCGTCGCTGATTTTTCATCCTCTACAAACAGAGATCCCTCAGGCAATGCAAGATGCACCTGCGCCCATTCTACATAGTCTAAATGTCTGATTGTTTTTGCAAGTTCCCCCTGAATCGCCCTGCGATAATTTATCCGCTGCACAAAATCCGAGGTACCGAAGCCAACCTTGTCCAGTAATTCATACCCTGATTCCTCCCGCGGCAATCCTTTGCCTGCAAGTTTGAGCCTCATTTCATGTACTTTTTCACTGGGGACCGCTATCGCAGACCCATTCCCCCGGATTTGAAAAGGAATATTTTCTTCTTTAAGCACATCGACAATTTCACCGCTTTCTTTCGGCCCCAGTTCTCCGTACAGAAGCGCAAAATCCGGCTTCCTCGCCCACTGTGTCACTCCAATGATTCCGCCTATGAACCCCATTGTCATCATGATCATAATAAATTTGTGCGATAAGCTGATTCCATTCCAGATATTGCCGATCTGCCCCATCACATTCTTCAAATCGAGGTTCATTCTTTTTTATCTCCATTTTTAATTGTTTATCAATATTTAGCTTTGTTATAAATAAAGACCTAGCAATTTTAGTACCAAGAAGGTTTATCAGGCTATTCGGGTAAAATTAGTCTTAACGCTTTATGGGCATAAATACTACATGTTCACGATAATTGATAACATTATTCATAACTTAATCCCACGCGCACAGAAGTTGACAATTCCAATAAAAATACGACTCACTGTATATTTTTTTAACATGGTTTTTAGTGACGGTGACGGGTGTCGAGTGACAGGGAAAAACGTCGCCGCCCGTCACTTGTCACACGGCGCCTTTATTCAAAGAATTTACCCGCGCAATTCTTGGGTAAGAAATGGAATTTATCCGATTTTGAGGAGATTTGTAACGTAGGAGGATTTGCCAGGAATGCCCTGTATACTATTTATAAGTACAGACAGGTTTGAAACCTGTCTCTACATTTGCATACGCATTACTTCTTTATACGTTTCAACGAGTTTGTTGCGTGCCTCCATCATAAATTTAAAACTGACTTCTGCCTTTGCCATAGCAATCATTACTTCATGAACATTCTCAACCTTTCCCGTCGCGAAATTTTCGATACTCGCATCAGCCTTTGTTTGAAGATCGTTGATTTCACTAATAAAGCCGCCTAAAGTATTCTTAAATGATGATTTCTGCTCTTCTCCATCAACAGAATTAACAAATTCATTATTTACCGGAATGTTTCCGTTGCTATTAATAGGTGAAACGCCCATAGATTAGTCTCCTATCATTTTCCAATAATTGACAGCGCTTTATTGCTCATATCTTTTGACGAGTTTATTACTGCAAGGTTCGCTTCATACGCCCTCGATGCCGTTACCATGTCCACCATCTCCGTCATAACACTCACATTCGGCATATTCACAAAACCCTTTGCATCTGCTTTTGGATGGCCTGGAATGTATACTTTATTAAAAGGTTCTTTGCTTTTTACTATTTGCTGAACCTTAACGCCACCTAATCTCTCAACACCTTTGATATCGCTGTTTTTCATCGTTTTATTGAGTAATGATGAAAACTCCACCTGTTCTCTACGATACGGACCACCCTCCGGCGTCTCTGTGGCATTAGCATTGGCGATATTATTGGCAATTACATTCATGCGTACCCGTTCGGCAGAAAGTCCGGAACCGCTTATATCGAATACTGAAAACATACTATCTATACCCATATATTACTCCTTTAACCTCTGGAATTCTCTATTGCCGATTTTATACCTTCAAACTTTTTTGACAGTAATTGTGTGTAAATGTTATACGAAAGAGTATTTTTTACCAATGACGAAACTTCTTTATCCATATCCACATTATTACCGTCGTTTCGTACGGATTCACTCGTATCTTCCTTTGAAATTACAATCTTGGGTTGTAAAGCGTTAAATTTATTCACAGAGCCTTCGTTCAGAGCTTTCTCAAGCTGGTCCGCAAAGCTCACATCCATCTTCTTATAACCCGGAGTATTTACGTTGGCAATGTTATTTGCAATAACTTTGTGTTTGATTGATGAAATATCCAACATCTTTTCCAATAAAGCAGCGCTTTTGCCTATACCAATACTCATAATTTCCCTCCTTTTACATTTTAACGCAAAATAAATGCCATTTACTACAGAATCGCTGCATCCCTAATTATCCTGCCTAAGCGCTTCAACCACAGCTTATTTCTGTCGTTTGTAAAACAATTGCATTTCACAACCGGGTAAAATATTCATTCCGCACAGGAAACAGTTTCCCTTTCCAGGATAGGTTTCGACTCCGCATTGTATTTATGGAGTTTATTTCTCAACGTTCTTGTGGTGATTTTAAGCAATTCTGCTGCCTTCGTTTTATTTCCACCCATTTTTTCCAGAGTGCTGTAAATTAAGTCTCTTTCCACATCCTCAATAGCTTTTCCTGCGGTTGATGTGCTTTTAGACCGTTCCGCATCCTGATGCGTAAAAAGACAGTTAAATTGCTCTAATTGCAGCACCTCATGTGATTCCATGACGACTGCTCTTTGTATAATATTTTTTAATTCTCTTATATTTCCCGGCCAATTATACTGACACAAATAGTCCATAGCTTCTTTGTCTATGGATTTCACAACGGCATTATTTTCGAGGCTATATTTTCTCAGATAATAATCCACAAGGAGCGGTATATCATCTCGCCTTTCTCTTAAAGGAGGCAAATAAATGGGCACAACATTCAGGCGATAAAAAAGGTCTTCACGAAATGTGCCCTTTTGGATTTCATTCATGAGATTCCTATTCGTCGTAGCGACAATCCGCACGTCAATTTTTATCGTCTTTTCGCCTCCTACACGCTCAATCTCCTCCTCTTCAAGAACCCTTAACAATTTGGCTTGTATATTAGGAGATATTTCACTGATCTCATCAAGTAGCAGCGTCCCCTCATTCGCCAATTCGAAGCGCCCTGTATGCTTTGAAACGGCTCCGGTATAGGCGCCCCGCTCGTGTCCGAACAGCTCGCTTTCCAGGAGGGTTTCAGCCAAAGCTGCGCAATTGACACGAATAAAAGGATTCCCGCTGCGAGGACTATGTACGTGGATAGCGCGGGCAATGAGTTCCTTCCCCGTGCCGCTTTCTCCCTGAATCAAGACACTTGCCTTACTCTGGGCAATTTTCCTGATCTGATCGTATATTACGGCCATCTTGGAATTTCGGCTAAACACGGGATTTAATTTTTCATCAATATTTGAATTAGATCTCCAATATCTGTTCTCCGTAATTAACTTTTGCCGTTCATTCACCCTTGAAATCAAGAGTTCTATCTGGTCCGGTGAAAATGGTTTTATAAGGTAATCATATGCCCCTTTTTTCATTGCCTCTACCGCGGTCTCTATTGTTCCATAAGCCGTCATAAGGATTACAACCGTTTCAGAAGAAATGCTTTTTATTTTTTCCAGAACCTCCATGCCACACATTCCCGGCATTTTCATATCAAGAAAAATTACATCGCAAGGTTCCTTGCTTATCCTGGCTATTGCCTGCTGGCCGTTGCCTGCAGATATAACTTCATATCCACCCCTCGTTAGTGTTTCACAAAGATATTCTCGTCCTAATGAATCGTCATCTACTACCATTATCTTTTCAACACTCATTTTATTCCCCTGATGAATTATAGAATTTTAAGTTATTCCGTTTAAGTCCCCCTTAACAAAGGGGGATTCAGGGGGTTGTGTTTTTCCCAGGTTATTCCCCATTTTCATGAGGACAAGTTTACAACCCCCTAGCCCCCTTTTCTAAGGGGGATTCTCTATGTATCATGATAAAAATTGTGGTATCAATGCTTCATTTAGTGAATACCTATCGTCAAAAGAATCGATATCGTAAATATTATTTTTTGGCAGGTTAATAGTAAAAGTGGTGCCGCTGCCTTCCACACTCTCTACAAATATTTTGCCGTTATGCGCCTCAATGACCTTGTTCACGATTGCCAGTCCCAAGCCAGTCCCTTCTTGTTTTGTCGTAAAAAACGGATCAAAGATTTTGTTAACCAGTTCCTTTTTGATGCCAACCCCGGTATCCTTTATTCCGACTTGTATATCTTCATTACGGTAATCGCCTCCCAATACACGCGTAAACACGGTTAAATCTCCCCCGCACGTCATTGACTGAATCGCATTTAAGCACAAGTTTAAAAAAGCCTGTTGTAATTTTTCCGGATCACACCTCACAATATCATTATCCAAATTATATTCTTTTTGAATGCGAATATTATGAATGCCTTTTTGTCTTATATCCTCTGCCACAAAGAAAAGGGTCCTGTCCAATATCTCTGAAATACTATTGTCTTTTGACTTCAATTTGAGCGGCCTGGCAAATACCAGCAATTCAGTCACCGTCTTGTTTAAATTTTTTGTGCCTTGTATAATATTTTTTACTAACTTCTTTCTTGGATCAGAATCTTCGAAGTCACGGGCAAGTAATGCGGAAAACCCTTCTATTCCGTTCAAGGGATTGCGAATTTCATGGGCAATACATGCCGCCATAGCGCCAATGGCAGCTAATTTATCCGCATTTCTCAGACGCATCTCCAATTCTCTGATTTCAGACAGGTCTCTAAACACCTCTACCGCTCCTATGGTATTTTCATGAGCATCTCTAATTAAAGACACACTGCTTTCTATCCACTTTAACACCCCTCGAATCGTTTCTATCTTTCGCTCCACATCTATACAATTTTTTCTTTTTTCGAGCGCCAGGAGCAATAACGGCGCACTGCCGTCGCTATTTTTAAAAATGGTCTCAATCTTCTTTCCCATCACATACGATGAGTCTAGTCCTAATATTTTTTCTGCCGCCTTATTAATGGTAGATATTTCACCTTTTAAATTCACCGCTATAACACCACTGTGAATACTGCTCAAAAGGTTGTTTGAATACTTTGTAAGGCTATCCAACTCCTGTACCTTATCCTTCAAACAGGCATTTGTGTACGCCATTTCCTTATCAATTTCTTTAACCCTGTTTTGAAGGTGATTGTAAGATTCTTCAAGTCTCAGGGTATACTCGTTAAATACATGAAAGGCAGAGGCAAGCTCTGTCCCCCAGTTTTTTTTAAATTCACTTATTGTTGTATTTTCCATATATTTCATCCCGTACTCTTCACTTACTTGGATACACGGTTGTTCGATGCTGTAAGTAATTGATTGTTGGCCAGGGTATTCTTTTCGGACCAGGCCTTCCACCAACCAATATCTTCCATATACCATTTTGCCTGGTCTGTCAAATCGCTCTCAGGAAACTGGTTGACAAACCGTTGATATTCGCCAAGGGCAATGTCGTATTTCTTCATATTCCTATAGCAGTTTGCAACCTGGTATTGGGCCCAAATATATTGATCCGAAGAGGTATTGTTTGGAGTAAATAATTTATACATCTGGAGTGCATTATCATACTCACATAGTTTATAATAGCATTCTGCGACATCCAGTTGACTCACATTCTTGAGTATCCTATCCAACCGCTGATTTCTGGTATTATTTGCGTCCCACTCTGATTTTTTATTATTTTTTATTACGTATAGTCGCGCAGTTGAACTTCCCTCTTCTACCTTTGCGTTTTTTATTGAATCTCCCTTGGATGTTTCTCTTGACGTGCCGATTTTTGCCTGCATATTACCCGATTGCAAAGGATCGTTCTCTGGAGCAGCAGGTAACGATTCGGTTATTTTACTCATATCTCCATCTTCGTTTTTGGCGCCGTCTGGTTCCATAAGCACATTGTTTCCTATTTTTCTATATTGATTTTCCAATCCCTGTAGTTTCTCCCTTTCGGTTCTGAGAAGGGACAATAGACTTTCCACACCTTCTTCTTTTTTAGAACCCGATGGCAATTCCTCAGTTTTTCGATTATTTGAATTCGGAATCGCCTCTTCTGTTTTGGATACAACGGGTCTTAACAACGGTCTTTCAATATCGCCACTTATTCTTGTATCCACTTTTTGGGATGCTGCAGGCAAGCCATTTGTTTTATCAGAAGCAATTTTTTCGTCATTGCCGAAAAGGCAAGGCATACACCCTAAAACAATTCCAACAAATATGAGTCCTTTTTTCGCTGCCATATAACACCTTAACAATAATTTGTGATGTTAAAATAAGCACTACGAAATAGGAGGAAAGCAAACAAAATGCCACATCATTATCAGGACATATCTGCATTAGTTTACTATGCAGATATTCGAATCTTATATTGTGGAAGACAAATAGGTTAACACCAACACAATAATTGATATGTAAAGATGCCTTTATGGCCTACTGTCCGGTATATCTCGTGTACGATAATTAGTCAAGTCACAGCATTGTCAGTTGAAAATTAGAACACAAGTAATTATTTTGCCAGGCGAAGTTTGACGGCATGAACATCAAAATAAGACAGTTTGGTTTTTCAAAAGTCCGGCAATAACGATGTCTGCCACGCAGGGACGCAGCATTTGCTATAACTGGCATTTTTGAATTCAGTAGAGGAACCCACCCCTGGCTCCAGCCATGGCAAGACTTTTGCTACAAAATTTGAGGATTTGACCTACGCGCACAGGCGCACAAACGGATATTTCATACGTTTTTTCTAAGGAGAACTGTTTATGAATGAGCATGTATCCCCGGCAGAGGGTGGCGGTATCGGAGTGCAATTGCCTGCATTTCCCGTTGAGAATCATGTATCAGCGGGAGATAGCATCATGAATTTGACAGGCTCATGGGCCGGGATTATCTCCCTCGTAATGTTCAGCATTGCTTATACCCTCGTTATTTTTGAAGACAAGCTTCATTTGAAGAAGGCAAAGCCCATGATCCTCTTTAGTTGTTTTATATGGTTTTTTATTGGCATTTATGAGGCAACAAACGGGGGTGTACATTCTCACACCTTTATAGAACATCTTATAGCGGAAATTGGCAGCCTCTTCTTCTTTCTGTTTGTCGCCATGACGTATATCAACGCCCTCTCTTCCCTGAATGTTTTTCAGTCCATTCGCGCAAAATTACTGGCACGAGGGATGGGTTATAAACAATTGTTCTGGGCAACGGGCGGTCTGGCATTCATGATTTCACCTTTTGCGGACAATCTGACCACCGCCCTGCTTATGACTACCGTTGCGCTGGCGGTCAGCGGGGGGAATAAAAAATTTATCGTGCCCGCCTTTGTGAACATCATTGTAGCCGCAAACGCAGGGGGGGCGTGGAGTCCTTTCGGGGACATAACCACGCTGATGGTATGGACAGCCGGCAAAGTAGGCACCATGCAATTTTCTTATCTCTTCATTCCCTCTTTGATAAACTGGGGGATCCCCGCCCTTATTATGAGTTTTTTTGTGCCAAAAGGAAAACCGGGATGCAAGAAAGAAATTGACGCTTTAAAACCCGGCGCAAAGATGGCGATGGCCTTTGGCGCTGTAACCATTGCCCTGGGGATTTTCTTTCATCAGTTCTTACACTTGCCGCCATTTTTGGGTATGATGCTGGGCATGGGATTTCTGATGTTCGTTTCTTACTATATGCAGCACTGGGGCGAAAAAAAGTTTCTTGAAAAAATAGGGATCACCGAAGACAGGCGTAAAGCCAAACGTTTCGATTTCTTCAAAAGTGTGGAGGCGATAGAGTTTGACACCCTGCTTTTTTTCTTTGGCGTACTGGCTGCCGTGGGGGCGTTGCAATATGTGGGGTACATTAGCATGATTGGAAACAAATTATACGGAAATATGGAACTGACCATGGCAAATACTGTCCTTGGCGGCGCTTCCGCAGTGTTTGACAACATCCCCCTTATGTATGCAGTCCTCAAAATGGATACGGCAATGGGGGTTGATCAGTGGTTGCTTGTTACCCTGACTACCGGCGTGGGGGGTAGTTTGCTCTCCATAGGTTCGGCAGCCGGCGTTGCAGCAATGGGTGTTGGCAAGGAACACTATACCTTTGTCACACATTTGAAATGGACCCCCGTTATTGCCCTGGGATATTTTGCCAGCATTGCGGCCTGGTGGTTGATTACCATGGGATTACGGTAATGGAAGGGCAAAACAACGCACGTTTTTGAAAAATTCCAATAATAACGATGTCTGCCGCACAGGTGCGAAGCATTTGCTATAACTGGCATAGAAGCGTTCGGGCATGTAGAGGCTTGTCTAAAAAGTAAATTTTATAAAATTTGTTCCCCACTTAGACCTGTATAGTAAGGGGCTATTCCACAAATATGTGTTAAAACACACCCTTTATGGGTATACAGCTCCACCATGTGATACCCACCGGCGGGTTCAGGTTTGTAACCTGAACCCACGAATTTATTTGGGTAATAACGCTCTGTTCGAACAATGGCGAAATCAACAATATAAAACGTGGGGTTCGGGTTGCAAACCAGAACCCGCAGAGGATTCTTAGCTCCGCTCAGATGTTGTCCTGAGCGGAGCAACAAGATTCTTCGTTCAGAATGACAATGAGCAGGGGATGGCAAATGGCGAAGGAATGACAAGAACAGTCATTCTGAGGGAGTGAAGCGACCGAAGAATCCTGGTTTGAAATTCTACCCCTGCCCGAATAAATTAGGCTGCGTTAGGCAGCGACTTTGTCTCATCTTGTCATTCCCGTGTAAACGGGAATCCAGATGCGCCAAAAAGATGACTGGATTCCCGCTAAAAGCATGCGGGAATGACATGCTAAGAACAAGCTACTTTGAAATTCCTGTACTTGAACCTGAGTTACAGCAGATTATATGTTGACGGTTTGTTACTTTAAAACTTTTTTGGCAGGGCGGTCTCGTCCAAAGAGGTATCTGCATGCAACATCGCTACAGGGGCGGCGTCCTCTTTGTCCAAACCCACAAGATATGCTTTTATTGCCTGTTCTAACTTCCCCATGAATCTGTAACAATCACCGATACGTTTAAATGCATATTGCCTTACTTTTTCTTCGTCATTGGTCTTTAATAACTCAAGATAGCTTTTTATTGCTTCTTCATATTTTTTATCATGATAGAGAGCATCCGACATCCCTATCATACCTTCGACCATAAGTTCGCTTGTGGGGTACTGCTTTACAAAATTATCAAAAGCATGATATGCTAAATTATAATCACCTCTTTCAAAATAACAATTCCCAATATCCAATGCCATTTTGCCGGCATAATCATTGTCCGGGTATGCTTGCATTCCATCGCGAAATGTCTGTATTGCTGAATCTGTCATATTCATGGCGTTTAAACTTTTTCCCATAAAGTACATTCCATAGGGAACCTTACTGTTCTTTGAATAGGTATCTACTGCTCTTCTAAATATTTGAAACGCTGCCAGATAATTATCTTGTTTGTAGAAACAATCGCCCAGCAGGAAACTGGCGTTTTCCATAAGTTCCCCTTCTTCTCCTCCTAGTTCGCTCACTAAGAGATTCCCCAAAACACTGCCGGCATCCTGGTATTCATTCAATAAATACAAGCAATTACCAATATGATATTCGATCTCAAATCTCATTTGACCCGAATCGTATTTCTCTCTTGCTTGCAAAAAAGATTGCAGCGCGCCTCTATAATTACCCATTTTTACATGGGTCTTTGCCAAATTGAATTGGGCTCTGCAAGCTGTATCTTCCCCGGAATATTCACTAATAACCCTTTCATAGACGTCTACTGCCTTGTGGTAAAGACCTTGTTCAACGAAGGAATCTCCTATTGACAAAAGGGCCTCGTCAACGAGAGGATCTTTTGGATAACTATACATGAACTGAAAATAGACCCGTCTGGCATTTTCATGATCCTTCAGGCTGTCATAGCACCGACCTGTTTTGAACAACGCTTCTTTTACTAATTGAAGTTCTTTATATTTTCCCAATACGATTTTATATTCCTGCAATGCGAGAAAATTAAATCCGAGATCGTGATAATAATTTCCCAACTCTAAATATGCCTTTGCAACCCTGTGATCGTTTGGATATTTTAATTGTGCCTTTTGATAAAGCTGGACACTTTTATCCCGATAATATTCAAAGGCCACATCCTCCTTGAGCTTCGACAAGGTAATAACATATATGGAATCTTCATTCTGAATAAATTCCAACCCGCGTATGCCGAGAACCACCTCTAATATATCTTGTAAAGGACTTTTTTGAATTGAAATATTTACGTAAGAAGATAAGTAGGCAGTATCAACATCTTCATCCACAATAATACTCTTACCAAAACTCGCGGATAACGCCTGCAATATATCCGCTATCTTTACCTGGGTTGCATCAATCGAATATACGGGCACTTCATATTCACCTATTTCTTTCGTCAACACAATATTTTCATTAGGCTTGATTACAATCGGTGTTTTGTTTATCTGTTTGGTATTCTCTTCTTCGTTCGTTTGAGTTTCTGTCTCCTGAGTCCGCTCTTCCTCATTCTCTTGCGTCTCGAGTATTTGCAATTGTGTCTGAAGTTTTTCCAAACTGCGCTTTTCTGTATTCAGCTTTTCGATCATACCGGATGGACTATCCATGTCTTGCCCTGCGTATATCGGAGAGACAGCATATATCTCAATAAAAGCAGATACAATTAACCACAATTTCAAAGATAACCTTTTATTCATTTTCTTCCCCAAGCAATTTTAAGCTATTCCGTTTAATTCCCCCTTAGAAAAGGGGGATTGAGGGGGTTGTGTTTTTTCTGGACTATTCCCAATTTTCATGAGGACAAGGTTACAACCCCCTAGCCCCCTTTTTTAAGGGGGATTTTTTGTCTGCCGTTACCAAGAACCCGCATAAATAAAATGAAAATTCCTATACAATAAATTTAATCAAGTTATTTTGAAGCTAACGATCGGATAGAGCTGCTGGTTCCTACCACGGCAGCCTTGCGAAGTCGTTGTGCTTCCTTCATATAATAATCTGCTATCTTAAAATAAGCGTCTACAACGACCAACTTATCGTCACTGGAACTGCATTTCCCTTCTTGTGCAACAACCGTATAAAGTGTTTTTCGTGCTTTTTCAAATTCGCCCATTCCTGCATAACATTCCCCCACTTTCAGCCGGCTTTTAAAATGATAGGGACTGTTAATATAATCATTATTTAATGTCTGAAACACTTTCGCTGCTTCTTCATATCTTTCGGACATTAAATAGGAATCTCCGAGGCGGTACATTACAAAATCTTCATTTAAAAAGGGCATGGATTTATCCAATCCTTTTTCATAAGAAGCTGCTGCGCCTCCGTAATCTCCCTGTTCGTATAATCTATTTGCCTCGATTACGTATTTTGAATTGTCCACTTTCTCAGCATGAGATTCGCTCATTGAACCTGGTATTTCCTTTTCTTGCTTTACAAGGTTATTTTCCTTTGTCCGCTTTTGTTTCACGGTTTTATTTGTATCCTTATCCATGTCTAAGTTTTTTTTAATGTTTTCAATTATCTTTTCCTCATCGATGTACCCCACGGCCTTATTCCCACCTTTACTTCGATTCATTTGTAAGAAGAGTATAAGACAGACCACTCCCAAAATTACAAAATTCATGGCAATCGAAACTCCATTTTGCCGAACGAATAAAACAATTTTAGAGATGTTTACCTTCGGTAATGAGAATTTCTTATTCTTTGATTCTTTGCTAACGACAACCAACGGACCTCCTATTTGTTCACGGATTTCCGTTAGCGGTTCTGTTTGTTCCTGTATTATCGAGTCAGACATAGTTGTATTTACCCCATTAAATGTATTCTCAAGTTAAATTTTCTTTAGACCATAAAAGCATTTTCTCTAATTTCCCGACCTGAGGTCCCAGGCTTGCCAGAGCGGCATCTTCATCGTCAAATATTTCGATAAGTTTTAATAAGCCTGTAATGACAAGCAATTTCTTTATATTTTCATTAACGTTAATTAATTTCAACCCCTTTTGCCTGTCTCTGAAGTATTTCACATAAAATGCCATTATGCCCAATGCCTTAGCGGAGATGTATCTTGTGCGCGCAAAATCCAGTATGACATGATAGGCATCGTCACACGATAGCTTAAATTGATTTTCAAGTTCGTCTATTCCCTCGTAAACCAAATCCCCCGTCAGCGATAATATTGTTGCTTTCTCTTTTTCCCGTCTCTTAATTTTCATTACAGATGACTCGCTTTGCCATATGGACAGCAGTACCCGTTTCCCTGGAGGATTGTATCATCACCCTATCCATTAATTGCTTCATTATGAATAACCCCCTGCCAGTCTTTTTTGTTAAGTCTTTATATAACGTAACGTCCGGTTCTGTGTAAGTCTGCATGTCAAACCCGCAACCATGATCGGAAACCTCTACAACAATCTCGTCCCCTAACATCGCAAATTTTAAAAAGATTGCCCCCTTTTCGTCTTTATGATATGCGAAAGATGCAGCATTCAAGACCGCTTCATTAACAGAGGTAACAACTTCGCTTCTCTCACAATCATCTGCCACAAGAGGCAATAACTTTCTATCAAATTGTTCTAATATTTCTCCGTAATTACCGATGGGTATTGGAATAGACATGACTTCCTCAGACAATGCCGATGTCTGCGCCTCGAATCCGCTGCATGAAACAATTACAGCACAACCTTTTTCCTCAGCAATCGATTCATCAAGCCCTTCTATTTGAAGCTTTATACCCTTTGCCATATCCTCGCAATTTGTCGCACTCCCATCAGATATTGCATCCTTGAATCTATCTGCTGTAATTGTCCCGCTTTTTAGAACTTTTGACAATGCGCCATTCCGTATCAATACTACTCTGCTGCCTGCAACAAAGGATGCATTACTTTCCATAATTGCCATTCCCGGGAACATATTTAAGGGGAAAGGAGAAGATTCCAACACCTCTGCTCCTTTATCAGGCAGACTTATGAAACACGTTAGCTCTTCCCCATGAATTGAATAACGAAGCGTTTGGCTTCGCGCATCCAAAACGGCGCATAACAGTGATACGGGAAATCGTTTTAGAATATTTTTACAGAGATAGTGATTAACCTCCTTTAGCAAAAAAGCAGGGGAATTATCATTTTTTAACACGTAACGAAAGATTGTTGTGACTGAAACGCCCACATTTTTTATATCTGCTTCACTGGAAACACTCCCAACCAGAAATGCCTTTAACTTCCCAATTTCAACAAAGTCATAAAATATATTGCCTCCCGTTTTTGTCGTATCCTTTGCGACAAAAAATACATCTCTTTGACTGCAAAGATCAATCTTCGATTCGTCATTATCAACGCTCTTTGCGCTGCTAACATTGTTATTAAGATATGACAGCGCTGAATCGCTCAGAACTCTGTAAATAACGCGCTTGATATGCTCAATTTTAAATGGTTTTGTTATAAAGTCCAATACGCCGAGATGCATAGCTTCTATAACGGCTTCTACGGAACCATAAGCAGTGATGATAATGGCCTTGGTGTCCGGATTTTGTTTCTTTATCTCGGATATCAACTGTAGTCCGCCCATGATAGGCATCTTTAAATCACTAATCACCAAATCGTATTTGGTCTTTCTCGTGAACTCCAGGGCTTTAACGCTGTCGTTGGTGTTTTCTATATCAAAACCTTCTTCCGACAAGGCTTCGTGCAATGCCCAACGCAGCGTTTCTTCGTCATCTACCAACAAAATCTTTTTCTTCATATTTCTCTCATTTTAAATAAAATGAAAATCCTGTCCGCTTAAACTTAAGATTGGCTTATGCCATATTCTTTTATCTTATTATATAAAGTCGTTCGGTTAATACCCAGTATCTTTGCCGCCTCTGTCCTCCGCCAGGAAGTCTCATTGAGAACCTTTTGAATATGCTGTTTTTCAATGCTCGCCAGCGAATGGACGCTTAACTTACTATTATTCTCTCCGCTATCGCCAACATCATTTACGATAGCTTTTTTCTCTGAGCTGATGGGCGCAACTAATTCCGGCAATAAACTGCCATTGGACGCAATTAATACGGCTCGTTCTATCACATTTTTCAGTTCACGAACGTTTCCCGGCCAGTGATATTCCAAAAGCTGTCTCTCTGTCTCCGGCGGTATATGATGAATATTTTTATTAAATTCGTTATTATATTTATGCACAAAATGTTTCACTAAAAGTAAAATATCTTCCCCTCTCTCTCTTAAGGGAGGAACGTAAATCGGCAACACCTTCAATCTATAATAAAGGTCTTTTCTAAAATTATCCGATTCCACTTCTTCTTCCAAATTTCTGTTTGTTGAAGCTATAACCCTGACATCAATCTTAATATCATTAATCCCGCCGACTCTTTTGAATTGTCTTTCCTGGAGAACCCTGAGAAGCTTTGCCTGTAATGCAATACCCATCTCGCCAATTTCATCCAAAAAAATTGTTCCTTTATCGGCGACCTCGAACAAACCGGGCTTGCCGGTTGCGGTAGCGCCGGTAAACGACCCCTTTTCATACCCAAACAGTTCTGCCTCAAGCAGACTCTCTGTCAGGGCGGCGCAATTTATGTCTACAAAACGCCCGTTCTTTCGCGAACTCAAACGATGTATCGCGGCGGCTACAAGCTCCTTTCCTGTGCCGCTCTCGCCCTGTATCAACACCGTCGTTGAAGGACTCTTCGCAACCTGTTTAATAAGGCTGTAAATTTCTTTCATCGGTTGACTATTTCCAATAATTATTCCACCCGGCTCGTCTGTAAAAGCCCACTGCTGCGCCCTTAATTCCAGCACTTCACGCCTCAACGCCTGGGTGCTCAGCGCCTTTTCAATAACCAGTTTTAAATGCTCCACCTTAAACGGTTTTTCTAAATAATCGTAAGCGCCCGTCTTCATCGCCTCTACGGCGGAATCAACGCTTCCGTATCCTGTCATAACTATCATTAAAACATTGGGGTCTTTTACTTTTACTTTCTCAAGAAGCGCTATGCCGCCCATGGTGGGCAACCGTAAATCCAACAGTATTAAATCAGGCAAGAGTTCATTTATCTTCTCCAATGCCTGCTCACAAGTTTCTGCAACATGAACCTCATACCCCTGACCCTCTAAAAATTCTTTTATTGAAAACCGAATCGTTTCTTCATCATCTACAATAAGAATTACTCCCTTCGATATCATTTACTACCCCCCCCTTTTCCCGTAGTAAAAATTATATGGTATTTTCAAGAATGTTTAAATTTTAAACAAAAAGGCTATCATAGTATGTTTAATAATTCAACATTTTTATTATTAGATTTAATCACTGAATAAACCCTCATGAGCCAAAGACTCACAACTGCTCCTTTACTCTACGCTCCCTGTGGCCAATTGGAAGTCCTGAACTCAACTATGCGCAAACAATATACCAGCTTAATTATTTAGCTTTAATACCTTCTTTTGACTGTAACTGCTTAATCTTCTCTTTTACTCTCGAACTTTCTGCTGCATTCTGTGTATACTTCAAAGAAGCCTGATATTGTTCAAGGGCATTAAACATATCACCTTTAGCCTCATAAACTGATGCCAGATTGTATCTTGCCTCACAATCTGCCGGATTCATATTCAACACTTGTTTAAAGGCGTCAATGGAGGCTTCGGTCTCATCCTCTAATTTATACAATACCCCTAATTGCTTAAAGTACTTTGCATGATTCATGGGGTAAACCCGGATCGCTCGCCTGTAAATTTCAATTGCACGGTCAAGCTTCCCCATTACAACATAAACATTTGCCAGTTCATAAAAAGGGTCTATCCCTAAAGAGGCCAGATACCTCATATCTTCCTCGTTATCAGCATCAAACAAATTTAGTATCTCTTCGCCTTCCTCAATCAGGTTATCCCCCATCTCCGGATGTCCTAAATAGTTTGAAAATAATGCGCAGTGAATTGTAAATACCCCGGGCATCCCGGAAGAAAGTTTCTTTAACCTACCCACTGTTTCTTCATAGGTTAATTTCCCTTGTTGATAACTGCTTTGTATATGATCAACCTCACTCTGTACATTCACGCCTTTACAAACATTAACGATTTGCTGTGAAAGTTGCTCCAGCATCTCAGAAATTTTCTCTTTCGATTCACATTCGCCTACCAGAGCGCTCACCGTCTCCTTTAGTTTTACGTTAACAACTTCTATATCTGCCCTAAAATTATCCCCAAACTGGTTAATTGCGCCTTTAACGGCGAAATCTGCCTTCAGCCTTTCCGAGACACGAACAACCATTTTCAGGTCAACACCTGCAAACAAATCAACAATGTTTGCTTCAGACACCGCTGTTTTAACATCCACATTATCAACCTTAAAAAAGTTGTTGAGTACAGTCTCTCTCACAAACTCGAAGGTTCTTTCTTGTTCTACAATCGTAAAATATCCGGAGCGAATCAGTTCGCTTCGTATAACATCTTCGACCCCTTTTATGGGGGCATCCCCGATCGGAGTCGAGGACAAGTTTGAATCCACGCTGTTTTTAAAGGGGAAAATAACAACCTTTGACTTTATATCCTTTCCATAGCCAACACTGCCAACAACAATCGGAAAGATAATCAACGCCGTCAACAATTTTTTATATAATTTGAAAGTCATTCTTATCATTACCAGAATTTACTATCAAAAGGTTTTCTTATTAAAATGAAAAAACCTGTTTATTTGTATTTCAACATCATACAAATAGACAGGCTTTCAACTACGAATAAACGCCTCGCCAAATAAAAGCATCGCATTAAAATGCTGAAAAAAACCTACAATTTACACCATCCTTGTGTATCTTGACATGTATTTTCCGTAAACACCTCGGACATCTACCCTCATACGCCGTTCCTTCATTATTTACATAGATCCTTGCGTATACCTGACAACAGTCGAACTTTACCCCTATAAAACGCTTGCCACCTCCCTTAGCGCCTGTTGTTCTATCATTGAGCATAGCTATGATTCCTGCTTTTTAATACTAAAGGCATCTATAACTTTGCTTGCCACTTCCTCAATCACTTCCGGACGGTCGTAAAAACCATCTTTTAATTTTGCCCTTACTTCTTCCACCTTTGCATCTCTTGCATCCGGGATTTCACGAACAACGGTTTTCAGGTTCTCAACCGTCTGTTCAAGATTCCTGGCCTCCTTTGAAATATCTACCGTATCGAGTTTCGTATGGGCAGGGCGTTTGCCTTTATCTGCTTTTATTTGTGACTGGTTGGCCTCAACACGACCTGTATTTGCAACCCTGGCATTAAGAGAAGTTTTGGAAATATTTTCTATTGACATGTTAAATCTCCCATAAAGTTAATGACTGCCACTACCCGTAAAACGCTGAAAATTATATAGCATTCGTCGGCTCATTTCCATCTTATTCCTTTACAGGCATCTTTACTAAAAACACTTCGCCATTCCAATCAAGAACCACTCCTTCCGAGAGACTATGCGCCTGTTTCAAAAAACCACTATTAACGAAATTTACAAAACCACCATTTCCTGCTCTGCGATGCCACTATCCTGTCTTCTTTTTATATCGGCATATTATTGAAATAATTTAACCTTTTTTCTAAAATTATCTTTATACAGGAAAATATTTCCATATCTTGTTACTGTTAGCTGAGTACTGAATACGTACTGTCGTTTCTATTTATTTGTAATATTTACACTGTATCATTGTAAATATTACATGATTCTTTATTTACAAAATTAGATTGTACTAAAAAGAACAAAACATATCAGTTTTTAACTGTTTTCAAATGAAATACTTACCATAATTGTGTTCTTTATTGTTATGTTTGGTACTCACGTTGCTTTATAATTTCAGAGTAAATAGTTGATGGGTTCGCTCCACTTGACCCATCCTTATCCTCCCCCTTTCTCCCCCTCAGTGAGGTGGAGAAAGGGGGAGGGGAATTACAAAAGATTGAAATTCCAACATCGAGAAAGAATAATACAGGAAATAAGTATTCATGAACCTCTTTAAAAATTTATCAATTGGTAAAAAACTCCTTATCATCCTCTTGCTTATATCCATACTGCCGCTTTTTATCACAACATATGGTTTTTACAGCTTGGGAAAAGTCAAATTAACAGAACAAACAATACATGTTCTAAAAGTTCAGACCGAAAATGTGGCAGCTTCCCTTAATAACTTCATAGATTACAAATTTAAACACCTTTACAAAATAGTTGATATGCCCCAACTCATCCACATCTTAACTTTAAAAAACATAAAAGAACAACCTCACATTATCCGCCAGACGGCATCTTCGCTTCGAGCCAAACTGCGGATTACCCCTGATTTTTTATCTTTTTGTCTTATGGATACAGAGGGTAACGTAGTGCTGGGCACCTGCAATAAAACCGATGCGAATTTTGGAACCAGACCAACTTTCCGTAAGGCGCTAGAAGGTGGAAAATACGTTTCTCCGCCTTCCCTGGATAAAGGAAAACCATCCATATTCTTTAGTATACCAATCAAACACACAGACAACATAATTGGCGTCCTGGTGGCACAGTGCAGCGCAGAAGAATTTTGGGAACTTATTGAAACTGAGAATGGGAGGGTTGGTGTGGGAAATGCCGTAATACTCTCCAATTCAGACGGTGTGCGTATTGCACATTCGACAACGAGGGACTTGATTTTCAAGTCATGGATACCTTTAAAACCGGAAGTCAAAGAACAAATTTTACGGGAAAAACGGTATGGAAGCAATATCAAGGAAATAGCATCAACTGACAGACCGGAGGTAATGGACGCCGTAACCAGGGCATTGCCGCCGCACTATTTTCAACATAAACTTGTTATAGGGAAAGGAACGTATCATTCGGTCATCAAGACTATGAACAATGGCTGGCGGATCATCGCCACCATACCGGAAGCGACCTTTCTTGAGCCTGTTCATACCAGTATATTTTATATTAGCATTATCAGCGGTATTATCGTCTGTGTGGTCATCGTGGCATCTATCGTCATTGGTCGTCTGAGTACAAACCGTATCCATACTTTTGCCTCGGTATCCAAAGAAATTGCCCGTGGTAATCTCGCAAAGCGAGTACCCTTTGTCAATGGCGATGAGATCGGTCAGCTAGGGAAGACCTTTAACATCATGACCGCATCTATCGAACGAAAGATTGAACAGCTCAGGTATCTTAATGATGTGGCCGTTGAAATACATTCTCATATTGAGCTGGAACATCTTCTTCAAGACCTTGTCAACATTTCCCGAAGGATAGTTAATGCCGAGATGGGGAGCTTAGTCTTACTGGACGAACAAGGTGAAAATATTAAATATTTCAAGGTTTCAGCGACAAATCAATTTGGATCTTTCCAAATCCAGGATCAGCCAAAGGGAAAAGGGCTTTTAGGCGCGGTAATAAAGAAAGGTCGGGTCATTCGATTAGATAATATAACGGAAGACTCGCGTTCTATAGGATTGCCGCCGAACCATCCGCCCATCCGCACGCTTCTCGGTGTGCCGCTTATAACAAATAGCGGGACGATAAGCGGAGGGCTGTTATTAGCCAATAAGGCTAACGATGAGCGCTTTACGCTAGAAGACGAAGAAGTCCTCCTTACCATAACCTATCAGGCATCCGTTGCTATAGAAAATGCGAGGCTTTACGGACACGTCCAACAGCTTGCTATTACCGACGGACTTACCGGTTTATTGAACTATAAGGAATTTCACAGGAGGCTGGACGAAAACATCGAAGGCTCAAAACGGTACCACTACAAAATTTCACTTTTGATGATTGACATCGACCATTTTAAGCAATTTAACGATACATACGGTCATCAGGTCGGTGACTTTGTGCTCGAAACCATTGCCACTATAATACAGTCACAGACAAGGACGGTTGATGTCTGCGCACGTTACGGAGGCGAGGAGTTTGCCGTAATAGTGAGAGACGATGATACGTTTAATTCACTTATACTTGCGGAACGTATACGTTCCGCCGTTTACGCATATCCGATCAAACATAATGGGATACGGTCCCAATTGTCAGTAAGTATCGGAATTGCCTCTTTTCCTAAAGACGCAGACAATGCGGAAGACCTTATAAAAAGGGCTGACGAAGCGTTATATATGGCAAAAGAGACTGGCCGAAATAGTCTATGCTGTTACAAACCCGCTCAGCCGGATTAACCATAGTTGTTTGCTTTTTGCTAAGGCAAAAGATAAAATAACCGATAATTCTATATAAAAAGATGTTTAAAGCTTTTAGAAATAGGGACGTGTGTCGATTGACGGGTAAAACGTCACCCGACACACCCTACTTGTCATTACTGCGTTGGTTGATAATACACCCCCATATTTTCGTTAAAACCTGGGAAAATATGCCATGAGAACCAGTATTTTTTTTAAAATTTTCTTTACCTTTTTACTGGTAACATTATTACCAATTCTGGGTCTGATCGCATACAATGACTGGAAAGACAAAGATATCCTTATACAGGCCAACAAAAATACCATTAAAGGTGATGCAGAAAGGGTTGCCAGCAATATCGACGATCTTTTATTGTCTCACAAAACGCTTGTTTGCAATATAAGGAATAATCATACCCTCATTGATTATCTTACAGGGCATCGTGTCTCCAGACAAAAAATCAAGAATTGCGCTGTCCAATGTTTGAATACATTACAAAAACTATCTCCTTATTATGAAAGTATTATCCTTTTAGATAAAGGAGGGAAAGAAAGGTTTTCAACCTCAGCGGCATTTAAATACAATTTTTCACAAAGAGATATATTTAAAGAAGCATTAAAGGGGAATATTTATGTTTCTGAGCCATCCATGGACGGCGACAAGTCTTACATTTACTGCAGCGCCCCTGTAAAGGATGCGGAAGATAATGTCATTGCAGTATTAATACTGGCCACTGATGCAAAGTGGCTTCACTCACTCATCGAAAAAGAGAAAGACCGTCTGGGCAAAGGGGTGGTTTGTGTTTTATCCGATAAACACGGAGTTAGAATTGCCCACGCCTCAGACAGGGGTCTTCTCTTTAAATCATGGACACCTCTGCCTCCCTCCGTAGAAAAAGAACTTGTCTCAAAAAATAGTTATGGAGAGTGTATTACCGAAATCGGGTCTACCAACTATCAGGAAGTAGCCGACACCCTGAGAAATAGCCGTGATAGCACTTATTTTAAACACAGGTTATTTGTAAACCCCGAAATTAATCACGGTTATTGTGTCGCCTTAAAGCAAAAGGACTGGAAGCTTATCTATACCATGCCGCAGTCTACCTTTTTTTACTTTGTAAACCGGATTACCATGCATGCCATCTTCACAACGATTGCGGTCGTTATCCTGCTTTTCTTTATATCATGGATGATATCCAAGAGCCTGCTGAGACCCATTTATAAACTGAAAAATGCCGCCGCAAAGATTTCCAGCGGTGAATTTGACCACCCTGTCAAAACCAGCAGAAAAGACGAATTGGGAAAACTCATCCTCCTCTTCGACGACATGCGTAAACGATTGCAGTCAATGAACAATACCTTAAAAGAAATTCACCTTGAAACTATTTATACGCTGATAAAAATATGCAGGGGCTTTGAAAAAGAAGGATTAGTTATGCACCTTTTACGCACCAGTGAGTATTCAACGGTTATTGCAAAACACATGGGCCTTGATACTGTTTTTATAGATACCATCCGATATTCCAGCCTCCTGCATGATATTGGACTGGTAGCCGTTCCGCAGTATATCAGAGAAAAGTCGGACTCTTTAACACAGGCGGAATTGGAAGTCTTGAAATCACATACCATTCACGGCGAACAATTTTTGAGTAAAAAACCCTTTTTCCAGATGGCGCGGGATATTGCATTATATCATCATGAAAATTGGGATGGAACAGGATATCCGGACGGCATTAAAAATGGCGCTATTCCTCTTGCGGCGCGTATCGTCAGGATTGCTGATATGTTTGATAATCTGACCTATCCCACAGGCGCCTGCAGGCCGGAATTGATAAACACTTATGAACCCTGCGCATCTAAAACAGACGCCCTGAATATAATCCTGAGATATTCCGGTGTTCATTTTGATCCCACGATTACCAATGTATTTAAACAAATCGTAGAATCAAATCTTATTGGAAATAATGCGAGAAGATATACCACCGGGAATTGATTTTTAGAATGGGCTAGCGAGGCGAAGACTCAGACCAATATAAAACAAGATGCAAGAAGTCAGAAGTCTTACACCTTGCTTCTCATTTCTTGCATCTAAGACTTGATTCATCTGTAAAGGCAAATCTCAGATATAGGCGCTTAATATTCCCAACCCGAACGAGTCGGAACAGAAATTAAACGGGATTTACGATTTTAGATTTACGAATTACGATTTTCAAATCGTTCGACCGTGTACTCACGACGAAGTTTCAAATCGTAAATCCCAAATCGTAATTCGTAAATTTTTTGCTAAAGATGTGTGATATTCCCGTGCAAATTGCATATTCAGGATATCACGCCTTAAGCGCTCCCGTGTCTTTTGCCATTCGGTCTATTTTTTCAAGAAAATCATTAAAATGAAACGGTTTAGAAATAAAATCCGCCTTGCTCATTTCAATAAATGCACCGCACTCCGTAGACAAAGTATCTCCTGTCATCAAGATTATTTTACCTTTCATGTCGGGTATACGGCTCATCATCCACTCGTACAGTTGGATTCCGGACATTTCTCCCGGCATTTTCAAGTCCATAACAACGATATCAAAATGATCTTTCTGGATTGCGATCGTGGCATCTTTTGCACTGGATGCTGATGTTACCTGACAGCCTTTTGTCGTCAACAATTCAGCGCAAGACTCGGCAATGCTAACCTCGTCTTCCACCAATAATAAATGTAAACCTTTAAAATTATACTCCCTTTTGACAACAGGTAAGTTGATATCTTTATTCGTTTGTTCCTTAATGGGAAGCATGACGGTAAAAATTGCGCCTTTCTGAGTGTTATTACCTATAATCGTTCCGCCGTGTTCTTTTACGATCCCATAAGTTACA
>Ga0194119_10000775_pt1 | contig 60149 bp, 70 predicted proteins | sample TA2MahC100mmetaG_FD_148620 | JGI IMG/M metagenome (GOLD analysis project Ga0194119, IMG submission 148620) | Freshwater microbial communities from Lake Tanganyika, Tanzania - TA2015018 Mahale Deep Cast 100m | ecosystem: Environmental > Aquatic > Freshwater > Lake | place: Tanzania: Lake... | reverse complement strand
TGTTTGAACACGTGAAGTACGTGGACCTGCACGAAATGGCTCCCTGTGCAGTGCCTAAGATCATTGAAGTCAATGACCCTTGCGCCTGCGAATGCAAGTGCGAGTGCTCTGATCCGTGCAAGAAGGCCGGTGATGCCTGCGGCGCAGTCTGCGAGCAGAAAAAAGTACACATCCAGATCTGCATTCCAAAGTGCTACTGCGAGGAAGAAGTGATCTGCCGTCGCGATGGCGACCGCCTGCGTTACGAATACGGCGAATACGCCGTTGACGTGCGCGTCCGCAAGGGTTACATCGCTGTCGATTATCAGGACTAAGCCAATCACGAGGAAGGACCTGAAGATCACAGACCTTGATTTTTTAGAAATAGCTTCGTGCCAAGGTCATTCTACTATGGAGTCTACGGAAGATCAAGCACCGCAGAGACTCAACAACAAGCCAGTTTGATCATCCGCGAAAATGAGTTCTTGCTCATTTGATTGGACGCAAACGTATTGTAGTTCTCGGATACTCCGCCAGGACGCGGATACACACCTTCGGACCCGTCACTTTGTCGGGAAGTGACGGGTCCGATCTGTTTCCAGACTGAAAGGTCATCATGGAAGTTACGCGACCATGGGGACATTACATTGACCATGTGCGAACTGAAGAATTAGCATGTTAAACCATTATTGTAAAACTGACACACCGCATATCATTACAATTGTTTGCGGGTCGAATTTTGGTGAGGGGTTTACGGATTTGGCCAAGTCCAAATAATGATTTATTTGAAGTCAATCCTGGCAATAGATTTACCATTGACAAAGAGATTATACGTCAGATTATAAATACTGGTCAAATTGATTTAATAATACACGAAATGCAATGCGGAGTGTGTTCAGAAAATGACATCGAACGCATTCAAGATCCTGATGGCAGAGAAAAATCATGAAACTCTTCATTACCCTTGATGACCACTTCAAATATCTCTCAGAATTAGTGGCCAGAAAACCGAAGGGTGTATTCATAGCCAGTTTTGGCATTTATGCTGGCATCACATTTGACGGACGTGACACCACCGCGTGGGGTGAGCGGTATAAGCTTCAGACGCGAGACTTTTTGGAGAGTCTGCGTCCAATCCCAAACGTTCGCTTAATGATCGGTATTCCGGATTACAAGAGTTGTCGCGGAAAAGTTGCGTGTTCGCATTGTGAATGCGGATACATTTACCAAATGACTCGGCTCTTGAATCACGCAGAACTATTTTCCGAATTCAAATGGAAAGCCGCGACTCAAGCACACGTCAAGTGCATTCTATTCTTTTTCGAGAAAGAAATTCTTGGAGTCGCTGGTGGTCGAAATCTGAACGATTCGAATTCTATTGATGCTACGTTCCAGATTGACTCTTCTGTTGGAACACAATTGTACCAACAGCTCGTTCCAATTTGGAAAGCATCACACGATCTGACTGGCGAGGCGATTAATGCGGTTCTCGTTAAACAGGGAATCTCTCAATCGACCATTAATGGTATTATGGCTGAATTTGAAGCCGAAGACGCACTTCAACGGAAAGCCAGAGAAGTCTCTGAAAGTGCACCTGAATAGTGGGAATTCCAATGCCAACAACCCAGAAGCCACGTATCACGCCTTTGGCGATTCAATTACGTCCAGAGACATTGAACGATATCATAGGTCAAGAACATTTATTGGCCGCTGGTAAACCCATACGCAGAATGGCTGATACAAAAAAATTCCAAAGCACCATCTTTTGGGGGCCTCCGGGTGCTGGAAAAACTTCGCTAGTATCCGCTTTGGCTTCGGAAACAAACTCCAATTTCCATAAGCTAAATGCCACAGAAGCTACTGTAAAAGACCTTCGCAAGGTTATTGAGAATGCTCAGAAATTATTGCCGGATATTCGGACATTTGCTTTTGTTGATGAAATCCATCGGTGGTCCAAATCCCAACAAGACGTAATGCTGCCGGTCGTTGAAGATGGGACTATTGTTTTATTTGGGGCGACGACAGAAAAGCCCAAATTCGCTGTCAATAGCACCATATTATCTCGATGCTTGGTCTTGGAGGTCAAGCCGCTTACCGCCGCAGATATATTGAAATTGATTATAAAAATTAAAGAATATTACAAGTCGAAAGATCGTCTTGTAAAAATTCCGCCAGAGGTAGCCAAACGGCTTATCAATCGATGTAGTGGTGATGCCAGAAAAGCGATAATGGCATTAGAGACCGCTATTGAAATTTTGTCAGAGAATGATATAGTTACTCTCGATCACATTGATTTGGCAATCCCGGACAAGCATATAGTCTTTGATGCCCACGGTAATGACCACTATGATCTTGCCCATTGTTATCAAGAAGCCATACAACATTCTGATACTGATGGAGCTATTTATTGGCTGGCTAAATGGATTCAGTCTGGAGAAGATCCGGCTTATATCTGTCGTCGAATGCTGATTACAGCATTTGAGGACTGTGCCGGTAATCCGTCCGCATGGTTAGCGGCTATGGCTGCGTGTTATACGGCTGAACGCACCGGGCTTCCGGAATGCATGATTCCGATGTCTCTCGCTACTTGTGAGATGGGCCAAAGCAAACGAAACAAAAGTGCGTTTTATGCTATTCACGCAGCGATGGCCGATGTGGAGAACCGAGAAACGGTTCATGTTCCTCCGGGGTTGCGAGCAGGTACCAATGGTTATGTTCATGCTGTGAATAAACAGTACCTGAAAGGCTGGGGTCGTGATGTAAACCGGTTTGACTAACTTTCAGATGAAATCGGCGGTACTGTGCATGGTATCGACCTTGCTACATTTCGTAACCAATTAAATGCAGCCACCTTCGAAATCTTTTCAGTGGTTTTATTTTAGCTGCGACCAGATCTCTTGCATCATGATATATCCTTTATAGATGATGACCAATAATAACTTTTGAATAGTTGACAATCGGATTATGTTTTAGAAGCTTCGACAACCAGCGATAATCGCTATATCGTCCGCCGTTGGTAGCCCACCTTTCTCGTGCTGCTAGCTCTCTCTTGACGCACAAACACATTGTGTCAATATCACCAGCCTTTATGTTATTGGCAGTTGGGATAATAAGATTTTGATGTTTGGTTCGGACAATGCCAATGTCAAAACCTTGAGCCGCACTATATTGAGATACCAGTGCATGTTGATAATAGATATTATCATCATCCCAGAATACTAGGTATTCTCCCTTCGCTTCCGTGATTCCTACGTCGCGGGCAGCCGCTCCATAATCTCCGTGAAGTTGCTGCATTTTAACCACCAAATCATTCACCGGCAACTTTGTATCAAGATTAAATTTGCGATGATCGCGTTCATCCATCGCTTCTTGAATTATAATGATCTCAACCGCTAGTCCGGCGACAGACTGCTGTTCAATATAATCCAACACCCTGACCAGATTGGCGGATCGTGCGGTAGCAACGATTATGGACAAGTCGTATGTTAACATACTTGCACCAAGAAATCGATTGCCGTTGTCGCCATGATCTTTATCGCATCCTCTGGTTTAATCGTTCCCCATGTTCTGTTTATGAGGATTTCTAGATATTCAGGATTGCTTATAATATAATCATCTGGAGTGATACTTGTGATTTTCCTCGATAAAACTCGCATCTTTGCTTTGTTAAGAATTGATTCGTATGTTGCAAGTGGGCGAACAACTCTGTTTCTCACTAATTGGTTCGATTCTAGATCCATCAGCAAGTGAGCAAACGCTTTGTTAAAATATCCGCTCTGGAATCCACCATCACGAGATGACCATGGCCTAAATCGGATATAAATTTTCCCTTGTGGTTTTATTCTCTGTTTGATCTTCAGAAGTGTCACTACTGGGTCTTGATCGAACTCCAATGACTCATAAATGATCCCAATATCATATGGACCTTCGGCTTCTTCCAGTGAATTGATGATTTTAACTGACGGTGGTTGGTCGTCGGGGCCGAACTTATAGGTATTGCATACTAATTCGACTTCGGTATTTTGAAATGCATGACCAATTGGGATCGATGGTCCATTCGAATATTCAAGTATCTTAGCGTTAGAGAGATCGAATTTAACATCTTGAGCCTGTTGTTTCGACACTACTTTCCAATATGCGTTGGGATGATTTGCAGCCGATGGCCAGAATTCGAATTGACGAATGTCGAGACTTTTAGATGAATCAGGGAGTTGGATCAATTCGGTTTCTGGTGGTAATTCTGATAAGATGTCTGTACTGAGTAAGCGGGCAACGTGTTCGCATTGCTTGCTCAATAGCAGTAAAGCATTGATAAGTTCTAATCGACTATCCACCGAAATCCTCTTCTACGGTGAATTGAATCTCGACACCCGGAAAAACCGCTCGTATCTGCTTGCGTTGATCATTAGGTAATGAATACTTTGTGAATATCCGCATAAACTTCCGAATTACATCGACTCTTTTTACACCGTCCAATAATGCATTGTTAGTGAATCTTGATTGAATTGATGACAACTCGGAAACCTGGGTGATTTTCGATCTGGTCCTGCCTATCTCAAAACGTCGAAAAGCCCGTCCGCATTTGCAACGCTCGTAATCTTCAGAGATATCGGCATAGTCTCCGTTCCAATAGTTTACGAATGGCGACGGTAATGAAAAGTAATCATAACTAATCAATCGATAGTTGTCCGAATATGCCCATGACAGCCCATCTAGTAAATGGTAGACGTTGTGTTTGCAAGTGAAGAAAGTTACTCCTCCGTCCCAGCATCGCATGTGGTCGCACCATGCCTCAATATTTCCGTTCTGTTGTAGTTCAATTACATCCTGAGTGCGTAATTTACTGCCAGTATTACTAATTAGTCTGCATAACTTCTTTTTGCACTGTAAACGCTTCGCGTTCCATGCAAGAGACGCGATACTATTAGCTTGAGAATGTATAATATCGATTTTGTTTTCAGTAATATATTCAATCAGGTCCTCGTAATACTTGTAATAATTGACGTAGAATGTGCGGTTTGCGATGGCAGAGTGAATTTCGGCTTGACCTTTTAGCCCATGGGATACCAATGGATTCTGAGTAACGTATGTCTCAATCAGTTGATCGGTATTCGGTTTTACCGTATCAAAATGCAGATATAGTATCTTAACTGGTCCGGATATGTTGAATTCATCGGCGATAGTCTTGTAATGACTTTCGCATTCTATTGAAGCGTATATGTCACGCCAGATTTTATATCTGAATGGTGCCCCGGTTGAACCGCTTGTTTCGTTCTCAAATGTGTCGTAATTTGGGAGATACCATTGATCTTTATTGACGAGATCTTGCTTTGTGATAATGCCGGTGTGTCGGCGGTAGACTGGTGATAATTGTGCCTGCTTAACAATTTTGGTTATGAGGTAAGCAGTGACTTCTCTGATGAATTCTTCACTCTGATACATCAAGGTATTGGCAATACCCGCATACTGCTTCAGAAATAGTTGATGATCGGTGTTGCTTCTGAATAATTGGTGAATATCATTTAGGAGCATAGCGAGACCAAAATACTTCGCCTTTGATTATGCGACAATCATGATCCGGTGATGGTAAGGACAAGCATGTTTGTAAACCATCTGATTTTTCGCACAGAGTTCGGCAAGGCCCGTTTTCACTGTATACATACTGTCCGTTCAGACGGCCAAAGCCAAATTTGAGCCATCGTTGGCTATAAATGAAGTATTTTATGATTTCGTTACGGATATCTGCTAATAATTCTGTGTCCGGTGGCAATTCTGTGGTGATAATCCATTCGGATTTGCAATGCTGCTTTAAGTATGCATATGGGTCGATATCATCCGTTATAATGAGCCAGTTCGATGGTCCGAATTTGTTGAGATTATTCCTTAAAGCTGTGAGATCGGCTTTGAAGGTTCGGTTGTCTGTGATATACCAATGCTCTACATCATTATATTGATGGTTGCAGAGAACCCGATCAGAATATACCCATTTCGTTGTTTGCTGACAATGCGTAGATTGATGTCCAATATGGTCTCCTAAGCTTGGCTTTGGATAGAAAACTGGCCAATTGTTCTGGGACATCAATATGAAGACTCCAAGATCATCAAAACTAGTCTTTTTCTGGCTTTGTACCCCATAATATCGTAGTGGAATAAGACTAGACAATATTTCTTGGACGGTTTCATGTGACATGATGATTGAATTCGGTCCGCCGTGGTAATTCGAGACGCTCCTCCAACCATTCGATGGATCTTTATCGATGGCGTTTGGCCCGAATAAGCTTACCAAATGTGGCTGTTCTGTGAACCACAGAGAATTCTCTAAATAATTGCGAGTGCCGGGAGCTACCACAATATCATCTTGGATCATGAAAAATGCGTCGGCGTCGATATTTCGAATGAACAACTCGTACAGCCCAAGAATCCAATTGCCAAATATTCCCGTCTGCTTAAACCTATGAACATATGGCCAATTTGGTCCACAATCGATATATGATCCTGGTTCTGCGAAGATTATCCCAGTGCCCCATCCAGCAGATTCTAATGCTTTGATGGATTTTGTGATAGTCGGATATCTTCGTGGGGCTATTGTAACGCCGACAGCCCATTTTCTAATCGTGTCGAATTTTTGTCTTGGTTCATAAATTCCAAAGTCTGGATTCTCGTTAAATTCATAAGAAATTCTGAGACGATCTGGGCATAGTTGGCAGCTTTTCTGATCATTTGAAATAATTGTACATTGTCTATAATAATGACATTGGTGCTTGCAATTGAGATATTCTGAAATTGGGAGCGGGTCTGAAGGAATATTGAGAGGATCGCCTAATAGTATACAATTGGCGTCTTTGAACGTTGTTGGTGGTGGAATTACTCCGCTGTTCGTTAGTCGGCGGAATTGAGATCTGAATGGATCAGAGGCGAGATCGAGAGGAGGACTTGTGGCTAAGCAGTATTCGCAAACCGATGGATCAAATTCTGTTTGGACTTGTACTAATTCGGTGAATTTTTGGCATTCAGCAGATATAGTATAATCTTGGTGCTTTCGATGTTTACAATTCAACTTCGATGATTTGTCCATCGAATTTTCCGTTAGGTAATGCTGCTTGATCTGGCTCCGGATCTTCGTCTCGGAGTTTAAGCCACTTGTTTTCTAATTTACTCCACTCGTAATACATGAAGCGAAGTGACTCTGGCGTTCCCTCTCCGTGCGCGTGGGGTGAGTGTTCGTGATGCGCATGGTGGTGCTTCTCACCAGTGAATGCAATAATCGAATCATCGAAGAAGTCTGATTTTTTCATTGTAATTCTCTCAGGTCTTGCTGTGTCTATTTAAATATTTGAACGTGCTTTAACGAATATCGGGTTGCCATATGATATGACGAATCGCTGCCACTTTGCGTGATGAAATTAAATCGCGACCAGATTTATCTGCGATTACTGTTGAGCATAAAGAGAATCGGGTTGCCTTCAAGCTCAAAGAAGTAATTTTGTGGGGATCGATATCTAGAAATTGCAACACCATCGGATGCATTTTCTCAGCGGTCTCGGGGTCTTTACGAAGATCCTAAATCTATTAATAATTTCCCAACCCGGTCGATATGTTCTTTAGTTCGCTTCTCGAAGAAAGCGACCATTTCTGGGGTCGGATCAGAGATTTTATCTTCTGAAATCATTCGTAATCTCATGGCCCCACTCAATCATAACCCGGTAGGTCGTCATCGGTTATCTCATCGTTATCGACACCATTTACTTCATCTGAAATTTGCCAAAATTCATCATCGTGTTCACTACGCCAATAAGTATCCAACATTTCACTAAGAGCATCTAATATAATTTCTGGTGAATTGATTGATATAGCCGTACCGACAAGCCACGTATTCTCCATATCTTCTGTAGGCAACAGAAACACTGTGCTAATATCCGACACTTCTTTCTCATAAGCTGGACCGACTTTTTGATTGATTTACTTGCAAAAATGCTAGATGTAGTGCTAGACAGCTATAATTCGCATTTAACACTTTGTGGAGGTAAATCCCTATCGATCTTCATACCGGTGCGAAGTTATAATGAGTGATAACCATGTCGCAAAAGCAGAACCGGAATTCCACGACATCAAACGCTTGGGGCGAACCTACATTCTTCGTTGTTCAAGAATTTGCAATGATAAATGTGGTCAGGTTTGGCTTACCAAGCACGTATGGATCATCGGTGTATCTGATCCAATTTCAAGCCAAGCATCTGGAATATCCAGCTTCTGAACCTATTGGTATTTATCATTATGCTGGTATCCGAAGATTTATTTGGAGGGACCGTTTTTGGAACGAAGTCGAAATTGATTATCGAGATATGATGCAGAAGGCTGCAAAGCTGTTGACTCAACCATCCGATCAATCAGAAGCCCAAAATCTCAGAGTATTGTTGAGCTTGTTGCAGCTTTATCGCACAGCGTCGGCTCCATTATCTCGGCCAGACGAAGAGCAGATGTATTGCCGAGCCATGTACGAAATTAACTGACTCGATATCGCCTGATATAAAAATCTATGAAACGGATCAAGGCTTACAAACTCGAACTCGCTGAACCTGCACTATGGGTACGACGTGCCGACAGTCGAGCCGTGTTCCACGCCATAGAGTTCATTGAGGATGCTCTGACGGACGATGGCGAAATGAAATTAGTCCATATCCGCCACAAAGTCGAGCTTGCTGATCCTTCCAACGATGTTATCGCTCTGGTTGGATCAGTGAGAACGTGCCTAAAAAGCGGTAGAATAGAACCGCAGCCGCCGTCATTGTGGTATTGGAATGGTCAATTTTGGCTTCAGGCTGTGGATAAATTGCGAATTCCTTATTACAAGCTTCAAATTCGCCAATACGACAAAAAGCAGCACGCACTCTACCCAATAGCTATTGAAAATGCCGACGAATTGTTGGCTACTCTCAAATCGGGGATGGAAGACTAATGGGTCCAATTACTCCCTCGAATTTCCTGTATTCGAAAGAGGGCGGCGATCTGGTGTTTAGAGCCGGGTCGGTGGAGTTATTCAGATCATCAATCGTCGCAATCGCGTACATTAAGATGCTGGATAGACTGTAGCCGCACAAGCACGGGCCGATGGATCTAGTTCGTGAGTGGGAACAGCGAGCACGACACTATTGGACCTCTCTTCGTATGGCCGCTGATGATTCGAATAATATCATACACACTCCTGGATTTCTAGGAATGTTTTATAAATCTTCATTAACCAATCAATCCGTGGTGTAACACTTCAATATCGAGGTGTCATCCATCACAGGGAGAAACTGAAATGGCGAAGATTAGTACGATCAAAGAAGCGATCATGATTTGTCGCGATGCCTATGTCACCCCATTCATCTGGGGCCATCGCGGGTTGGGTAAATCAAGTTTGGTGCAACAAGTTGCCGCCGAACAGTCTTGGGGGTTCATCGACCTTCGATGCTCTCAATTGGAAGCTTCCGATGTTCGTGGGCTTCCTGATCGTGTCAATGGTCGGACGCATTATCTTCCACCAGCCGATATGCCGGTCGGCGATCTTACTCTGGAACAGATCGAAGCGGAATTGGGCAAAATGCCAGATCCGGGCGATCTCGAAGCCGAACGTCAATACTATCTCAAGCTTCAAAGCTTGCAACCGCGATTCCAACGCGGAATCCTTTTCATCGACGAAGTGAACCGTGCCCAAGACGATGTGCTTCAAGCCATCTTCCAGTTGGTGCTCGACCGTCGCGTCGGGATGTATGTCCTTCCTCCCGGATGGTGCGTTGTTGCGGCGGGCAACTATATGGAAGGATACATGGTTACGGGGTTCAATGACCCTGCATTCTTGAACCGATTCAGCCACCTGATTTTGAGTGGTGGCGAGACGACTCTCGAAGAGTGGGTCAATTACATGTCCGTCGCCCATGGTCCAACAGCGACCGATGTAATCGAATTCGCTTCACAGAACACGAAGCATTTGGACGGTGATGTTGCGGGAGAACTTGGGTTTTCGATTCAGCCGTCTCGCCGATCGTGGGAAATGGTGGTTCGTGTTGATAAGGCTTGCGAAGCCGGTGGTTATAACGAAACCGCCAGAATAGAAGTGTTGGCCGGGTTGGTCGGTCGAGAATTGGCCCAAGCATTCACCCGCTATTCATGCCCTGTCAAGCCGCGTGAACTGATTCAACGTGGTGTGAAGGTCTTCGAAGACAAGCTTCGCAAATTGAGCCGGAACGAACTGACCGGTCTCATGTGGGGTATGGTTTCATTCTGCAAGACGCAGACCGAGAAAGACGAAATTGCTACTGTCTGCCTCGATTTCGCGGAATTCATGGTGGGTGTTACCAGCGACAAGGATGTTGTAGTTGCATTCTGCCGTGCGTTGGTCAGCGGTGGACACCCTAACGATAAACAGGAAAAGCCACGTGCTGCGGTAATCTCGAATCCGCGATTGGCAGAAATGATGAGCAAATTCGGCAAGAAAGCCGGAAACGACCGCAAATCGTTTGTGGATCGGTTGGTGGAACGCCCGGCATTGCAACAAGCTTTGGCCCGCGTTTCGTGGGGCTTTGATGATTCCGAAGAACCAGAACCCCCAAAGAAAGGCAAGAAGTGATCCCTGTGAATTGATGCCAGTTAGATGTAGCGGAAACCTTACCGCTGTTGAGTTACGGGGAATGCACCCTAAGTCGGAGCGAGTGAAGCTGGTCGTGCTTGAACTAGCTGCGATGCCGAAAGGCAAAACCTCGGCAAGCTATCACATCGATGGGAGTTGAGACCCATTAACTGGTGTCAATCTTTTGCCACAATGTAATATACCAACAGGGAGTTAAATATGAGACAGATAGCTGCGACAGTTCCGGGCGGGCGTGCTCCGGTTGATGAAAAACAAGCGGATCGATTGATGAAGGCTCGCTGCCGCCTGATGATGCGAGAGCCGTGGTACGGTCACGTTGCTATGAGCATGGTATGGATTCCCAGCCAAATGTCATGGATGGCAGAGAATCGCCGCACGATGGGTGTGCGGATTGTTAACGGTGGTGAGATTCAATGCTTGTATTATCCGCCGTTTATTGAGACTCTGAACATCAAAGAGTTATATGCGGTCATTCAGCATGAAATCGAGCATATTGTCCGAGTTCACTGTGTTCGCATTGGTGATCGTGAGCCTGAAGCGTGGAATATCGCCGCCGATATGACGGTGAATGGGCCTCGATCTTCACCACGAATTGGTTATTCAGACCCGACCACGAACGAACTGGTGATTCCGTTTAAGAATCAGATCGTCTGGATTCCGGAAGATTGGCCGAAGGATGGAACTTCGGAGCAGTTCTACGATCAACTCAAGGAACGCCAGCAGACCAAGGTCTGTAACTCGTGTGGTCGCCCGACTCAAGGCCATGGGCAAGGGAAAGGCCCGAAGGGTCAGGGTCAAGGCCAAAAGCCGTCTCAAGGTGGCGGAACGCCAGGACAGGGCAACGGAACGCCAGAACAGGGCAACGAAACGCCTTCCCAAGGCAACGGAACGCCTCAGAATGGCGGTCAGCCGGATGAAAACACTTACCCCGGCTGCGGACAAGATCATGATGGCGTCTATCATTATGGTGGAGTTTCGGGGCGTGGATTGGATGACCACAGCGTCTGGAATCAGTCTGATGTGTCTCAAGATGAAGCCCGTCAGATTGTTAAGGATTTGGTAGATCAAGCGACTCAGAAATGTCAAGGTCATTTTCCGGGCCATCTGCAAGGTGCTATCCAAGAACTTGGAAAGCCAGTTGTTCGTTGGCGTGAATTGTTGCGACATTATCTTGGCAAGCATGTCGGCAATCAACGGTCCACATATTCTCGTCGGAACCGCCGCCGAGATTGGTTTGGTGTGCCTGGTATCAGCCACCACGCGGCTGCAAATGTCAACGTGATCGTCGATACGTCCGGTTCCATTGGTGTTCGTGAATTGGAGCAATTTTTCGCTGAAATTGATTCGATCAGCTCACGTGCAAAGACCATGGTGCTTCAATGGGATGCGGCATTTCAGGGATACGAGAAGTATCGCCGTGGCGATTGGAGAAGATTCAAGATCACTGGGCGTGGCGGCACTGACATGGCTAAGCCTGTGCAGTGGGTAATTGATAATCATCTGGTGGCCGACGTTCAGGTCATGTTGACGGACGGCTATTGCAACTACACCGATGCTTCGAACGTAAAATTCCCGATTATTACGGTGATTACCACCCCAGAAGGTACTACTAATAGCCCTCCATACGGGCATGTCGTTAGGATGAAGGTGGCATGATGTGGACTCCATCGAATGTGTAATTACGTATAATGACGCTGAATTTGGTGAGCGTACATCCATTCGTGATGCTCTCTTCGATTGGTTAGCATCAGATCATATGCGGATGTCAAATCTTCTCTAGGATCATCGCGAAATGACTCAAGTCTATCTTTCGACAATTCGAAAGGACAAGACTGATTTCAAATATTAGTGATGTTGAAGACTCGGTAAATTCATTCTTGTTTTTGCCGAGTCAATCATCATATTTGAAATGACACGCTACACTAATATCCGCACGCTTGCCGATTCAGCTACGAATTTTTTAAATAGAATTCGTGACTCACTACGTAGAATTGGAGTGACGTTGCGGCTTCTATAATGGAGTTGCAATGTCTGAACCGACAGTACCAAAGGACGCACGACCGAACAGTCAAGCATTCGAAGTTGACGGTCGTATTTGGGTCAAAATTGATAGAGATTTGGCAGTCAGTCTTGGCGTATTGATACTTGCGACCGACACCAAAAATCCCGCACTACTGGCTCTTGGACATCAATTAAGGAGTTTCAAACATGAGCAACCGATACCATCCCCATAAACATGTTGCGGTCGCTGGTCCGGACAGGGACGACGATTATGACGATGACGATGACGACGACATCGATTATGGCGACGATGGCCTCGATGACGACGAGGACGATCTAGACGAAGATCAGGATGAGGACTCAGAATACGAAGATGAAGATGAAGATGAGGATGAAGACGACGACGAAGATGAAGACGACTTTGAGTAGTCGTTACTTCACATCCAAGTCTCTGAAAGTGCACTCTCCGGCTTCGCCGATTGATCCATGGTCTCCCGCATAACCTATCTCGTTTGTCTTGCCGACTACGAGATAGAGCGGGGCCGTTGGAAATATGCTTAATGGAATCTCAATAACTGTATACCATTTGTTATTATCATATACTTCGCCAACATATGACACATTGGTCTTCTTGATTCGCAATGTGTACTCTTTGTTAGGTGTAACTTGGCCAATTCCCAGATTCGCATTTCCGTTCAGCACACCAGCGAAACTGCCAGAATATCGCAGATTGACCTTTAGGATGCCGTTTGGCCAAACAACCGAAATTCCAGGCCCCCATGTGGCTCCTTTATCGGTTCCGGTATTCACAGTAACCCGAACTTCCTTAAACGCTGGTAACACACGTTGAAAGAAGCAGTAGCAATTTGCCGGGCTAACGATTTTGATAGAATCCGGTCCGGGTGTTATTACTCCCAACGATTTGGCTAGAGTCCATTTTCCGTCATCAAGTTCCATTGATGGTATCGCTGCTGTGTTCCACAGGGATAATCCATATTGGTTAACGACGGATTGGAATGGCGATGCGATTGTTACCTTAGGGGAACCTGCAAATAACAATGCAACAGCCTTCATGTCCATGCTACAGATGATACTACCTGAGTCCCCGCCTTTGCTCATCGCACTGCAAACAACGCAGTCGTTGAATCGGCCCGCTCCGAAATCGTATCCAATCGTGAAGCTGGCATTCACACCTATGATGCGTCCGGTGGTATATCCTGTTGTTCTTCCGAGCTTCTGAACTTGCATTTTGACTGCTGGTGTTCCGAAGCCCGACAGTGATTGATTCACAACCGGGTAGAACGGATCAACCATACCCGCTTGGATGAATGCATCATGGATTACGGCGATAGCCGAATCTTGAGTGTTATTGGTCTTTTGAAGTGGAACGAAACTCTTCAATGTTGCGATATATGGTAATTGAGTGGCTGGGGTATTCCAACCGTTAAATTGAAGGTTTCCGGAACTATCTGACGGTCCCGGTTGATAGATAATATCGCCAGCTTTGGCGTTGTTTTCATTGGCCAAAACGTGGTTATTGCTGAGAATAACGGGCTGCCCGTCACGATCAGCAAAGACCCCGCCAATTGTTCCTGCGGTGATTTTACCGTGACCGCAACTATATCCGGGCTTAACAGGTCGAACCCGTGCTCTCAAATTTTGCTTTTGGATATACCCGACTTCAATAACGTCAGTTGGAATTCCATCGACTTCTGAAGGGACCAATTCGTCTTCAGAGTATTTGCTGATGAGGCCACGTTTTGCGAGCTTCTTTTCTACAAATACCAGTATAGCTGGTTGGTCCGTTGGTTGACCATTGACCCACTTAATGCCGATTCCAACGCCGTTGACATTCTTCTTTTGTGAGAGGTCGTTTTCGTGAGCTTGTTTGACCGCCAGTTCGTTGGACATTGTATGTTCCTAGCTAAGTGGTCCGAGTTTCTCTAATTTTGCGTTTCAGCGGGGTTCAAACCTATAATATACCACTTGTCTATATGAAGATACATAAGGCGAGGTAGCGACATACACTATGGATTGCGGCAGTAGTTCGATATTACCGAATGGTCGGTGTTCTGTTTTACCGATTCTCGCCACAGACGGCCAAGTCTTTGTGGATAGCGAGTTGGTGAAATGGATCTATAATGCATCTACGGATCTTTGGGAAAAATCCGGTACCGCAACTACCATTCCTCTTGCATCAACAGCCGGTGTTGGCTACCTTTCTTTTCGCGATAAAGCATTACTAGATCGAATTCCACCGGTACCGGGCGGTTTCGGGATTATCACCGACACCAAATTATTGCTACAAAGCCCGACCAATCCGGAAGGAATTATTCGAGGCGACATTCAATTAAAAAGCGAAAGCCTAGACATTATATGTGTTGGCCCGGAAGGTCTTAAATTAAATTGTTCCACCCCACCGGAATTAGAATGCACATCTCCAACTGGTAGAACTCCTGGGCTGCTGTTTAAATTAAGCAAGAAATTCTTGGATACTCTTGTGGTCAATATGCCAGGACCACAAGGAAAAAAGGGCTATACGGGCGAAAAAGGAAAGGCTGGTAAGCCGGGATTTGCCGGTGGTCCCCCAGGGATACCTGGAACTCCGGGCGATGACATCGACGAATTATGTCAGTTAACAGGAATTCGCTATCGCGATATCAATGGCATAACCGAAAAGGCAATCGTTGATCTCAACTTAGTTGATGATGAGGGTCGCGGTTGCAAACTGGTTGTGACTAAGGCCAGATTAAATGTCCCTGGCGATGTCCCAGCCGATAAGATTATTGCGACTCCATTGATCCGGAATATCGTATATCAGCCTGACCCAGATCCGGATAACTGTGACATCACGCGAATAAACCAGTGGACACTGACTAAGAATCCGGGCGATGTCACGCCATTAAATCTCAGCTTGCTGCGATTGTCTCGCGGAGCCGATGCTGTCTCTAACGAGCCGGTCGGATTTAATACCACATTATCGCTACGAAAGTTCGTGACAGATATTGTAGCGGAACATCAGCGACGCTTGAAAAAGATCGATGAGGCATTTGGCAAACAAGCTCGATCCTACATTGAAAGAATTGATGATAAGGCTAGAACTATATTATCACAACTAGCCAATGAATTGGCAATGTGTGAATTCAATCTGCCAGCGGTGGAATACTGTATTACATTTACGGGATGTGACCAACCACCTCCACCTCCACCACCTCCACCTCCACCTCCACCTCCACCACCGCCAAGCCCAATACGGGCAGCAGCGATGCGGGCTGGAGATGGGGACCATGAAGGGATACCAATATCTGGTCGAAAGCTGACGAGCGTTGCGATGGGTGCTAAAAAGTGGGGTATTAAACAATGAGCACCGAATTGACAACGGTTGATCCATGCACGCTGTTCCCGGCTAATCCGACCCACGGAATGCTTTTCGAACAGAAAAATGGTGTCATATACCAATATGACGCTGCTATTCATGCATGGCTTAAGCTTGCGTCAGATAATATCGTTTTACCGCTCGCAACCACAACTCGCGATGGTGCGATGTCACTAGACGATTTCAAGAAATTGAATCGTCTAGTGATTCCACCTCCTATATCCAGTATAATTGGTACTGATTGTCTCGCTTCTTACCAGCGTGGATCGATTAGCTTATACTCCGGAGACCAATTTGTATCAGTAGATGGACATTTAGATGTTCAAAATATCGATCAATTTGGAGACCAGATCTCTGAAGAGGTTCCATTCCAGATCCATCAGCATACGTATGGCTTTGATTTTACAGTTGATGCTCAACAATTAATATCAGAACTAGAAAGACGTGGCCAAATTCGTCTTTCTGGTCGTGATGGACAAAAGGGTGACACTGGAGAAACTGGTGATCCTGGAATCAACGGTGTTATGGCAGGACCACCGGGAGATTCTGGCAACGATGGGTCCGCGCCTACTTGCACACTTTCGATTGAACCGGAAACCTTTCAAGCTCAAACAAGGCCCGGCTTAAAGCGAGCATTGGTTGATGTTCGAGTGATTCCGGATGTTGTTGATGATAGGAATTTCGCACTTGAATTTGATCGCCAAGTGGTTGGTAATGAGAATGGCTCTGCTTCACAATTCAGAGTGAAGCAGATTGAAAGCACTTGGTTATTGGCGGTCTCTGTCTTCACGGATGAAAGCGACACTACAGAGGCTTTAAATTGCGGTGTTCCGGGTGAACGAAGAAATCAATTCTATACCCTATTTTATATTGATATTGAACCAATATTGAATACTATTCAAACGAAATTCTTCGATGAAGTTGAACGATTGAAAAAAGGGTATCAAGACATCGTTGCGTTCTGGGTACAAACGATGTCCGATTTGTTCGATGAACAAAAAGATGCTTTATGTTGCGCTCTTGAGAACTGTATTTCTGGCAAAAAGAGCACACATGCCCGTGAACACATGGAGACTATCGCAGCGTTGGCATTAGGAAAGGCCAAAATCAATCTTCATGGAAGACATAGCAAACAAGCCGTTGAATTATCGAGCACTCGGTTATTGCATGAACTCGGTGGACCGGATCTCTGCAAAGGTGGTCCGGATTTTCCACAAAACCCTGTAGCAAAACGTGGGGATGACGATGGCGATAGTGCAGTCGTTGCGTCGTCCGCGAGCGTAACTCCATTATTAATTGATATAGACCCATTGGTTAATTCGGCTATCTCAAGCTCGAAGCAGATTGAATTGCCTCAAGGAATTTACGTCGCAACGATAAAACAAGCTACGGCTCAAGTCAATAATATGCACCGTAGTAATGTGAAAATTCGCTATGTGTCAAATGGAGAACATAAAACCACTCAATTCCTTGATAAAGGTGCGTTTTCTTCATTAATCGAAGCCCAATCAGCATATGAGGGATTGTCGATCTCGTTTAAGCATGATGGTGGTTTCATAGAAGCATTTCTGCCATCGATTCAGCCACGACAATCATCTGGACAGATAAAAATTCTGATTGATAAGACTTCCGAAACGGTGGTAATACCGGTTCCGGAGCCAATTCAGTCTGAAATATTAACGCCTAAAGTATCTAAGACTGACAAACCACGGCGTAAAAAGCAGAAAGAATCCAAAGCGAAACGGGCTGAAGTCGTAACTACTAAGTCTGCAGAACAATGCCAAATGTCCGTATCTCATCTTGCATGGTATGAGAGCGGTTGGTCATCAGGTCGGTGCTGTGGCTTGGTCGTAAATGTGGCCGGACAAGATTATATCGTCGTCAAGCGATCAATCGGTTCGGAAGACAATTGTGGTGGTGGTGAAAGCCTAGACACACCTTGTATAGCTAAATTCACTCATGCTCAGGGACATCCGGCATTTGCATGGCCGACATTCGACGGTCGCACATTTGCTCCCATTCCGGCATCGGGTTTTGTCACGTTCGAATATGATAAAGCCTTAAACGAATTAGTTGCAGCCAAGATCGCCAAGTCAGAGTATAATAATGGTGTTGGCAATCCAAACGGCATCCGTCATCTCAGCTATCAATTGATGACGATTTTATTTCCATCGGCACAATAATGCGTGTTAAAGTTGAACAATTCTGTTCATTGGCTACATCACCATCTTGGCAAGCATGGTTGTACCATTTCAATGCCGAATTATATCGCCGATTTATCAAACGGTTACAGGAATCACGCGGTTGCAATCAAAATCGCGATTTGATGACTGAGATACTGCGAGAAATCGATACTTCTGGTGGTAGTGATGCATTAGGAACATTTCTATCAAAACATTACCCACATATGATTGAAGGACTGGAACGCATCCAACCAATCCAGTCAAGTGGTAGTGTTTTTGAATATTATAATCCAAATATCCTAACTTACCCGCGTCGTATAATCTTTACTGGTGATTTGCGTAGCCTTCGGCATACCATCAATGAATTCGTTTTGGACAAAATTAAACATGATAGTATCATCGTTGGAAATACGGCATACATAGAGTATCTGACTTCCGACGATAGTGCTATTGTGGATAAAATTCCAGACCAAAATTGGCAAATACCTGCTTATCGCTTGCGGACATTTAAGTGATATCGAGCGATTTTTAGGACCAGATTGTATCCACGCAAAATTGATACAGATGAGTCTCTTTGGAACAATTGCTGGCGAGTCTACAATGGATATAACGCAACATTCTACAACGGAAATTCGTTTAAATAAACTTGGTCAACCAGAATTAGTACGCAAACGCAAAGGAAAACGACCAGAAGGTACTTTAAGTGAATTAGCAGATGATATCTCACATCTGTTGGAATATATGGAATTTGGCGGTCCAATGCCAGCCATGTCGCCTGAGCAACCCCCAAATGATCGTGCTTTAAACCAGTCACCAGAACTGGTTGCATCTCGTGGTGATCAGATACGTAACCATGACGAAACGATCACCAACATGGGAGGATCGACTCCGATGGCTGCTGATTCTCCGGAATTAAGCAGGGTCAAAAGTAGATTACAAGCAACCGCCACAGGCAACAAAGTTCGAAACAAATATATTGCAGGCTCTACGGGTGTAGGCATTGATTATAGTGCCCCACGAACCGAAAGCTTTACTGGGACATCAGGGATTGCAATAGCCCCCACTCAATACAATGTCATCGGTGATGATGACGATGAGGAAGAATCAAACCAAGCGTCGGAGAGTAATATGAAGAGGACAATCGATGATCTTCTGCTTGAATGGGAGCCGGAATTCAAGGGTGGCGAATACAGCCCTGGCGACTATCAAATGGTAAGCCCATCTGGGGATGGTGTTGTTAAGCGGAAGCCAAAGCAAGATCGTACTGGTGCGTTTGACACCGATACGACTGAAGCTGGCAAGCCATTTCCGGGCAAGCACAAAGTCACTGCGGCTATGTGCGATGTCGATGAAGATGGCGTTGAAAACAAGCCTCAAGGTGGTCATGAAAGCAGCGTTGGCGAGCCAACAGACGGCCATCAGTCGAAAATGGGCCACGACTGGCCGAAGAAAGCAAAGCACTCCGGTGGCGGAGTTGCAGAGCCATTTAGCGGCACACGTTGGAGCGACGGTGGTACTCTCGAAAGCGGGAGTGGATCGGACGACAATAACTATAGCAAAGGCAGCCCTGGATCGCCAAAAGGAGGCCCTCGGATGGGCGAACCGATGGAATGGTCTCCAGAGAAAATCGGTCAACTGCTCGGCGAAGAAGCAGACTTGCAGAATCTGTTCGACAGTTATGCTCGGACATCGCCACAAGTTCACGTTGAAGGCTTCCAAGAACTGTGTGACGCACACGGTTTAGGGGTGATGCTCGATGAATCATCACTGCTTGGTCTGATGGCAGCCAATCAAGAATTCATGTTCCATGAATATGGCGACTCTAACGGAACATATTGGTTGGCCGAAGAAGCCGAGGAGACCCACCGGAATATAGATTGGGACTGTGAATTTTTTCATGGGGACAATGAAGAAGCTCTCCTGGCAGCTACGCTGAATGACATCCAATTGGAGGAACTTCCTTCTTTTATCAGAACACTAAACGATTTCTTGGATAGTCCGGGCTACGTGACCGGTTCCTACCCAGAAGAATGGAAAATCGACAATATAAAACTGGACGGAAGCGACGACGCCATTATTCACCTGCGAAATGGAGATACGTTCGATATCTCCTCTGAAACATCTTTCTTGGACATCATTAAGTTGCTGGCCCCCCCGATTACCGAGGGTGTAATATCCGAGTTGCAAATCCGGTCCCCGGAGGAGGAAGCTAGTCTGTTTAAAGGCCGGTATCCCACTGGTGATCCGCACCACGACGACGATTACAATGCCCGCCTTAAAGCTGGCCGTGACCCCATGGATCGCTTTGGTTCTGGTCCAATGGGAGCCGCTGATGAGTACGGCGACGATGAGTTCGGCGACGATGAGTTCGGCGACGATGAGTACGGCGACGATGAGTTCGGCGAAATGATGCATGGTGAGGAAGACATTCCTCAAGAAGAAGCCCCGTACTTCGAAGGTCGTGAAATCGTCACCGGTCCGCAGATGAATGAGTCGCTTGGCAAATTCATGACATCGGCACGCTCACTGATCGAAAACAGCAAGGGTGTGAATCGAAGAGATATTGCTAACGCTCTGAACCGTTCGTGGGAATTCCACGCTGGAAACATTAATGCTGCGACCACTCCGACGAAAGTTCAAGGGACTCTTCGCCAGATGATGGAAAGTTTTCCGGGCTTCAATCCATTGCTGAATGAAGCTGGAAAGGATGCGATGGAATCTGCTTCCGGGAAGGCCATTACCGCTGATGGAATGAAGCAATCGCCGCATTTGAACAAGCAGCCCGGTCCGGATGAAATGGAGCAACACGGCAGCAAAGATAATCCTCTTAAACGTGATCAAAAGAACACGTACACTTCGACCCCGATCATGAAGGGCACGGAGAAGGGATTGACTGGTACCGGAAAAGTCAAGGAAGAAAGTAAACTCTCCGGACCGAATGCCGCTATCCTTCGAGACAATGTGAACAAACTTGCGAAGAAAATCCGCGAGTCGATCCGCGAATCTGCCAAAGGGCTTCGCGGGAAACACACCGTGAATTTCTCGATCGTGGTAGCCGAAGGCAATGCCAAAACGCGAACTCCAACCCGGTCACAATTGGTTGAGGCCGTTGCCGATCTGGAAGAAGTTTTGCAATTCCACCCGCTTGACGATGTTACATTCGAGACGCGGTTCAAAGACATCAAGGGGCACGTAGTGCTCAAGAACGATGTTCCGCTCGCGACCATCAATCAACGTGGGCCAATCGTTGCCGAAGGACGAGCGATCTTTCGATTCACACGAAACGCCGAGCTCTTCGCCAACGAATTGGTGGTTGAAGGGGTCACATGCCGCATTCAGCCACACAATTGGGGCACTGCGGTAGCAGCGAAAGTGACGCTGGAAAGTGCTACCGCTGCCTTCCGTGTCCTCACTGAAAAAAAAAAGAAGTCATTAAAGGACGCTTGTTGGGAAGGTTACGAAGCGATCGGATTCAAAAAGGGTAAAGGCGGAAAAGAGGTACCAAATTGTGTGCCTATGAATGAGAATATCCGCGATAGCAATGGCTTAAATTATAATTCAGATAGGCACCAGAAGGCAAATATAAGAACTAACAGAGGCACCAAAGTAGTGCTTTATCCACAACAGCAACTAACACCCACTCGCCGCTTTGTCGAACTGATCACTTGGCAATTCGACAGAGGATATGTGACACCTCTCCGAAATTCGCGTAGTCAATTAAGTTGGTATATTAGTCGAGAACTGCCGAAGTTGTACCGCCCAAGCCCAGATGACTTTATAAATGTGGATATGCGGAGTGTTGTAGGCCCGTTCTCGACCAAAAGGGATGCGTTGGAGGCATTAAATCTAAACTAGGATGCCAAAGCGGTTAACGCAACCAGAAGGCTATATGATATTATTGGTGGTGATACCAAACGATAGGCAGAATCCCGAAATCTAGATAATTTGGAGCGGGAGGTGAGCTTAGAATGCGTCTTAACAGCATATGGTTAGAATATAAAGGATACCATCAGGCACCGGATGCTGAAAATGGTGCTCCTATGCATGACCTTAAGACAATATACCCAGACGATATATATTCGTTTGATGGTGCTAGAATATACGGTTCTGGAGAACCATATGATCAACAGGCCATATTAATATTAAGACTAGCACGAGGCAAGCCTAATTATCCTGTCAAGGTGTTTAGAGCTGTTCCTAAAGTTATTACTAAACAGCAACATATACAAGATCTGATAGATCAAAAAAAATACATATTAAAACGTGGTAAGATACCTCCTAGAATCAATACCCATATGGATTCAAGTGAATATTACGAGTATATATCAGATCAGCTAGAACAAATAGAAAAATCAAACGCACTGCCAGAGAGAGTGCAGATCAATCCGGGTGATTGGGTGACGATTAGTAGAGAATACGCTGTGTTACACGGAAGATCTTCTCTAAAGGGCGCGTACAGAATACTATCTAAAACAGTCAGGGCTAAAGACCTGTTCACAGAGGGAAACAGTTTGCACGAATGGGGCTATTTCCCTGCTGCCTAACATGCCCCGTTAGTCTAGAAGTTAGGACGCGCGCAGTAAGCCATTACCCGGTACGGTAGATTCTCCAAGCGGAAGATTGAATATGCGTTTATCTATAATCAATGAAACCGCCGTACATTTCCACGACGGAATTGCTGATACATATTCGCGATATGTTGCTGTCCACGGGGATATTAATGACGGTATACCAGAAATAGTGTATGCAGCACTCGATTCTTTGGGTCACGGCAATCTTAGTTATATACAAACTAAAATTAGACCACATTTTTTGGGCTGGATTGGTTATTATGTTCGCGATGGCGTTTTAATCATTACTGAGATACAATCAGATGTTTTGGAAAAATTATCAAATTCTGAGATTCATAATATTGGAGATTTAAATACACAATCCATAGTCAAAAAATATCGATCCAGAATTGACAATCGATATAGCCGTTGGATTGACAATGCTTTGTTGTACATCGAGTCACAATTAATACCAAGTCTTAATGATCAACGGCAACAATGTCCCCACGGTCCTGAATCAAAGATCGATTCAATATCAGTAGAACTACCGCGTAATTTGGAACTAGGGACTAGGTTAATGCGAATGATTTCAGCACTTGGGCGTGCTGGTTATCGCAAAATAGACCAACATACCTTTAATAAGAAGTTGATTTAACGCAGTCTTGTGTGCTGTAACAAGGCTGTAGATCAGCTGCGTACCGGAAATTAGCGATGCAGTATCCAATCAAAATACTCGCACACAATCCTGCGAATTCGTCAGCCATTTCTTGGAGACGGATACATCTTATTACGAAGCAGGCGGTTACTGCACAGGCTAGAGCCAGCGATTCGTATAGTTGTGTATGCCGTATAACCAAGGAGTATGTGGCCCCTGATGGGACAATCCGTATAGACGAATCGTTCGAAGAGGAAAGTGGGTGTCATGTTCTTTACAATTACATGTGGGATTTGACCGGTGCTAAAATCGGCGACTCTTCCCCTCCCCTGCCAAAGTCAATTGTCACAAAGGTGAGTAGTCCGCCGTGGCCGTCACCGGGCGACAAGGGCCTAGCGTAATAGCTAGGCCCTTGTTGTATATGAGCTTGTTCTGTATTGAATTTACAGAGCATGTTACCTCACGAAATAGAATCAGAACTGTTTTATTTGAAGAATCGTGTAAGCGACACGATCATCGAATATATTACCGATGAATTCTGGAAGTATAGATTAAGAATAACTTGTGTTGATAATTGCGACGTTTATGTTTATTTCGATTTTGAAGGCCCTAAGAATACGAAGGGCGAATTAAGAATCGATAGATTTCAGAAAACATTCGAAATATCTGCTAGAAATGATGATGTGGTAGTTCTTCCTGTGTCTGGAGATTGGTCGGTGGTCCTCAAATTCTTAACAATGTTGGTTGCTTCGCGATCATCAACTGATTAGGTATTCAATAATTTCATCTATAGCATAATTTGGCTATTTGTCAGTTCTTCACAATAACAATGGTGTGGCTATCATATGCGGATATAATATGTTGGTATAAGTTAATTCTGATTCTAGTAAGTAGAATCTGCTGCCAGCGATTCGATGGCAGCGACTGCTTGGTGCATTTCTACCGGGGTCATTCTTTTCTGTTATTTGCCAGACTGAAAAGTCTTGGAGATATTGTCCGAAAATGAATATGGTATATATTCGGTGCTTGTGCTCATAAAATCTCAACACGGAGAATTTTCATGGACGACTTCTTACCCAAAATCGGCGACCCAATCGGCGAACCCGCACCATCTGTATTTGAACTCGTGTTGGGCGACTATTTGAATTTCATAAACCCTAAAGATTACGGTATTGATGAACAGTCAATTAATCCGTCTGACTATTTCGTCACAAGTGGCGATGCGGTCGAAAAAACCAAAGTCCTTGAGCGTGATCTTTGGAATCTTGCGGGTGAATTACGCAAGAAATGTTATAATATCATAGCCGAGGAAAATTCCTGCACTTATGTACAAGCTCAGGAAATGTACCGTACGGGAACGCGCCCGCAAAACCCGGCAAAACTGAGAGATTTCGAAACGGAAATTTGGAGGTCTGCTGGCGCAAGCCGAAAACTACTGAATGCCTTAATTAAGGCAAAGGGTCCGAACATTTTTCTTGAAACCGAGTGGGATAGTCACCATTTGCTGTGCATCCCTAAAAACCCACGGAAAGTGACGCAATGAGCGGATTGTATGTTATCTTCGAAGGTAACGACGGAGCCGGAAAAACGACTACTATGACGGCTGTCGCGGAGGAAATGAAGCGACGGTATCCGAATTTCGATCCGATCCTGACCCATCATCCAGGAAGTACACCGCTGGGGTCATATTTAAGGAAATTGGTCAAGTTTCCTGAACAAATTGATCCGAATATCCGTATTGATGACTTGTCTCGTCAAATGCTGTATATGGTCGATACGGTTAGCTTCATCCGGACACTGCTCGAACCTGCTTTGGAACAAAATAAGGCTATTTTTGCTGACCGAAGTTCATTCATCAGTGCTCTAGTTTATGGTCTGGCCGATGGTTTGAGTTTGCATGATATCACGAGACTATTCGATATCATCACGCCGCCAAAGGCCAATCGACTATATGTGTTACAATGTCCATGGTTAGTAGGAAAGCAGCGAATTCAAGCTGACCGTGGGACATTGGATCATTATGATCGTAAACCAGCCGAATTTTTCAACAAAATCGAACAGCTTTACCAGAACTTGATCACCGGCCCATCTGATCGAACTATTCTTATTACACGGTCTGTGGCATTGGATGACATTGTGTATATTGACACCACCATGCCGCGAGACCGTGTTATAAAAACGATCGCTGATGATCTGTCTAGGTTGATTCAAGAACTAGGCGTTTTACCACCAACGGAATAGGGAGATTACGCGATTGACAAGACGACGTATTGACGACTCGTTTTGTTGTTCGTCAGATCTCGCAGTCTGGTGTGGAGGCTTAGCTTCAGGAGGATGAAGTTTAATCTTCATCTTTTGCAAGCGAAGCTCAGCCTGATATTCCGATTGTGGGATCGAACTTGCAGATACGACCTGTAATCCTTGTTGACGGAGCCTTAGAGCGAGATGACTAAATGATGGGCTGGCGATAACACCATCCACCATTGCCATCTGATCGTCATAAGCTCTAAATCTCCAGTAACTCATAACGTGGACACCACAAATGACTCATGAAAATGTAACCGATGCATCCGATGGTTTGGAACAATACACCAGGATTCCAAGAAAAATTATACCTCTGGAGACTGTGATGGTCCGCAAAGTTCGAATGGAAGTCCGCCTGATTCATCCTCAGGCTAAATTGCCATTCCGAAAACGCGAAACCGACGCTGGATACGATATCTATTCCATCGAAAATATTGTCTTGCCCCCGAAAGGGGCCATATTAGTCAAGACTGGTATTGAAATATCTGCTCCACCAGGATATTATTACACCATCGAAGGCCGATCTAGCCTCTGGCGGCAAGGTGTTTTCCCGAATCGTGGTATCATTGATTCAACGTACTGCGGCGAAGTCGTGGTATCATTAGTCAATGTGAATGACTTTTCATTTGATGTCGTTGCAGGTGATCGTATTGCACAGATTATACTCAGCAGACAATATGATGCTGAGTTTGAGATGGTTGAAGAGTTTAGCCCGCTGTATAACCAGCGGGGGACAGATGGATTTGGTAGTACCGGACGTTAGGGCAATCTAGGAGGCTCAGGTGAGAATCGATATGATGGATCGCACATGTAACGCAACACCAACGGAGACCGCTCAAATGGAGAAATGGGTCGTCGCCTATGCCAAAATATTATTGGATAAAGATATTGGTGTGATGCTGCAAGGTGTCTATTTTGGTGGCATAGGCGACACACCGGACGAGGCTGAAGTCATCGCCCGCGAGTGTGTCAACACGATTAAGGGAGGAACGATTCTGCCTAAAGTTGTTAAAGTCACTGACGAATTTACGGTAATCGATGCATTGTATGAAGCTTTTGACCGGTTCGAAAGTACGACCAAGAGGATGCAAGAAGCTGAATCAATCCTTAATCGCGGTAAAAAGAAATGATATGGTTCGAAAAGACTTGCACTGCTAAGAACCAACCAGATGGCTCATCCATCGTGCTTCGCGGGATTTATAATCCGCCAGGACGTTCGGAAGCATCAGCAATAATCCAGATCAAACTCGATATAACAATAGCTCCCGAAGATACCATAATCTATCGCGTCATGTATGAGCACAACCCATCGATGCTCAGACAGGAAGACCCCGATCCATCAGATATTCTTTTCAAGTATCAGGCTCAAGTCAATCGAGTTATCGATCGATTGACTAGAGTGGACTTTGAATCTTTTATTCGGTAGTTTCTGGTGCTTCCGTTTGCATCTCTTTTGACGGTTCTCGCTCAAGCGATTCAGAAGCCGACCCGCCGCCTTCTAGTGCCGCCTCTGACTCTGGAGAGGCCACGGCTGGGTCATCTTTGGGTGGGTCCGGCTCGTCGAATTCGATTTGATATATCGGAAGTCGCACTCCACAACATCTTTTGTTTATGTCAGGTTCTTCCTTAGCCAACGGCGAAGTGTCTCGAAACCATTGTGGGTGGCATATGCACAAGCCATTCGAAAATTCTATGTCCAGCCCGAATGCCATACCGTTATGATCTGTAACGCCATCTTGGATTACTTGGCCGTCTTTAAGCAGTTTCCATTTGTATCCGCGAGCAATCTGACCTTTGTATTTGCACACTAATACGGTATCCATCCCCATAAAGCTATTGTCTGGGGATGGCTGCTTCATTCCAAGGAATGGAGAACGTCGCATTTCGCGACGCATATAGATATACAATTCACTTGCGGCTTGTTCAGTGATGAAATAATCGTGGGCTGTAATTGTGAATGACGCAATCATAAACCTATCTATGCTACGTCACTTCAAGTTGCCCATATGTAAATTCATTGAACAGCGTAATTTGGGTGCGGACATCGAACCGTCTGATCGTAGCACCGGGCCAAAGTCTGGCACCCATCTTTCCAAATGGACGATATTGATTAAACTCGATTGGATAGTACGGAGTCTCAATTGATACCGGAGTAGGAAGAGTCGCACTCAATGTTGTGCTCGGTGGAATTAACAATTGGTTCCACCAGATCCAGACTTGATTATCACGTAACATGATCTCAAGTCTATTCCAGTATTCGTCGAGCGTGCCACCGATTTGAGCACCGCCGTCATAAACTACAAATCCGTCTGGTGATGCATCGGGTTGAATACCGACACCAGAGAATGTACCAGCTTGTGAGTAAATCGCACTTACGGCATAGCCCGGTGCCAAACCGCGAACATAATCATCAACATCGTCACCGATGTCTTCTTCATATGGCCGGGACATATCCAACGTTCCGACCTTGAACTGTACTTCGACTAGCTCAGTTGCCGGATTGAACGAGAATTCGACTCGTACCACCGGGGTTGTGTACTCTTGATGCAGTAATTCAACAATGTCCCCAACATCACCAGGATATGCAATGTTGGAAGCAGAACCGCCAGCAAGAACAACTGTATCACAAGGAGCACCATAATCTGGACTGAAGCCACCAGTGGGTTCCGTGGGTTCCGTTGGAGATGTGCCCCCCGCTCCCGTGCTTTCCGCAAGAATCGAGGGGAAAGCGAGCTTTCGGTTGTAATTGTAGATCGCATTTTGATTTGAGACTGGAGAGAGAGTACGGATTGTTCCAAACGGCGGCAAATCGTGAAAATGAACGCCACATACTCTTATGTAGTGTGTACCATCGCTCAATCGGCCCTTACCAACAATACGCATATATTTTGAAGTGTACTCATCGACTGGAGACCGCAAGATAATATCGTAAGGAACGAAATTAGAACTTGAAGGTCGTCCGATATCGCATCGGATCAATGCGTTGCACAGATTGTGGCGATTCCACAACCATACTGGTCGCTCACTGTAGTCTGACGGCACTTCTGTAGCTGCGACGACCTTCAACCCCGGCATTGATGTATCGATTATTGCTCGATGCTGTAGGCTGATATCAGCATCTTCCGTTCCCGCAGTAGACGCGATATCGAAACTGACCAGTGGGTCGTCGAATCCGGTCAAACCCCAATGTGACCGCTCGAATTGTCGAATTGCCGACACTTGCACCGCAGCATCTTTATCCTCGCTGCCAGCACCGGGCATGATTTCTTCGCGAGCAATATCGACATCACCGAATTGCAGATGCCCGACCCAAGTCCAAATGTGATTTGGATTTAGATTTGGCTTCTTTGAGAAATAATACCGACGAATCGGTTCTCCGGCAACTTCGCCAACCTTGAACCACCATAACTCCACCAGAGTTCCGATCGGCAGTAGATCGATGGTGCCGTCTAAAATCAATGATGATGGGTTTACCCCGGACGGTGGATTTTCCGGGTTGACGTATTGCCATAGATTACGTGCTGTGAAAGGTCCGCCGACCGCTCGTGCACCGTCCATATCCCATTCACGGACAGTATATTGGTTGGTAGCGAGAATTGTACTGGTGTAATCGACGACAACTGCCATCTTCTTTGTGATGAGATGGCCTTTGTATAGTATTGTGCCGAGCAGATTTGGTTCGGACTCTGGTTCCAGTTCGAAACGGGTTTGGTTGCCGTCTTTATCCTTACCAGTGAACCACACGCATTCAACAATTCCGGTAGCTCCGGGAGTGAATGCCCACCCAATCTCTGTCTGCAACGTGTTGATCCGATCACGTTTGAGAATCAGCTCGTACTCTCCAGCACCCGGTACGATGGTATCATCATACCGTTTGAATATCATGGCCGGATGGTTGCCTTTGTTGTTTAACGTTGCGGCGACATTGTTCGGATCGGCAATCGTGGACTCTGGAAACAGGAATATTTTCATCTCTCCGTATGCATTGACGCCCGGCAGTTTGCCGCCGCATGTAGGAGGACGAATGCTTGCGATATCGGTTTCGTCTTGCACCCAGAAAATCTGTTGACATTCTTCGCAAGCACAATTCAGTGGAATTGGGCTGTCAACTGTGAAACGCACAACATTTCCGATGCGTTCGAGACTGATAAATTCGGTTCCGGCAGCAAGGATAATATCGCCTTGCATCCATCCACCGTCGTCTGGGAATCCCGCTCCTTGGAATCCTAAGACACCAAGACGAGTTTGGAGTAATGCATCCAGTTTGCATTTGTCGTCGGCTGACATCAACCCCGGTGTGTCGCACGTGGCATTCGGTACCGGGTCTTCGGCGATGTGTGTGGGGCCGTGGAAGCTTGGAAATAGGACCTGTGATTCCTTGAAATATAATGCCCGCTGCTGCTCGTCGTATGAATATCCCGACGTGATTGCGTTTGGCCCTTCGACTTGTACGAATTGTCCATCTTTGAGGGCTGTGTGTGACGGGAGTTTTGTGATTGCCATGTGTAAAATCCTTTGTTTGCATTAATTACATTATTAAATTTGCATTCATGGTGCAACGCAAAGCTAGGAAAACAACGGCGTGCAACAAATGGATACACAACTTAACGAAATAGTGAAATTATATCATAGCGGATTATCATATGCCGCTATTGGACGCAGGCTACGTCGATCCAGGTCAACGATAAAGCGTCATCTTAACAAACAAGGAATAACCGAACCCAACCCAACGCGGAATTATATTTTAAAGCTTGGGGATATACTTGATATTACCACTGAAGTCGGGCAATATTGGTTCGGATATATGTGGCTAGGTGGTCATATCGCTCGCGATCGATTTCGTTTGTCTTGCAAAGTCCGATTACAAGATATCGGTCATCTTTTTTCTTTTTGTGCTGATGTTGGTACTACTCAGATCCCTCGTAAACATGTCGGTTCGGCCAGATCTTCGGCCATTTTACAATTAAATTCCAAAATATTATGTGAATTCTACCAACAGCAGCATACTCATACACGACATTCGATTCGTGGAGCATGGGACGCTCGCGGACGATTGTTTATTCGACATGGGGCATTGAGAATGGGGTTTACTAATCCTCCGGAATTTGTGGACGAATGGTGCACTGCCAATGGATTCATGTTGCATAATGATGTCTTGTCACCAATTCAATCGATGGACTTAGCACGATTGTTGTACACCAACCAAAGTCGGGCATTACAACGTCATACCAATATAGTGATGACTAATTACCAGATAAAGAAATAGTTCGGATCTCGGTTCATGGGGTGTGTGACCACTTTGATCATCGACTTTGGTTTATACATTTTCTGATATTCTAGCTTCTTTTCTCGTGGCACATAGACCATAATATTCTTTGCTCTGTCTGCGAATGACAGAGCATATTCGATATCTGTTTCTGACAAGTCATTGTCATTGATCACCAAATCGACAACTTCAGAACCATCGTAATATTGATATTTAAGATCCATCAAATCTGCGAATCCACGCTCGATGGCCTGTCGGAAACGCGGGTTGTCATGAATGCCGTAGTCACATCCAGCAAGACCGCATGCAACCGCTCTTGCCCCGGTCCCTAGTTGTAAATCGAGTACCGTCCCTGTAAAGCCCAAACGACGGAGAATTATAGAATAGAATGCCGGGTTTGGGAATCTAAATCGCGATCGCTCTTTCGTGATCAATCTAATCAGATTGTAGACATTGAATTTCGATTTGGTTTTAAGCAATTGCTTTGCGAGTTTCCACATTCGCCTTGGGCGTCTGAAATATTCCCAGATATAGCCATGTTCAAAGTAATGAAGCATAATATACTTGGTCACTGTCCGACTGAATATGGATGTGAATGCTCCATTCTTAATATAATTGCTTTCTTTCACATTCTTGAGAACATCTAGCTCACGCAATAGCACTTCTTGTGGGACGGATGGCCAAATCCATCCTCTAGTAGCCAATTGCTTTACGAATTCATGTAGTACCACATCTCTTTCGAATACCGAACATTGATCTAAATTCGCGATAGTGATGTGGGCAGGATATGTTGTACCGGTTGTCAGATCGTTCTCATATTCGTTCGTAATCTTTGGTATAGAATTTAATACCCATTCATCGCCGGGTATGGTTTTGTAAATGTATCTGCCATACAAGCCATCGCGGTACTTGACATATAGATGGGTTGGGTATGTCTTGACACGACGAACTATCGGATGCTCACGGAGTTTGACGATTAAATGCTTCAGTTCAATTGGTACCTGATACGGTTCTTGATGAACCCTAATTTGTATTTTGAATTTAATTAGCCAATCGACAAATGTGGGGTGGGTTACTCCAGCTATCTTCGCACATTTTCGAATTGAATATCCGAGTTCGACGTAGTGTCTGTGGCACCACGCTTTCGTGTAACACGGATTTTTGTTGATCCGCCCTGGTAGTGGAACTTCGAGCTTTCGCAGAATCTCGTAAAATCGCTTTTTGGTTAATCCTGTGGCTCTGATAATCGAATTTGAGCCATATTTGGGCAAATGCTCAATCAACCATTCGCGTGTTCGCCAATTATCAGGCAATTCTGCGATATCGACTGTTCTGGTGGTTGCTCTGTTCTTGGTCTTAGGGGCTTTTCCTTGGATGCCGACTGATCGACGCAGTGCCCGGACATCGCGTGAACATTTACCGATAATTATTGACAAATCTTGGATATTTAGATATGCATACTCTTCGAACCATTTTCGAAGAGCTTTTGGATTTGATTGATCGATCTTTTGAAATCCCGCCCGTAGGTCGGAATAATCATCATTCATAGTTATCGTCGATCCAGTCTGGACGATCAGTCTCGGCAATCACGACATCCTCTGGTGTGAATTGGACATCGGGAATCCTCGACCAGTTATATCCACCACCACTTTCATAGACGTGGTATGGAATATCTACTACATATGCCTCTTGATCATTGTAGGCTACCAAATATGCGTGGTCATCACCGTCATGACCACCTTCTGTATAGTCGATTCCATTCGATGATAAAACATCGCCGATTGCATTCGCAATCGCATCACAGATCCCACCGCTACCGAATTCATCGTCACCATCGTCGCCCGGTGTCCATTCATCGTATACCGCTTGAGCCGCTTTTGCAAATTGAGGACGCAATTGGGCTAGGACAGGTAATAATCGAGTTGATAGTTGTCCGCTTTCGACGATTTGCCGAAGTTTCATAGATGTCTACCAGTTTGAATGTACAATATTAAAAGCTGGCTCTATAACATATTTCCCACGGATAGGTGAATAATAGATTATCGATTCTTCAAGATTCACGTCATTATTTGGATCTAAAAGTTCTTCACGATTCTTTTCACGTTCCTGATCCATTTTGGCTTGTGCAAGCCGTGGGTCTGGTTGTGGTTCCGGCTGGGCCTGTTGTGGTTCTTGCTGCTGCTGCTGTAATCCCGGTTCTGACTGCTGCTGTAATCCCGGTTCTGACTGCTGCTGTAATCCCGGTTCTGACTGCTGCTGTAATCCCGGTTCTGGCTGCTGCTGTAATCCCGGTTCTGGCTGCTGCTGTAATTCCGGTTCCGGCTGTGGTTTTGGTTCCGGCTGTGGTTTTGGTTCCGGCTGTGGTTTTGGTTCCGGTGTTACTGGCGGGCTTAGTCTTGCGGCATAATCTTGTGTTGCCCGCTGCAATGGAATATCTTCCTGACGGTCGATTTCTTGGGCAGATTGTTCTTGACGGAATTGCAAGAACGCATCACGGGCGGCTTGCATTTCAGGAGTGTCTTGCTGGATTTCTAGAGGTGGTCGTTGTTGTAATTGTTGCACAACTTGATCCAAACGATCTTGCATACCCATAAGATCATCGGGGAATTTTGGTTCGGCTTCTTTTTGCCGTTGAGCTTTCGATTTGAAGATTCCGCCGGCTTTCTTCTTAATCCAGTCTGCGGCTGTCTTCATGAAGCCATATTTGGGATACATGATATCTTGCTGTACGCCGTGGATATAGGCCGCATTGTATGTCCGGTATGAATTCTCAAACACGTCAGGGACCAGTCTTTTCCCCGCGCGGTATCTTCCGTACAGATTTCGAGCAGCCATGATTTGTGGCAATGCTCGTGATAGATTGTCGATTTGTTCGCGTGACAAATAATGAAGATTTATTCCACCAACTAGATTGTTTTTAGTTCGTGGATGCCGATATGACCCTAACAGTAATATGTCTGGCGTCGGATCTTGCTTGAAATTGCTGTAATCGAATCGCCAACGTGGACCCTCGCCATCTTCGAGGATAGTCATATCCTCACAAAAGATGTGAGATTCTTCAACAGTCATTTCAGCAGCATCGGATAACTTCATGCTGATATGTACCACTCGGCTTAGTCGTTATCCGGAGCCTTGTATTTTGGCTTTCAGGCTCCGGGACACCTCCAATCGATCAACCAATCCGACGAACCGACCAACGGTTCGTTTTCACGTCTTCGCCAAGTTGCCAATTTTTCCCAAGCATTCTTATCAAGTCCCACGCCTGACGCTCAGTGTAGTTCTTTGGCAGGTACTGTACTCTGCCAACGTCCAGTGCTCGCAATGACCGCAACAGCCCTTCTGTATCGTTTATTCTATCGCCTCGTGGGCCACGAGGAGCGACTTCCATCATGGTGTATTGAACTTTCTTGATGATGTAGTCGCAGGCTTCAATGACCATTCGACGGTCAATTGCGTCGAGACCTTCTAGCAGCGGCAGTTTGTTTGGTCGCAGTGTTTTGATCGTGCTTTCATCCATACCGAGTTGTGACCGGTGGATATAAGCGATCATCTTCAGTTTCAACAAGGCTCCTTGGAAGGTGTTGTAAACCGCGACCTTGGACACTGCCTCAGCAACATCACGACCACTGCGTTTGTCAATTTTCGCCTTGACGGTCCGAGCAGTCTTGATACCGAGTTTTTCGAACTCTCGGACTTCGGTGGTCATTTCCTGAGCGATTTCAGTAGGTCCCATTTGTGAAGACCCTTCACGCTTCCATTTCGATGTCCACATACCACCGGTTGGAATCGGCTCAATTTCCGGATCTTCGCCTGGCTTCCACCATCCGGTAGCATCGCGAGGAATATTCAATGCTGATCGAGGTGTACCTACTCCGGGATAATTCGAACCCAAGGGGCCAAGAGCACGAATGACATAGCGGAGTTCATTAGCCGTCATTCGACCGCCAAGTTTCACGGAACCATTCGCTTCGACCTTACCACCGAATTGGGCAGCCATTGCTTGATATTTTGGTATGTGCCCAATCGCGGAACCGATGTCATATTCCAATGCAATCTTCAAGATGTAATTGATAGACTCAGGGTCAACCCAAGAATCTTCATGCTCATCGGTGTCAATATTGCCAGCCATTGAGCCTTCTTCACCTTCGCTCCCTTTTCGTTCAGCGTCGATACTGGTAACACCGATGCTGGTCGAACGGTCTGGAGTTGAAATGGCTTGGCCCATCCCCGTAGCTGCCCCGCGAACGGGAATCGCTTCATCTTCAATGGTATCCATCAACTGTAGAACATGATTGCGAGCCGCCTCGACTTGATCTTCGTTGTTGGATTCGAGAGCGTCGGCGTATCGGTTTAAAACTTGATAGAACCGGCTTGAATATGGACCGAATGGGTTATTAGGGTGTCGGTCGTGACTCTTTTGTGTCTGGTATTTTCCCTTGACCTGATTCGCATATTGACGAATCTTTTCAGGCTCATTGCTTTCCAAAGCACCGCGTAATCCAACCAATCCGCTTGTGCTTTCACCACCGGCTGCACGAATTCCTTCTTCTGTGCCACCGACACCTTGTTCCATCGCACCTTGAATATTGCGAATGACAAAGGAAATGAACGGTGAACGCCCTTCATCAAATCCGGGCTGCATCAATCGTACCAACGGTATGAAACCGTTGCTGTACATGTCCGCCAAGAATGATGGATCTCGATCGCGGGCATAAATGCGAGAAACGCGGCGGGCTAAGCGATAGAGTGGTGCTCCCTTACCGTAGGCTGGGCTTTTGGGATCTCCGGCACCTTTGAATAGTAGCTTTGGATCTCCAGCAAACGCGATAACGACTTCGTTTGGATTCCACTGTGGAGCCGGTCCCCCTGGGTTAAATCCCGGCACCGGTTCGCTTGGACTCGTCCAACGATCAGCCCACCGTGCATGATCAGTCAACGGTCCAATTGTGTGGTACAGAGCATCTTCTGCCACCTGCCGATCATAGTTAGGAGAGTCTGGATCTTTCCATGAAACATCTTCCAGACTTTCTGCAATGTTCCGTAACCGTTTGTCAATACGATTTTGTATTTTAAGCATTGTCGTCTCCAGTTTTGTTATAATATATTTGCAGGTCGCATGGAAGTCAAAAACCTCATCATAGGGTATATTCGCGGAAAATGCTACATGCGATCATAGATCTTGCTAAGATGGTTCTTATCTACAAAGGCGTGACTCAATAAAAATTTTACAGCATATCGGCTTCGGAACTAGTGCAACGATATCATCAGGGTTCACAGATAACCCTTATGGACCATCAGAAAGCAGCATTAAAATACATTTATTCAGCTTTAGATTCTTCTTTTAGCTCTTCTTTTATACCTCGATCTTTTAGCATTTGCTTAATAAATTTCAAATGTGTAGCTGACACAGCATCGGGGTTCGGGGCTTTGAAGACTCGCTCATGTTTGGTGAGGCATAATTTACAGGCTAGGTCAGCTTTAGGGATCGAAATAACCTTTAATTCTGCTTTGATGAGCTTTTCGAGAAAGCCCTTTTCTTCGTTCTTATCGATATTAGGGTAATCGAGGTCACGAGGCCGAATTAAGACCATGGTCCCTAAAATAGCCTGTCGATCATTCCGATTATACGACACTCGACCAGATACGAAGCTATACTGTAATGTCTCTGTCAAGACAGAAACGTGTGCTTCATTTTGAGCTAGTGTCGCGATCTGAGCTTCAAGTCGTTTCGGACTGAAATAATAGTCAGGATCAAATTGTGCGAGAATTTGGCCGTTAGCTGCTGAGATCCCGTAATTGCGAGCCATACCAGCCGATAAACCAACCGGCGTATCAATAATGAATATATCTTTCTGAGCATGCATATTTAATTTAGACGCTTCGAATTGCGTCTTTGCATTATTAATAATAATTAGCTCTTTATACGGATACGTTTGAGCTTTAAAGCATCTGATTCCAGCGAGTACGTCTTCTAATGGGCATTGCCCGGCCAACATGATCGCGGATACTAATGGATATTCAGGTTGTGCAGATGTAGTTGTCATGCCTTTATGTATGTAAAAGTGGCTTACTTACAAAAGGAGCATTAAGATGACCTATCTGGAACACCGAGAAAAGCACCTTGAAGAGCAGCGAGAATGGATCACCAAGTGCGGCGGTAATCTTCAATATCTCTTTGTGGCAGGGGGAGCAGGATTTCAGTTAATGGCAGAGGTCAAACCACTCCGTCGATTCCTTCAGCCAGGAATCGATCATAGAAATCTGCGAATTCGCCGAGTGTCGAGAACGTCCAGTGCTCATTGTAGCCCGCGTCTATTTCTTCATACAGCTGGCATTCGAAGTGGAGTTTGCCGTTTTCGACGTAGAGGGTGCCGAGCACCCCGCTTCCGGGGTTTCGGTCCCCGTCGCTGGGTGCGTCATACGGTTCACTGCAGTTGATGATGAACCGTCCACCGTGCTCTTCGTACCAGTAGCCGTTGTCTTCAATGTATGCTTTCAGGTCTACGGTCTGCATTGGTCGTGTTGATTCTGCTCCGGGACCTCCCATTGATTCTGCTCCGGGACCTCCCATTGATTCTGCTCCGGGGCCTCCCATTGATTCTGCTCCGGGACCAGTCATCTCATCAATGGTAACAATGTAACCATAATCTTCGGCGATTTTCTTAGCCGCGCTTCGATACTGATCAAGTCCAACATTATCATTAACATCTTCTGTGATGGTGCTTGCTACCGCAGAAATTGATTCCAATTGGACATCCGTCTCGATTGGATCATTATTGCGACGACCGGCGATTGGCAAACCCATTCTCTTCATATGATGTTCGAATAAAGAGCGATCTCCAACAGCCATCAATTTCAACGCATTTAGTGACGGAACAGTCAGTGCTTTTTTCATAATTTATACCTCTGGTTTCGTACTGTGTCTGGGTTTTCTTTAAGTAACCAATCTTTAAAGTTCATGTTGTTGGGCGAGAATGACGAGTTCGTCCCAATCAGCAGTGAAATGAGTTCGGGACTCCCCGTCATATCGGAGGCTTTTCAACAGAAACGGCGTGCCTGTTTTAGATCCCCTGAGGTCTTTAGTGGCTAGATACAAAGCCCGGCACAATCCTTGTCCTGTGATCCCGGCAGCATCCAAAATCTGTTGAGCCGTATGGGTGACTCGCGGATTGTGAAAGTCCGGGACGAGGTGGATATCATCGTCATATGAGCCTATGACTGTGGCTTTCGGGGAGATTTTGACAGTGATAAGACCCTTCTGAGTCTCCTCGTCTTCGCGGTATTTGCCAGTGTGGACGATTCCGATTCGCATTCGGGGCTTTTTAATTTGATCCATTCCGGAAGCATCATCACCGGCATCGCCCATATCATTCATGGAGTCACCCATGTCGGCGATCATTTCGTCGATGGTGACGATGTAGCCATGATCTTCGGCGATCTTCTTGACTCTTGCACGATAAGAGTCGAGTCCGATGTTTTCGTCAACGTCTTCCGTGATAATGCTTGCTACAGCAGAGATTGACTCAAGTTGCACGTCGGTTTCTGTCGGGTCGAGGTTGCGACGACCAGCGATGGGTAACCCTATTCGCTTCATGTGATGTTCGAAAAGAGACCTGTCTCCGACAGCCATCAATTCCATCGCAGTTAGAGAAGGAAAAGTCATTTCCAGCGATTCTCCTATTCGTGATACACGCAAAAAGAAACCACCGTCGCCGACCAGAAGCTTGTGATATATTTACACGACCCCTACCCCTGCCACAGTGGGGTGTCCCCCTTCCCTCTGATCTTTAGATTTTAGCAAGGTACTAGCCTAAATGAAATACGCCGTTCGCGTCTTCCATAATCAAAGTCCGGATTTCCATGGGTATCTCCAATGACGGGTGGTTCCTTCGATACCGCTATGTGGCAAAAAACAAAACTGTATTAATTAGCGGGTTATAAACAGCAAGAGCCCGAATTTATGCATTCGGGCTCTTGCTGGTTTCAGTGTAGACTCAATATTGCTTACTTGAGAAGTTCATCAAGAAGGATCTTGAGTGCCCACTGCAAAATGGTTTTCCAACCTAAGCCAGACATGACATCTCCGAGCCCTTGGGCCGCCACGCTGTCAGAACTTGCAGCGACTTTTTCGAGTAACGTTACTGGGTCTTCACATTCGCTCGCCGAAGCGATCAAGTCTGGGCTGCCGATAATTCGGCTTTGAGCGTAACCCTGCAAAACCCATACGTCATGGGCAAAATCCGCCTTTTTCGCGGCGATTTCACCGGCACGCACGATGGCGACAATGTTCTGTATTTCCGAAAGGGGCACATCGGCTGGGTACAACACCATGTTCATCTCCTTGGTTAGCGGGAACTCTGATATTTTTTATCAAATCTACTGTGATCGCGCGGTAGTGATCTATATACTTGGGAGACCAACTCCAAGAAAGATGGGAGAATGCGATATGCCTTTCAAAAAGGGTAACAATCTTGACACCGAATGCAGAAAAATGAACGAATCTATGAATCTCAATCTCGAAATTACCAGAATCGCTCAATTATTGGAAGATATCCCACCATCTGGCGTAACCTCACATCTGACCGGTGGATCAACTGCTCAAATCGCTATGATGGTCCCACCAGATGTAACCACGTTGGTAACTGAGCCTCATGGTTACGGTGACTCTACTGAACCTGAAGAGCCAGATTTCAGTGAATTGGAATTGCGATTAGCTCATCGATTCATCGAATTGGTTCGCGGTGCAGAACGAGCACGTGGTCTCATTAACAAATGTGATGAATGTGAGGACTGTTTAGGCTTGGTTGACGACGACGAAGCTGATTCCATCGAAGCAATGGCCTCGGTAATCCCGTCAGATGTTGACTTGCCTACTACTCGTGGAATGGATATATCTTCATTATATAACCCCAATGCGGTTGTCGGGCCATTCGCTCGATAGATATCCCTATCTCCAATCATTCAAAGATAAGATGTCGCGGCGAAGGAGTATATGTTGGAATTTGCAGACACGCTTAATCTTGTTCTCGATGAATCCCATAATCCAAGGCAGCCTTTACAGCATGCTATGGAATTGGTTCGAAAACTAGATATTGCTAAACAAATGGTCGCAGATTTGCAACATCGATTATTGTCAATGAAGAATAAGATTAATGCGGAATTGGCTTTAGCCATTAGACGCCGGATGCCTGCATTGAATGTCGGATTAGATAAAACAGGGTCATGCAAGGTTGGATATAAGACCAAAAATTTGGTATTTTCGCCGGACATCGAGCGAGGCATTTGGCATGTGCAATCTCCCGATAATCGATTTTTGAATCGATTTCAAAAAGGGAAGCGGCACGATCTTGTGATTGGCTCTGAATTGACGCCATTGATTGATGCGGTTGTTGCGTACTTCACTGAGCACTATAAGAGTCTAGGCGAAAATATCGTTGGAATCGGCACCATCTTGATCGAAGGCCGGATGGGTACGTTATCCGATCTTGTTCAATGGAGAGAAGGCCAAATCGAGAAACCATTAAATTCGAGATCTACGAGGCAGAAATGCTTGGTAAACGCTTGAATAAAATCCGTGAACACGTTGAGGGGTGGTGCTCTAAGCACGACATCACGACCAGTACAGTATGTGATACGACTGGTATTCAAGGAGTAAAAATATTTGAAAGGAATCGGAATGCTTTACGGCAATTGTTCGAAGAATTAGCTCCCATACTCAAAGCTGATGATGTCTTTCTGGACGTGCAGAAGGTTAGAGGTGGGATGATTTTAGCGTTCTCGGTTCGAGCACTCTCAGAATCAGATATCCTACGCTTATTGACAAAAATCGGGGAGACGGTTGAACCCATGACATTTCACGACCGCATTTCTGATGCCTTTGTTCTTCCAATGGAAGAAGCGGCCCAGCCGTTGCCAACAAAAATTGATCTCGAACAAGCCGCCCTCGAAATCGTCGAAGACCAATGCAAAACGGCGAGTTCAAGAATCACCCGCTCAAATCGGAGCAGTCGTCAACGAAATCCCCACGGTGTCACCATGACACATGGCGGAGTTGTCAAGAAACGCAAGCCACAATCACAGCCGTTCGAAAGCACTATCCGCCGAATTTTCGATGATTCAGAGCCTGCCTCTCCACGACCGTTTTCCCGTCAATTGCGAGAAGCTTTAGACGGCATGGCAACTCCTGACGGTGCTCAACCGGGTGATCTGTTCCAGAAATTCGCACGTTCTCTATCCGTGCTCGGACAGCAGATGGGTATTGGCCCATTGCAACAGCAACTCAAAAAGCAGGGTATCAATTGGAAAAAGTCTGATGATGGGCAGGCGGTTATTCTATTCATCATGAATGCACAAACAAGAGCCCCACAGCCTATTGCTCGGATCAGTGCAGAAACTCTTGCGAAGCCAAATGAATTCGAAGAGCAACTTCTTCACATGATCGATTTCTCAAAAGGTGAGGCACCGGGTGCATTCAAGCAACATCAGGCCGAGATACGGGCACAAGAGAAGGCAGTTCGTGATATCGCCCGTACCGTTAGTCCTCAAAACCAATCGGTCATTAATCAAATGGCTGGGACGGGTGGAACGCCAGCGGTTGCAGGAGGAGGTGCCCCGGCAGCAGCGGCAACCCAAGCTGCGACCCCCAAACCACCGGCAACAAGGCAAGTAGCACAGCCTCAGCAACCACCTCAATTGCCAGTCGAAGCAAAGACGTATGTTGATCTGCTACTGAATAAGATTCTGGAAGGTTAGATAGTCAGATTCTTATCTAGCCATGGGAATATATCATTAGGGCGTGCACCCACAATGTGGATTATTTTGTCCATTAACCTATAACGCATGCCCACCTGCCAAATCTTAAATAGGACAGCCACCACTGACAAAATATATACGGTAAGGGAGAAAAATAATGCCATTGCCAGACAATAGAGTCAGATTCCCAACGACCAAAATCAATTTCACTGCTGATGTTGGTACTACCAGCCAGGATCACGACGCTTATCCGCCACCACAAGGTCAAGCTCGATTTGACCATATGCGGATGTTCTTGATTGGATTGTTGTCGCAACAATCGTCGTTTTCCGAACCAACGGAAAAACGCGATGGGACACCGTGGTTTGACTTAAACACACTAACATTGAGAATTTGGTCAAATGGAGAATGGCAATTATACTCGACTGCCATTCCTCTTGCGATCGATGGTCCAGATGTCATCACACTGCAAGAATGGTATCAATCAGTTGCCGGGACGCTTGCATCGTTAGCTCCCGAATTGTTCTTTGCCGGTGTTTGTACGGCTGACGGAATTAGCGACATTGCAATTCCAACGAGCTTACAAAATCAGATCTATCCAGATTCACGTGTATTCATTCATGTTAACGGCCAATCGATTGATCCACGCGAAGTGCAATTCATCGGAAGCCCTGTTCCGACAGCGCTCAGATTATCGACTGTCGAGCTTGAATCTAACGACAGCTTTGTGGTTTCGATCCGTCGTATCCCAGCAACGTCGTTCTTTACGTCAAATGTGGTGATTCCATAATGCGGCTTTCGGAACGAATTGACAGGGCTTTGCAGCAGCGGCATTTGGCCGTATCAGCCTCGATGTCTAATATCGTCGAAGAGCCAGAACCCGTGCAAAGAGAATTAGTACAAAGAGAGCAGGCAAGATCTGTTAACCAATACCAAACATTGAACGGTGCAATTGAGCAAGCAGCGGGCATTCAACCAGATGAAGACGGATTGCGCATCTGCATTGTTGAAACCATAGACATGAAAAGCATAACTTTACCACTGAAGGTCGGTAAATATATCATCGAGGACATTCAACCTTTCAGTTCTGGTGGATATGAAGTCCACCTTGCCGAAACAAGTAATCAAAGATAATAGGAATCTTGAGGTACCAATGGCTAATAAATTCACGATATCTGATCAATACGGCGTCCGGCGTACAAAAGCTGGATATGAACGCTCATTTCAGGGTGAAATCGAAATAGAAATTCGTGATAAGAATGGTCAAGTCCTACATCGACATCGCGAACCGAACATTGTTAAAATCTTCGCCAAAGAAATATTGGCTCATCGCTTGCCGTTCGGTAAAGTGTGGGACCCAAATGCTGGAACAGGTGGTGGAGCATGGGTAGCCCATTCGCTGGATCTGGACGAATTCGCGGCGAAATATATTGTGTTCGGTGCATCATTCGACGCAGACGGTAATCCATTGGATGCCGCTGACGAACGATTCTACACAGCGGACTCGGTAGTCGGTGGTTATATCCCGATTACTTTGGGTGCCGGTGCTGAATATGATGGCGGATTGATTAACGCAATTCCCATTTCCGAGCCGGTTCGCCCGTTGAAGCGAATTGAACGTATCTATTTCGAACCAAGCTATCAACCAGCAGGAACACCTCTGTTGCAAGAGGATGTTCGAGCCATCAATAATATCGTGGTTCTGGAAACGACTTTGTTGAAAGAAGAATATAACGGACTTGGTATCACATCCAGTGATTTCTTCACCCTTACTGAGGTTGCTCTCGTGGGAGCCGCAGAGCTTGGTAATGTTGGGGCGTGCGAATGCGACCCACGTTCGATCTTTCTAACTGGTAGTTCTGACGGCGACGCATTTTTGGCATTAACTAGCGGTACCGCCACTGTCTCCCTTGATTCGTCAGAATCTGAAGTTGATGCAATCAAAGAGGGCGATCAGGTCAAGATCGTTAAATCTGGAACTACGTCTGAGGACGACGAAAATCTCAATCAGTTGAACCCATATTATCTTGTTATTAATAAGGTCCCCGGAGGTCGGGACATTGTATTAGATCGTGTGCCGGTTGATGCCGATAATAATCCAATCACCGGTGAAATTGGGCTATTACGAGATGGGTTTCGAATCTTCAGCCATCGTATTTTGAAAACTCCTGTGAAAAAGTCACAAGATTTTGAAATTGTTGTTCGATGGCGCATTATAATGAATTAATTGGGTATACGACGGTGAGTCTGGACCTTCATATTTTTATAGTGACAATGACGGTTAGTTGAAAAACGTTGTTTCACTTGGCTAATAAAATGCATATGAAGGAATCAGATTTTGCTGATACATATAATTACCGCTAATAATGTTTTACCAATCATAATTGGGGAGGACGTAAAAAGAAATTTCATCATGCATATTTGGCCTAAAAAAGGCGCAGCGGCGTGGAGATGGAATTGCGATCAAGTCCTAAAGAAATCTGAATTATTTAATGGAGAGAGAATAATTGGGGTTGCTATCGACGATAATACAGACCCAGCAGAAGAAGTCATTGAATATATGAAGGATTTTACTGACAATATTTTTATTGTGAGAAACAACCCAAGATTAGGAGAGGTTTCTACATTTCCTCGATTGCTAAAATCGGTTAGCGAACGGCCCGACACTTTTACCTTTTACTGTCATGCAAAAGGCGTAAGATATAATGAAAAGTTCGGGGATGGTAAAAATAGTATCCTAGAGTGGACAAAATTAATGTATGAGTTCTGCCTTTCAGATTGGGAAGTTGTTAGAACTTCCTTAAAAGAAAAGGCTATGACTGGCTGTTTTAAGACTTATGGAGATTTTAAAACTCCCGGCAATCATCGGTGGCACTATGCTGGAACTTTTTATTGGTTTAGAAACAACGACGTTTTCTCTCGCGATTGGTCTAAGGTAGATCACATGTTTTTTGGTGCTGAGTCTTGGCCGGGACTGATGTTTACAAAAGCAGAAACTGATTGTTTATTTTGGGAAGGAGGCGGAGATCTTTATAACCGCGAATATTGGGAATCAAAAATTTTTAGAAAGCTGCAAGATGAGAAGAAATGTGATATATCATTGTTATCCTCAAAATAACTAAATTAGCCCCAAACATTTATTAAGAGACTCAACTAGCGAGCAATGTCCCAGAAATGGAAAAATACCAATGTCAATAGATGATATTTTTGGGAAATTATGAAACTGAAAAATATTTTGGAATGCGGGCATTGGGATTTAGCTCCTGGAGCATATCCCAATTCGATGATCAAAACGAAAAAAGGCAAACCAAAACGCCACAGCCCATTACTGTATCCAAATGATCGTCAACGATTTATGGCTTGGGGAAAAGGTAACGGATCGAAGGGCGATAGATAGTACGGTTTTGCCCTTTTGTTTGTGTTAATCATTCAAGCCGCTCAAGCCAATGATCATTGCTTTACATGCTCTTCTCCACCACCGCCGAAGGTGGATAACAAAATCAAAGTGATCACGGAAAAGTGACGGTCTCGCGGGCAACAGTCAATGGACAGCCAGTTTCAGATTATAGTGCAACCGTCCGACAAATGTGCAACGTGTATCTTCCGGATCGGTCAATACGATAATCTCGCTCCACAAGTCGTCGTACCATGGACGACATTTGTACGTCGTCATTAACCCACGTGCAAATAACGGTTAGATTAACCGTTCACGAAATCTCAAGCACGATTCAGACTCGACTTCAAAATCTCTGCATAATTGGGGTCGATGGTCATATTTAGTGCACTTCCGTGTTACCGGATCGAGCCAGTAACACGGAAGCTTGCTCATCTCACGCTCTGGATGGTTATTAATCCAATCCAATACCTCAGCCCGTAATCCTTCTGGTAATTCGAAGATTTCGAATCCCAAAAATGGTGGCGTTCCCATCTCCATACAACATAGGCCACAGCCATCACACGAGATGATTGGTAATTCTATCATCGACTACCAACGTTCAGGCCAGCAAGAAACCCGTCTCCGCCTTTGGTAAAGTCCTTGCATGAGCAATTCCTATCGTTTCAAATAGTGACGACTAACGAAAATGTTATGAACACGGTTCGTACAAAAAATACAGATCAGATCGTGTGATAATATTATGACCGATATCAAACAACAAACCGTTCCAGCAACAGCGAGGCAACTTGCACAAATTTTAAGTCGGCGACATCCGACCATTGTTGAAATGTTTTCAGGAATGTGCCGATTACCAACATAGGTTTGGAATCGATCTATCATGGTTATTACTCGAATAATCGGCACACGACGTCCCGCAACCCATGAGGTACAAGATATCCATGTAGAACATCCAGATTGTCTTATAACAGCCGTCACACAACAAATTCCACCAGAGCATCTTGTAGCTTGGGAAAAAGCTTTACGCTGGACTCCCAAGATGAGAGGCTGGTTGCAATCTTTCGAAGAAGCACTTCATGATGTAACAATTGGTCGTCGTCCGCTTTTATACGGGTGGCGGCATGAATTAATGATGACCGCTAAGAATTTGATCTTTAATGATCTCGGATGGGTAAGTGTTTGTTGCATGTCGGATCATCTCGATATGGCTCTTGCAATGAAATGGAGCCACGCACAACCACTGGAAATTCAACATGTTGCGAACGGCATTCTTCTTGGATACCCACCTGCCGAAGTAGAAGAATGGGTTAAAAGCGGTTGTCCCGGCCCCACCTTACGAGAGGTTTTAAGAACTAAGCCATCGGCTCAATGATGGTTTTGAGAGGAGATCGGACTGGCAATGGACTATGAAAGTCAGGCCCGGCTCCGATAATTTGATCTCTTTTCAGTTCGGCGACTTCTTTCGATCCGGACCAAACTACTGATCGGCCTTTGAGATGAATCTCTTTGGCTAGTAGTAGACATTTTTGCAATGTATATCCGAAGACTTTCTGGAAAGTTTCGATGACATATGGAAATGTGTGTTTGTCATCGTTGTATACGATGACCGCGTATGGCGGCAATACTTTTGGCTTTGAATTATCTGGCTTTTGATCTGTGCGTGGTTTTTCGACTACTTCCGGCTCATCAACAACTGCCGAATTTGAATTGGCCATTTATTTCACCTGTGAAATTCCGACCCTATGGAGCACGATAGTTTTGTTTTGGGGTTCTGGTCTTAATCTTTTCTGTGGAATAATCACCCGATCATTTTTGATTATCGGTTGTTGACGGTCGTCAACTGCTATTGCCCAACAGAAATCTCTCCATAAATAGATCAACGTTGAATTTATCCAGCACTCAGCGATTGGTTCTAAATTCTGGATCTCAACATCCTGTACAATACGTAGAGCGTACATAACTCCGTCAGGAGTTATAATTTTCTGCCTCTGAGCAACAACGTAATACTGAGGATTCAATTGAAGAAGATGTTGTTTGAGAAAGATATGATATCTGTTGGTTTCACCAAAAGATAATTTCGTCTTGTGTGCTTTAATCTCTCGCATACCACTTTAAATACCTGAAGTCTGTTGATCTTGGTAACTAGGATCAAATATTAAGTGTATTTGCGATCTAAGAGGAGGACCGAGCCATTCCTACCATAACACCATCAATGGTCCCGACGAAATCGCCGGGAACTTTGTTTAGTGCGTTTACGACCGACGATACTCTGAACATTCGATGGTTGATTGCCGCCGACCCTGCGATGTTCGAAGTGATTAACCGCCCTATCGCTGACGTTGTATTACGTCAACTTGTATTAGCGAAGGCAGTCGATAATTTACAGCTTCGTCTTGGTCATCAGACGCTGTTTCCATATGTCGTTCAGCCAAGGATTTCATCGGGCACCACGGAAGTTGATGTGCCAATCGGCTTGATCTGGGATTTCCATGCTTCACTTCCCAAGAAGTGGGAAAGACTACGCCTTGCCAAAATCAAGCGTATGTCTGGCGAAAACAGTGCCACCGATGGTTATGGTGGTATTCTTCGATTGATATTCACCGCCAATGTTGAAGGATCATCTACAGAAGTCTCCATTTTCTATGCTGATTACCAAATTGACAGCAATTTGACATATCAGCCTGTTCGTCTGAAAGTCGTCACCAGTGTGGAAGAAGTCACCGTAGTCAATCCCGGTGAAGAGGAGACTGTCGGTGGATTCATTATCTTCAAAACCCTGGATGTCAATATCGAGTTAGTTCAGGCGTTTTACAATCTCCTTGAACCACCTACCGACCCAACAGATGGCGACGGCAACGGACTATATGACAATCCGTCGATTTATGAAATCACTGATACCATCGCTGGTGGTCCTGCGGTTACTGACGACTACTCGATCAACTCACTGAGCCACGGAACTGGACTCCTAACAGATAGCGCGTGGAACGCTATTCCGCAATTGGATAGCGATATTCAATCGTGGTTGACATCGTTCAATTATCCGTTCGATGCTGCGGCCAACCGCCGTTCTATCGATGGTATCACTATTCCGAATGGAATGTTCAGAGAATTTGATATCTCGGTTCCGGCTGGTGATCAACCGACAGGGGATACAACCGGTACTTTCTATCCGGTTTATATCAACAGAATCGAACGCATTGGGACAGGTTCGACTCAACTTCGATTGTATTTTGCGACCCACAATGTTACAGATATTGAGACTGGTGGTACACCCAGTACACAGCCTGTCGAATTTGCTACTCTTGACCTGCTCCGGTCTTATGGTGACGGCGAGATCGTAGAAATTTCGCCGATTGATGATTTGCTTCTCAAAGTCTCTAGTGACGCTGAATTCGAACAACATTTTGGTCGCGGTCATGTCGTTCTGTCGAGCTTGTGGAGCAAAACGACTACGGAAATCGACGATTTCTTCGACGTTTTTGATTCAATCGTTGATAGCCCGGCTGACACTGAATTCACACAATCATCGACACGAGTTAGTTCATTCGGGCTTAGTCGGGTTCCAAAATATATTCCAACTATCGGACAATCCCGTGCGTTGGTTGGAAGCACTTCTCGTCGTACGTCTCCGATCCATCCTAGCGATAGTAACCGATACGTATGCGAACAAGAGCAAGGATTGGGCAATCAGGTTGATATGGAGGCTCAACCTGGTATTGTTCCAAATGCGGCCATTGACCGGTTTGGATTTACAGGAGCGTTGACCCACCGCTGTTGCAAACTTGTAGTTGACGCAACCTTGCTTGGTAGTGACCCCACATTTTACGACGCACAAATCCTGCCGCGTTTGCGAGTTTTGTTTGGTCGTGACCCATCATTCGGGGATTTTTGGTATAACGGTACACGCTTAATGTTTCACAACGGAGATACGTGGCAGGGTTAGCGATGCTGGTATGTATGAAGATACAAAGCGCATTGCCAATTTGATTATTGAGAATATCCCTGATGGGAATGGGATGGCTTCTCAAGACGGTCATTCATAATTATCATGGCCAAACATGCAATGCCGACTGTCGAATTAACACAAATACTTATTACATCTCGCTCGGCTACCGTCTTGATCGATGCTATCAAGGCTAATCAAGCTGATGGGTATTGTGTTGAGCGATTGTGGTACGAGTATGAGCGTGGTTGGTTCTGGTTCTGGGTTGTACGTTATTACGTTCGTATGGCCCTTGCTCCAGTGCCACCACCGCCTGAACCGCATATTGAATTTATAATTGGCCCAATCACGATGCGTGATTTGCCGAAACCGCCCGAATTCCCACACTTAGAGTTTATGATCGGGCCAATTGGGACCAAAGACGACTCGTAGTTGTCAAGGGGGAGTTGCCGGAGCCTCCCGACAAAGTTTCGGCACAAGACTGTCTTACTGTAGGAGAGAGACGATGTTGATTTTGACTGATGTGCAGAAGGTCGCACTGGCTATTGCACCGAAGTCGGCTGCCGGAAACCCCGCCGCAGTGGACGGTGTACCGGTCTGGAGTTCGTCGGATGAAACGGTTCTGACGCTTACCGTAGCTGCTGACGGTTTTTCGGCAGAAGCTGTAACCACCGGCAAGCTCGGCGTAGCCCAAGTGAACGTTACTGCGGACGCCGATCTCGGCGACGGCACGAAGACGATCACGGGCGTTCTCGATGTCGAGGTGAAGGCATCGGAGGCGGTTGCCCTCGACATCGGTGCTGGTGCCCCGACCGACAAGTAATTCGGTACCGACCGGTTCCGAATTGTCAGGTATGTGAAAATAGCCGGTAGGCGGTTCGTCTCCCGGCTATTATCGTATACCAGCGGAAAGTCCTTCTCTTGTCTTCCGTTGACCTCTGAGACACAGGGACGACCAGAGAGCCTCAGGCGGGTCTGGACCAAAGAAAAGGTCATGGATGAAGCTGGAAATATCGCCTAATCTCGTCGGCGATCCTCTTTGGGGGTACTTCTGGGTCGCCAATGTCGAATAAATGCCCTAGCCCACATTCAACAAAAATCTGTCTTAATTGTGGATCGTGGGGAATATCTGAATGTAATAATATATCAAGCGTATCTAGCCCAAGATACTCGAAATCCTCTCGGCTACCCTTCAACCGATGCTTAAGGGCATAAAATTCCGGGGTACCCGTCATAGTGATGAATTTGAAGCTTCTGATCAACGCGATACCGTCATCCACAGACACAATTAGATATCCTAATTTATTTGAGAAATATCGATATTCAACCATGTACGAAGGTCCGGATTTACCCACAATGACCGGATTTAGCATAGATCGCCCAATATTATCATAAACATATCCGATGGGCGTAATAGTCAATCTTTCACGAATCCGATGCAGGGCATGATCTTGGATATACACTTCTAATGGTTGTTCGTTTCCGACAACATTTGGACTCCACACTACTGGCACGAGTCCATCGGGATGACTTGTTGCATAACAACGATATGCTTTCCGGGTTTCATAATTGGTCCTGATGTTAACGAGTTTTGGATCGAATACTTTGATCTGGATGAATAGTCTGATTTTACCAACCGCGTCCCTACCGCGTCCGATGATGGGGTATATCCCATTAGTATATCCAAAATGCTTCATAACGTCTTGATATATTGTTGTTAATAATTTATCAACAAATATTCGTTCATACTTTTCAATGAAAGCATTGATACAATCTATCACCTTTTTGGTATATTCAGTGATTTTAGGGATATTGGGGTTTGCACGATTTCGTACGTCTGGGTAAAGACGCATTTTGGGAGAATTCTGCTCTTCTATTCCTTTAGATTCGGTATGCAGCGAGCGAAAGATCTGCTGAAGGACATATAATATGTGAATATCTGCCAAAGTGAATAGATCAGGATAGCCGTCTATTGTTATACCAACTTCATGAATTTGGGCCTCAAACTGGTATTTGAGATATTGCAATATAGCATTAACTGGCTCGACAGACGACTTGTCAATAACTATATGTAAATTCGGCCATGATACTCTACAAATGAATGGGAAAAAGTCTTTCGGCAGTTTCGCTAGGTGTTCATTAGCTCCTACCAACCTTAGAACTTTTTGATATGCCTTACGGCGTTCCGAGAGCAAACGAGCGGTGTGTTGATCACGCTTTTGCTGCCTCTTTTTCTCTTTTTTCCGACGCTTTTCCCTTTTATCCATGCGTATGTTCCGAAACGCTGTAAGCCAGCAATGCTGGCTCACAGGTGGCTTAAGGTTTACAAATACGCAGAACTATCGAATCGAACTTTTGAGGTTCGCGAGTTGTTCCTCCAACGCTTTGATGCGAGCGTTAGCTTCCGATTTTTGCGATTCGGATTCAGTCGTTGAGAAGACGTAACAATATGGCATGGTTACGCCGGGTTTGTCTGGTGTTGCATCACTAACCAATGTCCGCAACGCTCCATAGACATCTTCGATGACTTGGTGAGCGTGCATCCGACCACCGCACAGCTTGACGAATTGGATCGTTACCCCGAGTAATATCATAGGGTGCACGTCCAACACTTCGCCATGCTTTTCGGCGATCGATTTTAACTCTGGCGGGATTTCGTACTGTGCCGTTCCCGCCTTGTTGAGTTGCATCGCCACAGCTTCATTGCTCGTTGGACCGGTGGACGTTGCTCGCTCGTGGGTTGGTGAAGCCTGTAGCGGACGCCGAGGAGGGAGTACACCTTTGGTCCGCATGCGGGTGATTTGGGCATTGACAATCCACAATTCTTTGCCCAATTTTCTTGCGATGGTTTCAGGGGTACCACCGGCCTGAACGAGATCATAGATCTCTTTTTGTGCAGGGCTAAGATCTGCAGCGGTAGTCATGTTACACTAACTCCTTCTTTTGTGATTCGGAACGCATGTCACAGAGAAACACTTCCCGCCAATCGTCGAATTGATCACATGAGTCTTCGAGATCGAAGTCCCCAGACAACATCTGACCGACCCACGCTTGAAGCCGACGTGAATTTTCTTCATTTACGTGGTGTGTCGCCAACTCGGTAGCGAAGTTGATCAAATCGTATACCTTGCACGATACCGACAAAGTTCGTTGTTTTTTCTGCCCCATGAGGTTGGGATCAGATATTTTGTAGAGGTCGAACGGGTTGCCTGTCGTTCGGTCGTACGCCTTTAACAGGGCGTTACTAAGGCTATGATCCAGATCCTCTTTGCGGAAACGCGAAACCTTGTCGGCGTTGTTTTGCAAGGTATGGTCGCCTTGCAATCGGAGCATCAACCGATATAGGTCTTGCTGTTCACGAACCGACGCCCAACTTCGCATGGAGGCTTCGAATCGATCGCGCAGCATTGAATAACCTTCCTCATTTGAGAAGGCTTCCAAAGCACGCCGTAGCGTGAATTTGATCGAATCTGATCCCTGTCCCAATGCAAGGGCTGTCTTGAAGCTATTGGCAAAACCGATGGCACCATTACTGCAAACCCATCGCAACAATGACAGGTAGATGTTCGGTTGCCCGTAGCCGTCAACCGGTGTGTGCATCACGAATCGGTTCGAGAACTTGTCTCCACCGATACTGAATTCTCCGGAGCCACGAGTTGGCAAGTGAACCGAACTCACAATGCCATTGGAATATCGCACACCTTCACGAAAGTGAAAGGCTTGCAAAATATCCATCAGGTCGTCGTAGAGGATCACCGGCTTGTTCAGTCCGGTAACGGCTAGCAATCGCTTGTCACCGCTGGCGTCTTTCTCGATGCAGACTCGAACTTTTTCGCCGGTCTTGTCGGAAATCCGCTTAAAGACTTCCAAGTAGTCGAAGAACTTGAAGAAGGTTCGATTGAGCCCGAACTTCGAGTAAAGAGATTCCCAGAATCGACCGGTTGGAACAATCGGCTCATCATCGATCACAACCGCTCGAATCATCTTGCCGCCATGAAGCAACTGAGCTTGATTGACGCCAGTACGAGACGGTACGCGACCAATGTAGTCAATGATCTCAAGCCCGATCTTGCCTACATCAATTGTCTTATATTCGAATGTCGTTTCCATGACTTCCTCCAAGTATCAAATACGCCCCGATTTTATGTGACATAATTATTCTCCTTTGTTAATTCCGTCATCATCTTCATCGGGATCATTGTTTTCACAACGTAATCGTACTTGTTTCTTAGACAACGAATGGTTTTTCTAGTTCGCTATGCTGCTTGAATTATCCGACAACTTTCGCAATATTGTCATCCAAAACCCGGATACTTCCTGACGCGAATTTTTCGCATCTCTGATGGGTCATAACAATAGTGTGATGACATATGCCGATTCTCTGGCAACAAAGCCTTTGTCGCGGTAGTATTAATCTTCGTGGTCGTGACGAATCGCTAATAACCGGGTTATGGAAGTGCGTGTATAGGATCAGAACGAATAGGATCTTCGTCCGTGAGAATCTATTCTGTAGTCATGTAGAGAATCCTGTAACAGCCGCGATATTGTTTGCGTATTGGTTACAGGATGAAAATGCGTGATTAATATGAATACAACGATCGGAAACAGATTGTTTACAAATATGTTCGGACATTCTTTTCCATGAAAGATATTTCAGAAACTCGCTATGGGATCAGTAAATCATTGGTAGGGTCGACTGCTGAATGGGTTGAGAATGAGATTAGTGCTAATTCCGAATTTATTTCAAAGAGTTTCTTGTGCGTGTTGCGAGAATTTGACATTGAAATTTGTTGTGAATTCATTTAAATGACAAATAAACCATTATTAATCATGTCTGTTTTCGGTGAGAATTCATCTAAATGGTTGAGTATACAAAGAGAAGCATTAGATAAAACCACTGTGAATTTTGAACATGCGGTATATCTTAATAATATTGAGCACACAGATTTTAATCGTTGTACCATTGTTGGTTCTACCTTGTCTTCTGATGATGGAAAGATTCAACATTATAAGGGTTTATTAAAATTGCTTGATTATGCTAGGTCTGGCGATTATAGGGCTTGGTTGGTTTTTGATTGCGATTGTTTTCCAATTAGAAAAGATTGGGAATTGATTCTTGATGGCCGGAATTCTTGTATAATTAGAACTGAAAATTTGGATACTTTTTATCATCCGTCTGCTGTGTACTGTACTGATGGTTGTCTTGATTTTGTTGTTGATAAACAGAAAAATCTTCTTGGTGCAGAATTTGATGAGCTTAGAGCCGTTGGTTCATTTTTCCCTCTTTTACGAACTAATCGTGTTAATTATCACCCGTTAAAGTATGGAGTATATTATGACATTTTTTACCATCATTGTGCAGGATCGAGAAAATTTCAGACTAGAAGCGATAATTATTATATGATTAATGGGACAACGCATGAATATGATGAAGAATTTTTTAAAAATGTTTGGGAATTTATAAGAAAGATTCATTGAGAGTTACATTCGGGATTTAATAGTTTGAGAACAGTATCTAATATCTGATTGTCACGAGAATTAGAAACTATAATATCGATTTTAGATAATGGGCAAGCAGATATTTGAATTATTTTGGTTATTATCTTATAGAAAATACTCCACACGAGATTACTCTCGTTTAATGATTTTCGTACTCTTGTGTAATGATTAATAATTGTGTCTGGTGAATGCGGTGCTATTGACATTGTTGTCGGCCAAATAAATCTATGTGAATAATCTGGTATTGTAGCTTGTCCGTAAATTGATTCTGTAATTTGCCATTCTCGTATTATTGTTAATGCTACAATTGCAGCATGTGAATGTGGTGTTTCGTGATCAGCAAGAGTATCTAAGATCGATATTAATACACGTTCAGAAGCTTTTTCTTTTAAATATGTGAAATTTTCTGATAAAATATGCATGAATTTATCAAAATATTGATAACCTCTTCTAATTAGAGCTATTGTTGCAAATATTGATTCTATTTGGCATGTAGATATCATCGATTCATGGAGCATTTTGTCGGTACTATCTCTGCGTATTACCTCTTTAAGATATGATAATGGTTGTTTTCGAAATTCATTGGGGCATTCTGTTCCATGGAGATTACAATTTAACATGATAATTGCCACTTATTTAGTTAAGAATGATTCTGATATAATAAGACATAGCATATTACATCATTTAAATAGTGGTGTTGATGCTATTATCGTAACAGAAAATAATGCGGTACCAGAAACGTCTTCGATTATTGATGAATTTGAACCGTACATTTTAATTAGAATTAAAGAAGATGGAACGAATTATAATCAAAGTATATGGGTAACTCGTATGGCAAGATTGGCAGCTAAATATTATCCAAAGTGGATTTTTCATTCCGACGCTGATGAATTATGGTATGGTCTTGAAAATCTTGGCGAATTTGATATAGATTATGTTAGCACAGAGATTTGGTATAATTATTTACCATACTCAATTTATGAATTTGACATAAATAAATCGGTATATTATGAACAACCAATTGAATCGTCATGGTTTGGAGAAGGGATGCAATCTAAAAGAAAAGTCATTCACAGATCAAATGATCATATAGAAATAAAACAAGGAAATCATATGATTAAAGGTGTAGATCATTTGCCAGTTTGTGGTGTTAAAATTCATCATTATCCAGTTAGAACATATGAACAATTTGAGATGAAAGTTATAACCGGCGGCGTGGCTTTGGAAAATTCTGATCTACCAGAATATATGGGTAAACAGTGGAGAAGATGGTATAGAAATTATAAAAATGGTGAATTACTAAATGTATATAAATCATTCTTAGCAACGCCTGAAAATTTATCACAGGCTTTGTTAGACGGTCGTATTGTTGGACCACATTATGTCTAAAATTTTTGTAATTGGATTTCACAGAACCGGCACTAGAAGTGTTAATGCTGCATTGCAACATCTTGGATATGATGTGATACATTATCCATGTCCTAGTACTAATGAAATGTCATGCGACGAAATTAAAAATGGTCCGCCATGGCCGATAATAGATAAGTGTGATGGCTTATCCGATATTGTTACTATTCCTTTTCATCAAAGGTTATACGATGAATATCCTAATAGTAAATTTATTTTAACAATTAGAAAGACAAATGAATGGTTGAGATCAGTGAAATCACATTTGGAAAATTTAAAATCTATAAGTGGTTTGTTAAGCAATGATCGTATATTATTCGATAAAATTATACATAGCATGATTTATGGTGCAGATTGTGTTACTGATGAAGAACGATTGCGCTTATTTATGGAACATAACACAAATGTTACTAAACAATACAATAGCAGTGAACTATTAGTTTTTGATGTATGCCATGGGTGGCCATTATTGTGTCAATTTTTGAAAGTAGAAATTCCTCCATTTAAATTTCCTAAAATTAAATGAATATATTAGTGCTAATATATGATGGACCTGATGAATGTAAATTGAAAGAATGTGTCGATACATTTATAAAAAATGCGAATTCTCAAAGCCAAATTTGGCTATATAGCCGAACTGAATTTAATTTACCAGTAAAGCATTTTTTGCTGAGTAATTCGTGGGATGGTAGACGAATGACTCATCGCATGGAATTAATTCGTGATTTACCAGCCAAAATTGGTGATTGTATAATTTCGTGTGATATTGATGTAAAATTTCAAGGGGACCCTTTTCAAGTATTCGCAACTGAATTTGATTTATTTTATACTTCTAGGGAGTATAAATGTGAATCATCAGTTAATGCTGGTGTGTGGGGAATTAGAAAAACAGCTGATTCTGATTGTATTCTTAAATTTATGATTTCTGAAGCTATAGAACCATCGTGGTGTCCATACTTAGAAATTAGAAAAAGATTGAATCGCGTTGATAGAAATTTAGAAATAGATTGGTGGACAAATCAAGATTTGCTATGTGCTATCCATGAAGCAGGATTATCATTTGGTTCAATTTTTGATGCTGGAGCAGTTTATAACTGTTGTCCAGAAACAGGTCCAAATTTACCGCTTACTGCCGATGTAATATCTAAATTTAAAAGCAAAATAGGCAATCCAAATTATATAATTATACATTATAAAGAACTGAAGGGAAAATTATGAAAGTTGGTATAGTAACATATGTTCATGGTTGGTATGTTGATTATATTCCATTTTTTATATATGCAGTGTCTAAATCATATCCGGAGTATGAAGTTCGCGTCTTTTTACGTGAAACTTTAACTGATTCAGTTAGGCGAAATCTTGTAAATTTACGCGGCAAGGCGAAATTTAGTATCAAAGAAGGATATTTAGCTGACATAGGTGTTAGAAGTGATAAAACTAATAAACCATATTATATTCGTTGGTTGATACCATATTATAGTTTGAAAGATTTAGATGTTGCATTTATATGTGATGTTGATACCCTGATTATGACAGAAAATCCGACCATGGTTGATCAGAGGTTGGAAATTTGCAAGCGACATAATTTGCCATTTGCAAATTATCAAAGAGATTATCATGAAGATTATCCACCACGAATAACAGGGTGGCATTTTATTAAAGTTCATGATTATTATAAGGAAGCTGGTTGGTTAATTGATAAACTTCGTGATGAAGATATTGACATAACAACTATGCAAAATAAATATTGTTATATAAATAGTTTAGGTGAATCACAATGGGGGCAAGAAAGCTTGCTGCATTATATTATAAGAAAAATATTTGGCGACGTTGAATTAAGCGAAAAATTCCCAACCCATCACGGAATTCATTTGGGTCCGATTAGATCAGATCAACATATAAAATTATATGAAAGAGACCCAAAAATAGTTGAAAAATTTGGTTTAAATGCTAAATATTGGTATGACGCACAAGCTTTCGAGTTTGTTAATGATAGGATACTTAATAAAATGATAAAAGAACTTGCAGATAGTAATGTTAAATTGGTTATGGCTAAATTTGTTCAAGGTTTAAAAAATGTCTATATTTAATGGGTTTTGGGTTGGCGAAATCAATGATATGTGTAGACTTAGTATGGCATCATATATTGCAAATAACCATGGATATCGACTATGGTCATATGATAAGATAAAAACTATACCAGGTGTTGAAGTATGTGATGCTTCATCAATTGTTAAAAGACATATCTATGAAAAATGGAAAAAATTAAATGAACGCCATAGATGGCAAACTTTTGCTAATTATTTTAGATTTAAATTGATTTATGAACATGGTGGTTGGTGGGCAGATCTTGATTCAGTGGCAGTTAAACATCACGCATTCGACGATGAATATGTTTTTGCAAGTATTGACTCACCAACTAGGGGAGCTTTAAAAGATGTTGTTACAGAAAGTAAGGGAAATATTCCAAATGGTTGTTTTAAAGCACCCAAAAATGCAAAATTTTTAGCTGATATTATCGATAGACTAAATTCAGATGGTTTTGAAGAAGCTAAATGTCCAGCTTTTGCTATATGGGGTATTGTTGCCTTTACAAGAGCAATCCATAAGCATAATTTATTAAAGTACAAATTTGAATTGCCGATCTTTACACCTTTTCCGCCTAGTATAGCCAATGAACTATTTGTGAGTAGATTGAAAATTCCAGATTGGGCATATTCAGTGCATTTTTACAATTTTTTGACAAAAGAAAATCATGCTTTGGGTGGTGTTTATTCTGAATTATTGAATAGATATTCAATTAAGTAATCGTGTAACGTGTTGAGCAAATTCTATATTTAATATTCGACATTCTTCCAAAAAACCAATAAATCTAGGTGCATGTTGTATTTTAGAAGGAGTTACTGATAGTTCTGTTTCTAAAGGGATTTTATATTTGAAATGGTTAAATTTATAATTAAATGGAATTGCTATTACTTTCCGCCCAAGCAACTTGCCCCAATATACACCATGATATGAACTACTAACTATTGTTTCCGCAGAAGCTAAAAATTCTATAACATTTTCAAAAGAATTCGTATTGCCCATTAATGGTTTACGAGACAAGCGACAGCTTCTACTGTTTTCGTAATAAACGACATCTCTGACAATAGTATATTCAATATCAAATAGTCGCGACATACATGAAACGCATGGAACATATCTAAGTCCAATTCCATAATCACGAACACCCAAAAGATCAAATTGTTTTACGAAAGGCTCGAGAGCATAACTTTCTTTGGTTTTATGTCCTACTCCCCAACCAATTTTGATAGCTGTAAAATAATCAAGGATTTTAGTATCGCTTGTTCGTTTTAATAACATTCCGCCGCCGATTATAATATTAGTATTAGGAGAATATAATTTAAAGTCATCAAAATGTGATTCAATTGCTGGTATGTCAAAATATTGAAGAGGAGAACATCGCTGATCTCCTACATTATTATCTTTAATATAAAAATTTACAGTAGTATCGTTTCTTAGCATTGTTTTGTTGATAATGTATAATCGATAAAGGTCATTGGTAGAACCTGCGATTGCCAACTAGCATCACCAGACAGCCTCTTATTAAAAGCTTTGATCAACGGCTCAGACAAGAAAATATTGTCCATAGGTATCTGAGATTTATCACAACGCATAACACCTAACCCAGCTTTTTCAAAAATCTTACCGTACTCAGCAAGTGGTCTTGTGATTTTTCTTACTTTAACAGTAGTATGTTTTTCGTATTCTTCCTCTGATAATAAAATATGAGCATAAGCTTTATTGATAGTTTCATACAAATGACCACCATGCCTAGAAGTCCAAGGATGACAACGAACTTTAATAATAGTGTTTGGTGTCGAACATTTTCTAATCGATGACATAGCATTAACAGCTTCTTCGTGTGTCATAATATGATCAACAACATCATATACACTGATGATATCATAAGGACCATTGGTAATAATATAGTCTATGTCAGTAGAGACATTGAAGGTACCAGCATTGTCTTGAATTGTAATATCGTCTTGAATTGCAATATCGTCTGGCCACTGTTTTGTCATGTCGTAGCCATAAGCTAATAAACCCATTTTAAAAGCTTCAATGACGACACTACCATTACCGCAGCCAAAATCAAGGAACTTTTTACCACACATGGTAGGAAGGCTGTGGGAATGTGCTATTGATT
>Ga0194119_10000774_pt1 | contig 60165 bp, 42 predicted proteins | sample TA2MahC100mmetaG_FD_148620 | JGI IMG/M metagenome (GOLD analysis project Ga0194119, IMG submission 148620) | Freshwater microbial communities from Lake Tanganyika, Tanzania - TA2015018 Mahale Deep Cast 100m | ecosystem: Environmental > Aquatic > Freshwater > Lake | place: Tanzania: Lake... | reverse complement strand
GGGTTTCTTTCGCCGCTGATTCTCGCACAGATCGTGCAACGGTTTGGAGATTGGAATCTCGCCCTGGTGGTCAGCGGCGCGCTGTTTCTGGTGGGCGCGGTGTGCTGGGTGTTCATCGATCCGCGCAAGCCGATTCGCGCTTTACACTAGTCGGTATGTTCGCACTTTTATTCCTATCCGCGTCGCTGCTGGCCCAGCCAGCGCCGGCACCCGCCAAGCCACCCGCAGAGCCGGCGCCCGTCGTCAAGAAACATGCCGTCACGTTGAACGGCAGGACGCTGAACTACACCACCACTTCCGGCCGGCTCCCTCTCGCCAACGAGCAGGGCGAGACGGAAGCCCACATGTTCTTCGTCGCGTACACGCTGGACGGCGTTCCGGCCGGCGCGAAGCGGCCGTTGATGTTCTCCTTCAACGGCGGGCCCGGGTCGTCGTCGGTGTGGCTTCATCTGGGCGTGTTAGGCCCCAAGATCGTCAAGATGCGGGACGACGGATCGTACCCAGCGCCGCCGTTTGAATTGGCCGACAATCCCGCTTCGTTTCTTCCTTTCACAGACATGGTGTTTATCGATCCGGTGGGCACTGGTTTCAGCCGCGCCGCCAAGCCCGAGCTGGGCAAAAAGTTCTGGGGCGTCGACGGGGACATCCGCAGCGTCGGCGATTTCATCCGCCTATGGCTGACGCGCTATCAGCGCTGGAACTCGCCGCTCTACATGATCGGCGAGAGCTATGGGACCTTTCGCGCGGCCGGTGTTTCCGGCTACCTGGTGGACCGCGGCGTGGCCTTCAACGGCATCGTTCTGATCTCCAGTATTTTGCAGTATCAGACCGTACGGTTCGCGCCCGGCAACGATCTGCCTTATCAACTGTTCCTGCCCACCTACACCGCCATCGCCTGGTATCACAAGAAGTTGCCGAAAGACATTCAGGCCGATCTTCGGGAGGCGGTGAAGGAGGCCGAGCAGTACGCCATCGGCGAGTACGCCACTACGCTGGCGAAGGGCGACCGGTTGACGCCAGCCGAACGCCAGAAGGCCATCGACAAGTTGCACAGGCTGACCGGGCTCGAAAAGCGCTGGCTCGAACAGAACGATCTGCGTATTGAAATTCAGCGCTTCACCAAGGAACTGATGCGCGACAAAGGCACTACCGTCGGCCGGCTGGACGGCCGAATCACGGGCGTGGAGGGCATGAACAACGCCTCCGCGCCGGAGTTCGACCCGTCGATGACAGCGATTCGCGCGCCCTACACGGCGGTATTCAACGACTACGCGCGCCGTGAGCTTGGCTACGACAGCGACTTGCAGTATCACATCCTCGGTGGCGGCATCGGCGCCTGGGACTACGGCCAAGGCGGAAACAACCGCTATGTCGAAACGGCCGATGCGCTGCGCTCGGCGTTCGCCAAGAACCCCTACATGCGGGTTTACATCGGCTCGGGTTACTACGATCTGGCCACGCCCTACTTCGCGACCGAATACACGTTCAGCCACATGGGCCTCCCTGCGAAGTACAAGGGACAAATTACCTCGAAAATGTTTGAGGCAGGGCACATGTTTTATGTCTTGAAGCCGGCGCTGGGAGAGTTGTCGAACGATATTGAGGCGTTTGTTACGAAGCCGTAGGCGGCGTTGCAGGGCTCCCGGCATGAGCTCGCTGTTTCGCGCCGGGCCGGCACACACCTTGACGCAGGTTTCTACGTGAACCGCCTTTGTCGATTCCGGAGAAACAAATCTGGCTTCGTGCTGTCGATTCTACAGCCGGGACCAGCGCGAATGCCGGCAGCCGTCCGCCGGCGGGCGAGCCGAAAGCCCCGAACTTGTGGGCCGGCATCGACGGATCATTTGGATGCCCGCAGGACCCAGATGTTGCCGGTACGCTCCTCGATGGGCAGGAACATGTGGGTACGGGACGCGCTCATCCACCGGAAGACCGGGCTATTCGCCACAATCCGCCGGGCCATCCCGCGGACATGAAGCAGCGGAAATGGGTCACCGGCCGGCCGTCCGTCCTGTATCCGCTGGCCCCACAGCGACGGATGGCCATCGCGATTCGACAGGAAATAAAGCGTCGAGCCGCCGGCTTCCCACACCGGCATCTGGCCCTCGCCCCAATGGGTCCAGGCACTCGCGGCCGGAGCCGGATACGCGAAGGGCACTGTGTACAAATGCAGCCGGTCGTCTTCGTGCCGGACCTGAAAGGCCAGCCAGCGGCGGTCCGGACTCGGCACTGCCATCATCAAGTCGCGGCGCGGGTGACTCAGATAGGGCTTGTAGGCGCCCTGCGCATCCCGCAGGACGATCTGCGTGGGCCGGCCATCGAGATCGAGATGGCCCCGCCCATCCGGCCCTGGCCCCATCTCCGCGCAGTGCTCGCAGACTTTTGCGGCCGGGCCTCCCGTCACGGGTGTCCGCCAGGCGGCGTGGTTGATGCCGACAACGTCTTTGGGATCCGGGATCAGTTGCGTCCAAGTCACCGATGTGCCGGCGGGGTCCATCACTGGGTAGGTTTGCAGATCCGGCCCGGCAACCAGAATCCGCTCGCGGCCGGAGGTCAGGTCCTTCACCCAGATGTCCTGATTTCCGAATCGTGCCGACACGAAAGCGAGCCAGCGGCCGTCGGCCGAGATCGACGGAAACTGCTCCTGGCCGGACGTTTCGGTCAAACGGGTCAGCGCGGCCTTGCCGTCCAGGGAGACGCTCCACAGCGCGGAGTTCGAAGCGGTGCTCGCATACACGATCTGTCCTGACGAGTCCGTCCGCGGGGAGACGACGAGTTCACTGGACACCGTCAGCCGGACCGGCGGTCCGGCCACCTGGCCGGACTTCACTGAGAAAGGAATGCTCCAAAGGTCGCGCCCATCACAGGTTCCGGCGGCAATCACGTTTTCGCCGGACCACGCCGCCGGCGGCGGAGTTCTCCACTTGACGCAGGACGCGGTTTTCCCCAAGACCGCCTTCATCCCCGCGTTCGTGCTGGGGCGGCCGTCCAGGTACGCCACCCACCAGTCCATTCGTACGCCGGCAGGCTCCTGTCCCTGGTAGCCGTCCAACAGCAGCCGCTGCGAATCTGCGAACCAAAGCGGCGAGGTGGCCACGCTGAGATCGGCAGCCACACGCCGGTGAGTGCCGCCTTCGACTGCGCCGATCCGGATCTCCGCTCCGCCGGTGACTGCGGTCGCCGCCAGCATTTCATCGCCAACCTGGTACGCCAGCCAGCGACCGTCCGGCGAAAAGCGGGGGAAGCGCCCTTCGGAAGCAAACAGCCGCGCCTGGCCTCCTTCCACGGGCATCAGGTAGACGCCGCCGCCGTCCCGTTCCGACCGGAACGCGATCCACCGGCCATCCGGCGACAGATCCGGATCGCTTTCGTTCTCCGGTGTCCCGGTCAAACGCTGCGCCTCGCCGGAGAGTGGAACCTGCTGAATCCAAAGGTCGAGGCTGCCGTTGCCGCCACGAGTGGACGAGTAAACGACGAGCCGGCCATCGCGGGAAAAGACGGGCGTCGTATTCAACGCCAGATCCGAAGTCAGCTTGACCAGTTGCGATTGGGGTGGCACGGGAGCGGGCCGCCAATACCACCAAGTTGCTGTTCCGGCGGCCCCCAGAACGGCCAGAATCGCCGCCGGTTTCCACCGTCTTGGGGTGCGCTCCACGGCCAGGGGCGCAGGCGTGGGCGCGGGCTCCGGCATGGCGACCACCTTGCGAGTTTCGAAGGACGGGACGTAGGTACCCCGGGGAATCGTGATGACAACGGGATCCGTGGCGCCTTCGCGCTCATAATAGGCGGTCAGGCGAGCCCGGAGTTTCGTGGCTTCACTCCGGACGGTCGAGTCGATTTTCGGGTCGAACGAGGCCGGCTTGTCATAGACGGACAGGCCGATACTGTACTCCTTGATCTGATTTTCGTGCCCGGCGACGGTCTCCTCCACCACGAATCGCAAGAAACGCTGGATCCGCCCGGGCCCGTTGAACGACTCGCTCGCCAGGATCCGCGTTAGCTGCGCTAGACGGGGGTCGCTTTGCTGTCTCGCTAAGTTCATGTGAACAAAGGCCCACAACCGTTGTACCAACTCTTTGACAACCCGTGACAACTTTTCTTTCGCCCATCCCGGGCCACATTGTGGGGCCAGGAGCAAAACACCCATGCTTACTCAACTCAAATCCACAATGATCCCGCTGCTGGCTACGGTCGCAGCTTTCTCCCAAGTGTCAACTTTTCCGCCCGCACAGAACGTGGCGGTGGAGTTTCAGGGCAACCTCGAATCCGCCGACGCCGGCCGGATGACTTTCTACCTGCAGGCCTTCCGTTCGCAGAATCCCGCCGGCGGCAGCAAGGCGTCCGTGATCGGCGTGTTTGGCCAGGCTTTCGCCCAGCGCGACTACGTCATCACGGCCATTGAACTGCGCGGATCCGGCCTGACGTACCGGCCCGGCCTGGAGCCCCGTTTGAGCGTCCGGCAGGGCACCGGCACCCGGTTTGCAGGCGGCGGCCCGCTGGTGGGCGCGATCACGGTGCTGGACGCGCTGGTGGCCGATCCTTCTTCAGTCGAAGTCGTCGTGATGACTGAGGACCGGCCCGACGGCCTGCTGCGCGGCCGCTTGCAGCGAGCGGCCGTTCACTACTTTGCCGCGATCACGGAGGGCTCGGGCGCCCGCGGTTACGAAGTCTTCCTGACCAGCACCACGCGCACTTCGGAAGGCGAGATCGACTCAGCCATGATCCAGGCGCAATTGAGCTCGATTCGCGGCGTCTCGTTGCCCGCGGTGCGCGGCGTCTATCCGTGGCGAATCGCGATTGCGGAGGGCGGCACGGGCACACTGCACGACTTCGGCAGCCCGAGCGACGAGGCCGCTTCCGTGCCGGGATTCCCCGATACGGCGATGTTCGGACTGGACATGCGCGATGCGGGCCGGCGTGCCATGCTGGAGCGGCTGCTGACGGCCCCCCGTTCCTTTGCGGCGCGGGTGGGGGCCGGTGATGTCCAATTGGCGGGGGTCATGCGGAAGATGGATCGGGCGGTGTTTTTCCCGCGCCTGGGCGGTCCGGCGGACGCGACGGCGTATCTGGAGGCCGATGTACTGCGGGACGAATCCGGCGCCGTAACCTCCGGCATTCTGTACAACATTACGGACTGGTCGACCGGCGCCCTGCGGGGCGGCGTGCGGAACGTTCGCCTGCACGCGGGTGGCACGGCGGAGGAGGGCCCGGTGCTGGCTGAGCTGCAATCTGGGCAGCGGAGCGCTCCGGTGGGCCGGTTTCTGATCGACGCATTTCCGGTCATCCCCGAAGACGGCGCCGGCCGCGCGGCGCTCGACCGGATGATCAACTATCCCGACTTGGTCTATCTCGCAGCGGTCACGGCCAACGAGCCGAACGGCCTGCGCGCGCAGGTGCTGAGCTTCCCGGGCCTTCCTGAGATTGCCGCCGTGCAGCCTGGAACGCTCGCGGCAGGGGCCGGATTCGCATCCGGCGGCTTGATCACGATCTTCGGCAGGAACCTGGCCAAAGTGACCTCCGGCCTGGATGCCTGGGAGGGCCAGCGTGTGCCCTCCGCACTGAACGGCGGCCTGGTCGAGATTGGGGGACAACGCGCCGCGCTGCTATTCGTTTCGCCTACGCAGATCAACGCGCAGATTCCGTTCGAGGTCTCCGGCGAAGTCAGACTCGCCGTGAATCACGGCACAGGGCCGGGCGGAGCCGTGACAATTCGCGTCGCGCCGCGGTCGCCCTCGCTGTTTTCCGCCGTCGACTCCGGCGATGGCAGTGTAACGGTTTACGGGACGGGCTTCGGCCAGGCGGCTTCCGCGCTGGCGACGGGCCAGCTCATTCCGGCGGCGGGCGACTTCCGGATCGCGGGCGTTTCCGCGACCCTGGGCGGTCAACCGGCCGAAGTCATGGAAGCCGCCGCGCTGCCGGGCTTGCCGGGGCTCTACCGGGTGCGTGTGCGTACGGCGGGCAGCCCGGGTGTGCGCCCGCTGGCAGTGCGCGCCGGCGACGCTGTATCGAACACGATCAGCGTCACCGTCCGGTAGAGGTCCGGCGGGGGAGCGGCTTTGACCGGCTGCTCCCCTCCTCTATTTCCGCATTCCCGCCCGCCGCCGGGCGAGTTCGGACACGCAGCGGTTTTGCCTCGAGGCCGCCTCCGAACTCCCGCCGGCTTGCGGTCCGGCGGCCGAGTTCAGCGACGGGGTGCCGGTAACCCGATCTCCACAACGCCGGCCAGATTCTCCCAATCGGGGCAGGCACTTCGTTGCCGTGGAGAACATGCGGCCGGTCCAACCCGGCTAGCCAACAGGTGGCAGCTCGTAGCCTTTGCGGCGGGGGCGTTCGAGGCGGGTGTTAGCTTCTTCGGCGCCGGGGCCTTGGAACCGCTCGATCCTGGGGTCCCAGTTGAGGACCGGGCGGCCGACTTCGCGGGTGATGTTGACCAGGTGGCAGACGACGGTGGAGCGGTGACCGATCTCAACGTCGGCGTTGGGGAGCTGGCGCGAGCGGATGCACTCGATGAAGTTGCGGACGTGGGGCGTGCTTTCGCCGGGTCCCTGCTTGGTGGGCTCGGGCGCGCCCTGACGGAGTTCGGGACGGTTCGTAACGAAGTCGCCGCGCAGGATTTGCATCTCGCCATCGGTTCCCTGGAAGATGGCGCCCAACTGCTCCATGCCATCGGTCTTGGGTTGCTCGAGTGACAGCTCCGTGCCGTTGGCGTAGACGAGCGTCACCTTGCTTCCTTCGCCGAGGAGCAGCTTTTCTGGCCCGGTGAGGGAGGTGCCGAGCGCGTCCTGGACCTGATCCAGCGAGTGGGTGCCCCAACCGGTGACGCCCCAGGACTGGCCGCCGCCGTCGAAGTCCCAATAGTTCGTCCAGCCGTGATGGAGGGCCGAGTGATAAGGGCGGAGTTCGGTCTGATTGCACCACTGGTCCCAGTCGAGGCCCGCGGGAACCGGTTGCGCCGGCTTGGGCGTCCAGCGATGCGGCGCGAGGAAGTTGCACGCGATCACCTTGCGGATCTTACCGAGCTTGCCGGCCGCCACCAAGCGGCTGGCGAACATGTTGATCGGGATAGACCGCTGCTGCGTGCCGGCCTGGAAGACGCGGCGGTAGTGGCGAGCGGCTCTGGCGAGAATCTGGCCCTCGCGAACGGTGAGGCTGATCGGCTTTTCGGCGTAGACGTCGAGCCCGGCCTGCATGGCGTGCATGCAGATGAGCGCGCGAGGGTGGGTGGGCGTCTCGACGAACACGGCGTCGAGCTTTTCGCTCTCGAACATCCGGCGGTAGTCATGGTAGGGCCGCCAGGACTGGCCTTCCGGCTGATAGCGCAGGGTTTCGGCGAGGCTGGCGGGATTGATGTCGGCCATGGCCACGACGCGCCCGGTGCCCAAATCCTCGCGGCGCAATAGCCAGCGGGCGCGGCGCCCGACGCCGATGAAACCGATGTCGACACGGTCGTTGGCACCGCGTACGGTGGAGGCCGCGACGAAGGGGAAGCCCGCGGTCTTCAAGACGCTGCGGCGTGCGATGTATTTCATGACTAGAATGCGAACTTCAGGCCGAGTTGGATGCGGCGCGCGGCGGCTGTGGAGATGGCCTGGCCGAAGCGCTGGTTGACCTGACGGCCCTGCGCGTCCCAGCGGCTGCCCGTGTCGATGCCGTTAAACTGCGAGTGGTTAAACGAGTTGTAGGTTTCGAAGCGGAACTGCACCTTCTGCGACTCGCCGGGGCCCCAGGCGAAGTTCTTGTACAAAGAGAGATCCCAATTGTTGAGGCCCGGGCCGCGAACGGCGTCCTTGGGAGCGTTGCCGATGCCGAAGGCCGCGAGGGGCGGCTGCTGCACGACGCTGGTATCGAAGAATCGCATGGGATCGCGCCGGCCAAACGGGAGGCTGGGATTGCCGGTGAGATTGACGCGAGAGTCGATGCCGGAGCCGCCGGTCAGGTCAATGGCTTGCACGAAGCTGGCTCCGAAACCGGTGGGCGCGCCGCTCAGGAAGATAGCAACGCCGCCAATTTGCCAGCCGTCGAAGGCGGTCCGGCTGAACGCGTTGTTCCAAGCGCCGCTGAACTTTGGAAGATCGTAGAGGAAGTTCGCCGTCACATTGTGGGTGCGGTCAAAGCCGCTCTTGCCGTAGTTCCAGCGGCGGAAGTTGAGCACGGGATTCACCGAGCCGAAGTCTTCGTCGGAGTAGTTCATCATCTTCGACCACGTCCAAGTGGCGCCGAAGATGAGGTTACGGGTGAAGCGGCGGTTGGCCTGCGCCTGGAGCGAATGATAGTTGGACGAGCCGGCGAGCTCGCGGTAGTTGATGTCCGCGTAGCCCTGGAACGGCCGGAGGAAATTGACGGGCAGGGGCCGGCCGGGCGAGGTGGCGTCGGCCGAAGACGGAAGAAAATTGGTGCCGTAGGTGGTGGCATTCAGATTGCGGCTGTGCAGCAGGTGGCGGGCCACGGAGCCGACGTAGGCAACGTCGACAACCGTACCGAATCCGATGTCCTGCTGGATTCCGAAACTCCAGTTATAGGTGGAGGGCAGGTTTCTGGAGTCCTCTAGACCGGATACGGACGCGGGACTGTCGCTGAGCGGCGTGGCAAGGAGGCTCTGGATCGTTGTGTAGTTGGCGGTGGAGGTGTTCACGAGCGGGCGGGGCTCGGTCCAGGCCATAATGTTGTCGTCGGCGACCCGGCTGAAGAACATGCCGAAGCCGCCGCGAACGGCTGTTTTTCCGCTGCCGAAAACGTCCCAGGCGAAGCCGAAGCGCGGCGCGATTTTGACGCCGGGCGAAGTGAGAGCGACGCCATCGAAAACCCGCATTCCGTTTATGATGTTGCCCGAGCCCGGAGCGAAAGTGCCGATCTTAACTTCGGGAACGATCTCACCGGTGACGGGATTGCGGCCGAGCCTGGCGCTGGTGGGTGTAGCCCGGAAGGGCTGGATCAACCGGGGCGCTTTTGACGGGTCGAAATCCTGGACGAAGAAGCCCGCCAGTTTGTCGCCGTCGGTGAAGGTAGGCATCACACGGTAGAAGCGCGCGCCCAGTTCTAAAGTGAGGCGCTTGTGCGGACGCCAAGTGTCCTGCGCGTACCACTCGAAGTTGTGATAGCGGGCGTGGGCCTGCGGATGGCGGTCGGACTCCGTGTAGCTGTTTACGCTGCCCATCAGGGCGTTGGAGAAGGCGTAGTTCGTGTCGAAGGGGTTGAGCACGTTGCGGCCGAAATCGTAGCTGCCGTTGAAAGCGCTGCCCCGTTGCGCGTTTCGCGCGACCTTTTCAAGATAGAACCCGAACTTGAACTGGTGCCGGCCGTGAATCTTCGAAAGGTTGTCCGTAATGTTCCAGGTACTCTGCGTGCCGAAGAAGGGGAAGCGGCTCTCCAGGCTGATGGACGCCGCGTTGGGCACGCCGCCGAAGCTCGCGTTCGGGATGAGGCCGAGCGGATTAGCCCGCGGGAAAAACTGCGGCAGACCGAGATTGAGCTTGTCGCGATTGTTGCGGTCGAGCGAATCCTGGCCGATGCGTAGAGATTGGTCGGCGCGGCTGAGGCCGGCGCCGAACTCATTGACGAGCGTTGGGCTGAAGGTGTAGATCAGCGATGAGGCGAAGCCCTTGCCCGGGAAGAGGTAATCGAGAGGCATGTGCGGGAAGCTGGCGCCGGAGAGGCAGCAGGCGTCACCGGACTGCGACATATCGTTGTTGAGCAGGCGGACGTAGGTGTTGGCCTTCGAGCTAATGTTCCAGTCGACGCGCAGTACTTCATTGCGATAAGGATTGTCGACGGGGAGATCGAAGACGTAGTTCAGCAGGCGCTGCGGATCCTGGGTGTTGGGCTGCGGAAAGAAGTTGAGCAGGGCCTGGCCGCGCCGGTCGATGCGGCTGGGCGGCACGATGTTACCGGGGAGGGGTTGGCGATTATTCAGCGGGTCGAGAATGGGGATGACTGTGCCATTCGTGTCGCGCGTCTGCGAGAAGTCGCCTTGGCGTTCGAGCGCGGTGGGGAAGGTGATGCGGCGCAGGCCTGTCGGCGTTTTGCGCGGGAAGAACTCCTGCGACCAGAAGAAGAACAGTTTGTCGCGCGTTTTCACCACGCCTGGAATCAGCACGGGGCCGCCGATGAAGTAGCCGGGGTTGTCGTACCGGTAACGTTGGCGCTTCACGCCAAGCTGATTGTTGAAATACTCGTTGGCGTTCAAGGCCTCATTGCGCTTGAAGTAGTAGGCGCCGCCGTGGAACTCGCGGGTGCCGCCCTTGGTGACGACATGGATGCCGGTGGTGGTGCGGCCGTACTCGGCCTGATAGTTCGTGAGAAGAACCTTGACCTCGGCGATGGCTTCGACGGGCGGCGTGAAGAGGGGCCAGAACTGGTTTCCGGTATCCATCTGAGAGACGCCGTCAAGAGAGGCGCTGACGGAGGTACTGCGGCCGCCGTTGGCGGCGACGAAGCGGAAGCCGAAGCTTCGGGGCGCTTCGCGGTCGGAGTGGTCGCTGACGCCGGGGAGCAGGCGCAGCATGCCCGCGTAGTCACGGCTCTTGAGCGGGACTTCCTGTAATTGTTTCGCGGTGATCAGGCCCGAGCGTTCGCCGCTCTGCACTTGCAGCCGGACGGCTTCGGCCTGGACGGTGGTGGTCTGGACGGTTTCGCCGATTTTGAGGGTGATTGTGCGGAGTACAAGGCGCTCGGTGGCGGTGAGCACGAGGCCGGTCTGCTCGACGGTGGTGAAGCCGGCGGCGGCGATGCGCAGGTCATAGGTTCCGGGAAGCAGGTCCGTGACGATGAAGGCGCCGAACGGATCGCTGGTCGCTTGCCGGACTTGGGACGTCGCCTTGTTGCGGAGTTCGATGGTCGCGTTTGGCACCGAAGCGGCGCTGGGATCGGCGATGGTTCCCGAGATCTGGCCGGTGAGGCTTTGCGCGTTGAGCTGCGCGGCCAACACGACGGCCGGCAAAAGGACCAGAACTCTTGAAAGCATGGCAGGCTCCTTGGGACGATGGTCCATGCCTATTGGAGCACGATTGCAGCCTCGTCACTAAAACGGCATCAATGGCCGCGTCTCCGCCCCCAGGAAAATCTGCTGTTTCACCGTGGAACTCATCGGCAGGCTGAGCAGCCGCGGTTTCATCAACAACAGCATGGAGGTGTTGTCAACCTCGGTGTTGTTACTCAGTCCCGGAAATAACGAACGCGTGGTTGTCGAGGTATCTTGCGCCAAGCCGCCAACCACCGCCCACTGTTCGTTGCTCAGCCGCACGCGCGAGGCGAACTTGCGGTTGGCCAGGATTGGAATTCCGTTGATGGCCGCGCCCGTGAGGAGTTTAAACTCGGCTTCCACATCGAGCGTCATGTCGTCGACGTCGTGAACGAACGGCGTCACCTTTAACGAGAGCCCCAGGTTTTCGAACTGGAAAGAAGGCGGCGGACGGAAGACGTCGCCCTGTCCACCACCGGTATCGCCGAAGTAGCCAGCGGTAAGGATCGGGTACTTCTCGCCCAGCAATAGCTGCGCGGGTTGCCCGTTGATGGACTGCACGAAGGTCCGCTGCAAAGACTTGCCAAAACTCCGGAGCGCAACCGCTGTGCCGGTGGCGTCACCCATCGTGATGCCGAAGAGAGAGTCGCCCGAGCCGAAGGTGTAGAGGTCGCCTTTAGCCTTGCCGGAGCCGTTGCGGAACAGATTGCTCAGCCAGGTGACGCTGGAGGACGTTGGAACGCCCACCCCCAGGCGCGTGCTTCCGTTGCCGCGGACTTCGAACAGTTCCATCTCAATCACGACGGCCGGCTTGGCGCCAAGCAACTGTTCGAACAGGTGCTGGCTGGGCCTTACCTTTGAAACACGGTCCCGTAGCAGCACCATTCGCCGCCCGTTGTCGACTCCAAACTTTTGGATCTCCATGATCTGCTGGACGGTCCGGGCCGTCTCCTGCATCTCTTGGATCGAGACCGGGTCCGGCAGCGTCAGCACAACGGCGACGACCGGCTCGCGCTCCTGCCGTTTCTGCTGGGTGTCCTTGACAACCAGGAACCGCTTCGGAGTCAGCGGCACTATGAAACTCCCGGTCGCGACCGACAGGGCTTGCAGCACCTGGCGGGCCGGCTCGCCGGCAGCGCGGAACCGGACATTGGCGGGCGTCTCCGGGTAGTCGCTGTCGAATAGCACTTCCTGACCCAGCAGCGCCGCCACAGTTTCCCAAAGCTTGCGGTGCGAGTAGTTGTAGTCCAGGTGGAATGTCTCCGCCGGGAGCTTTAGCTCCGGCGGCGGCAGGAGTTCGCGCGCCTCGCGCAGATCGTCGTCGGAAATTGGGGGGAACTCCTGCGCGGCCGCCAGGACGACGGGAACAAGAAGGAGCGTAGCGCGGAAACTCACTGAGAATTAAGACGCGGCGAGGGCCAAATTCGTGGAGGCTAAAGCTCCGCCCGGGAACGGCCGATAATGCGTTTGGCCAAGCATGTCGTTCACCACTCTCTCCACAGGCAACTCCATCCCGACGAGTTTCTCGCCGGCCATTCCAGAGACTCTGGAGGCGCTCGGCATCAGCGAAAACCTGGTGCTGGATCTTGTCGTGCGCCGGTTGCTCCTGGAGGGTACGTCGACATTGTCGAGTCTTTCCAAGAAGTTACGGGTGTCGATCCCGATCGTGGATCACACATTCCGCTACATGCGCGCGCAGCAGTTGGTGGAGGTGAAGGGAATGTCGGGCAACGACTACCACTTCACATTATCCGCCGCCGGGCGCCAGTTGGCCTCGGAACGATTTCAAATCTCCCAATATGCCGGCGCCTGCCCGGTATCGCTGGACGAATATCACGCCGCCACCCGCCAGCAAGCCGCGAAACTCCAAATCGACCGTCGCGCGCTGCGGCAGTCGTTTGCCGACCTGATTGTCACGGACCGTCTGCTCGATCAGATCGGCCCGGCACTCATCTCGCAGAATTCGATTTTCGTCTACGGGCCTTCCGGCAACGGAAAGACCAGCATCGCCGAGCGTATGCTGCGGGTCTATCAGGACGCGATCTTGATTCCCTACTCGATTGAAGTCGACAACCAGATCATCTCGATCTACGATCCGGTTGTCCACCATGCTTTGGAGGTCAACGACCCCGATATCGACCCGCGCTGGGTTCTTTGCAAGCGCCCGTGCATCGTGGTCGGCGGCGAGCTGATTCCGTCGATGCTGGAGTTGCGACTGGACGAGGCGTCCGGTATCTACTCGGCGCCGCTGCAGATGAAGGCCAACAACGGCATTTTCATCGTCGACGACTTTGGCCGCCAGCTGATGTCGCCGCGCGACCTGCTGAACCGCTGGATTGTTCCGCTGGACCGGCGCGTGGACTACCTCACGCTGCGCTACGGCGTCAAATTCCAGATTCCATTCGAGTTAATGGTTGTCTTCTCGACCAACCTCGAGCCGTCGGATCTTGCCGACGAGGCCTTTCTTCGCCGTATCCAAAACAAGATCTTCGTCGAGTCGGTCAGCCCGGCAGTCTTCGATCAGATCTTCGACCGCGTCGTGGCGGCTCGCCGTGTTCCGTCCGAACCGGACTCCGCGGAATACCTGCGGTTGCTGTGCCTTCGAGAAGGGCGGACCGAACTCCGCGCCTGCTACCCCGGCGATATCTGCAACATTCTGGAGTCGATCTCTCGATACGAGAGCCGGCCGGTCTCGATGTCGAAACCAGACATGGAGCGGGCCACATCGCTCTACTTCGCAAAGACCTGATGAGCACAAACAAAAGACCCCGCTTGAGAGCGGGGTCTTTTGTTGTAATTAACTGATTCGTTAGTACTTTACGCCCCGAGCGCGCATGCCGGCGAGCACGGCTTCGATTCCCTGCTTATCGATCTGCTTGATGCCTTGCGCCGACAGGTGAAGGCGGACGTAACGATTCTCAGATGGCACCCAGAAACGCTTGGTCTGCATGTTCGGTTCCCAGGTGCGACGCGTCTTATTGTTCGCGTGCGAAACGCGGTTGCCGAAGCGGGTTTTGATGCCAGTAACGGGACATTCCATAACAGTTCTCCATCACGGCACACCTCTACGGCGGCCGCACAAAGATCTAGTTTAGCACACACTCGGCAACGGGCGCCACTCGGTTTTGCGATCCGGCGTGGAATGTCCGAGTCCGGGAAAGCCGTCCCATACGCGGACACTGCAGTGACCTCCTTGCCCCTTTTGTTTCCATAAGATAGAGAATGGTTGCAGGGTTGCAAGCCGACCTCTGCCGCCACCGTGAATAAATCCAACCGATCCAACCGAATCCTAATTGCCGACGACCAACCCGATGTCCTTGAGGCGCTCCGGTTATTGCTGAAGGGCGAGGGCTTTGCCATCGAGACCGCGCAGTCGCCGGCCGGGGTTCTGGCCGCGCTGGAGATCCGGGAGTACGACTGCCTGCTGATGGACCTGAACTACACCCGCGACACTACGTCCGGGCAAGAAGGGCTGGACCTGCTGGCGCAACTCCAGGGTGTGGACGCGGCGCTACCGGTAGTGGTGATGACCGCTTGGGGTTCCGTGGAGTTGGCTGTGGAGGCCATGCGGCGGGGCGCGCGGGATTTTGTTCAGAAGCCCTGGGAGAACGCCCGGCTGCTGGCGATTGTCCGGACTCAGATTGAATTGAGCGAGGCGCTGCGGAAGTCGGCACGGCTGGAGGCCGAGAACCGCCTGCTGCAGGGCGAGGGCAGGCCGGCCATGATTGCCGAGTGCGCAGCCATGCAACCGGTGCTCGACATGATTGCCCGCGTGGGTCCGTCGGACGCCAACGTGCTGATCACCGGCGAGCCTGGCACAGGGAAAGAGGTTGTCGCGCGCACGCTCCACACTTTGTCGCTTCGGAAAGAGAAGCCGATGGTGACCGTCAATGCGGGCGGCCTGGCGGAGGGGGTCTTCGAGAGCGAGCTGTTCGGACACGTAAAAGGTGCGTTCACGGACGCGAAGATGGACCGTGTCGGCCGCTTCGAATTGGCCGACGGCGGAACGCTGTTTCTCGACGAGATCGCCAACGTGCCGATGAATCTGCAGTCCAAGTTGCTGCGCGTGCTGGAAGTCGGGGAGATGGAGCGCGTCGGTTCGTCGAAGACGAAGCGTGTGGATGTGCGTGTGATCAGCGCCACGAACGCAAATCCGGTTGTAGAGATCCGGGAGAACCGGTTTCGCGAGGACCTGCTGTTCCGGCTGAACACGATTGAGATTCACTTGCCTCCCCTGCGCGAGCGTAAGGAAGACATACCTCGGCTTGCCGCCTACTTCCTGGCGGCGCACGCGCGGCGGTACCGTAAGAACGTGCATGGCTTCGAGGCGCCGGCGATGCGGATGCTGGTGGAGAACGCGTGGCAGGGCAATGTACGCGAGTTGAATCACGTTATTGAGCGCTCCGTGTTGTTGTCCCAAACAGATCAGATTCGCGCCGTGGACTTGGCTCTTCGTACGAACCGCGGCGAAGGCACGGGCCGGCTGGAGGATATGAGCCTGGAAGAGGTGGAGGTCTTTCTGATCAAGAAGGCGCTGTCGAAGAACGATGGAAACGTCAGCCACGCGGCCCGGGTGTTGGGGCTCAGCCGCAGCGCGCTCTACCGCCGGCTGGAGCGCTACGGTTTGTGATGCGTGCTTTGGTGCTCCGCCCTCCCAACCGCGCCCCTCGCACCTGTCCGGGCAGGTGCGCTTGGGAGCGGAAGAGTTGACGGGATGAAGCGGCTTACGCACGAACGGCGGGTGCAAATGCTGGCGCTGGCGTCAGGCCTTCCGGCTGTCGCTCTGGTGCTTTGGGAACTTGGCACTGGGCCGTATTCGCCCAAAGTTGTTTGGACCGCCGGGCTTGCCGTCGTGGGCTGTTGGCTGGGTTTCGCCTCGGCGACGCGCGAGAAGGTCGCATCGCCGCTGCGCACGATTTCCACTTTGCTGGAGGCGCTGCGCGAGGGCGACTACTCGGTCCGGGCCAAGGGGGCGGCCGGGAGCGAAGACGCGCTCACCGACGTGATGCATCAGGTGAACGCGATGTCTTCCACGCTGCGGGCGCAGCGGCTGGGCGCGTTGGAAGCCACCACGCTCCTCCGCAAGGTAATGGAAGAGATCGACGTCGCGATCTTCGCGTTCGACGAGTCGCAGCGGCTGAAGCTGGTGAACCGCTCCGCGGAGCGGCTGTTGGCCCAGCCCGAGGAGCGGATGCTCGACCTGCCTGCCGCACGCTTGGGCCTCGACGAGTTTCTCGGCGGCCAGGCGGAGCAGACGGTTCAGCGCGCGTTCCCGGGCGCGACTGGCCGCTGGGGCATCTCACGATCGTCGTTTCGCGAGGGCGGCCTGCCCCACCAACTTCTCGTGATCACCGACCTTACCCGCCCGCTTCGCGAGGAGGAGTTGCTGGCTTGGCAGCGCCTGGTACGCGTGCTGGGCCACGAATTGAACAATTCGTTGGCGCCGATCAAGTCGATAGCGGGAAGCCTGGAAACGCTGTTGAAGCGGGACCCGCTCGCCGGCGACTGGAAGGAGGACGCGTTGCGCGGGCTTTCGGTGATCGGCTCGCGCGCCGAGTCCCTGGCGCGCTTCATTGGCGCCTACGCGACGCTGGCCCGCCTGCCCCGGCCCGTGCCGGCTGCCGTCCATGTCGCCGAGCACATCCGCCGCGCCGCGGCGATGGAGCCCCGCGTTCGGATCACGGTCGAAGATGGTCCCGATGTGATCGTGAGCGCAGACTCCGATCAATTGGACCAGGCCCTGATCAACCTGATCCGCAACGCCACTGACGCCGCCTTACCCGAAGGCGGTTCGGTGACTCTGCGCTGGCGGATCGAACGCTGGCTGCTGGTCATAGAAGTAGAGGACAACGGACCGGGCCTGGCCGCCACCGCGAACCTGTTCGTGCCCTTTTTCACGACTAAGCCGGGAGGCTCCGGCATCGGTCTGGTTTTGTGCCGGCAGATCGCCGAAGCGCACGGGGGCGATCTGACCTTGGCAAACCGCGAAAACGGACCCGGGTGCGTCGCACGTCTCCGTTTGCCGTACAATGCATAAAAGTTTCAATTTGCGTTTGTTACTTCATCGCTAACGGAGAGTCCATGCCGACAGGAACCGCTTGGTTGGTCGTCGTCGCGTTATCCGCCGGGGTCTTCGGCCAGTCGAAGACCACGGCCTCGCTTCGAGGAGTCGTAGAGGACGCGTCTAGCGGCCGGATCGCCGGCGCAAAGGTCGTCCTCCTGAATAGTGAGACGAATGCACGAGTGGAAGCCACGACAAACCGGGATGGCGCCTACTTGCTACCGCTTGTGAACCCGGGGATTTACCGCGTGGAGGTCACGAAGGAAAACTTCGGAACGTGGAGGCGGGACGGACTGGAGTTGACGGTCGGGCAGGAGGCGACGGTCGACGTTCGACTCGACGTGGCCGCATCGCAGACCACCTTCGATGTAACCGCCGAGGCGCCGCTGATCGAGTCCCAGCGAACGCAGCAATCGAACACCATCTCCCGCGAGGAGGTCCGTAACCTGCCCATTAACCGGCGCGACTACCTGACGTTTTCGCTGCTTGCTCCCGGGGTTTCCGATTCCAAGGGCCTTGCCGACGCAAACAGTTTTCGGGTGAAGCAGACGCCGGATTCCGGCCTGTCCTTTTACGGCTCCAACGGCCGCGGCAACTCGATCAACGTGGACGGCGGCGAGGCGAACGACCCCGGCGGCGGCGTGCGGCCAACCGTTTGCCAGGAGGCCGTGCAGGAGTTTCAGGTCAACCGCTCGAACTATTCGGCCGAACACGGCTCGGCGCGCGGCGGCATGATCAACATCGTGACGCGGTCGGGCAGCAACGCGCTGCACGGCTCGCTATTCGCGTTCTTCCGGCATCAGTCGCTGGACGCCACCGATCCGTTCGCCGTCAATCTGGAAGGCAACGCGCTCAAGCGTGTCAAGCCCAATTCCGACCGGCAACAGTTCGGAGCCACGATCGGAGGCCCGATCGCGAAGGACCGCACATTTTTCTTTCTCGCCTATGAACAGCTTCGACGCCGCGAGGCGCGTACCGTGCCGGTGCTGACGGATCTTTCCATCTTCGGCCCGACAGCGGAGCAGGAGGCGATTCTCGCGCGACTGCCCGGGCCCGCCGCCGCACAACTGCGCGGCGTGCTTTCCACGCCCGCGCCCGCCCAGGAGATGTTCCGGCGGAACAGCGGCATCTTTCCGTTCGCGACCGACGATAAGAAAGGGCTGCTCCGGCTGGACCACCGCTGGAACGACCGCAACAACCTGACTTTCCGCTACAACGGCACGGGCATTTTTGATACAAACGAAGGCGTGGGCGCGCTGGTTGGCGCTTCTCGAGGATTCGTGCAGGACTTTCGCGATCATACGGGCCTGCTTGGGTGGATGCACATGCACTCCCCCCAGACGGTCAACGAGTTCCGGGCGCAGTTCAACCACTACGTTCTGGTGACCGAATCCACCGACAAGTTCGGTCCGGCGCTCGAAATTGCCGGCTTCGGCCTTTTCAATCGCGACCGCTTTCTACCGGCGACAACGCTTTCCCGGCGCACGGAGCTGAGCGACAACCTCAGCCTGTTTCGCGGCAATCACGCATGGAAGTTGGGCGGCTCGGCGCTTATCCGGAACGTGACTCAGGATTCGCAGACATTCTTTAGCGGGCGGTTTACGTTTGGTTCGCTTCCCGGCGGCCTGGTAAACGCCGCGCTGGCGTCGACCACCATCAACGCCCTGCAGGCGTTTAATCTAGGCTTGGCGCAAAGCTATCAGCAGGGCTTTGGCGACCCAATCGTTCGCGGAACACTGCCTCTTTACGCGGCCTATGCGCAGGACACCTGGACGCCGGCGCGCAACTTGACCCTCAACTACGGCGTCAGGTACGAGCGTGACACGCGCCGCCAACCGTTGCGCACCGACGGCAACAACTTCGCGCCGCGCGTGGGGTTCTCCTGGGATCCTTTCAACGACCGCAAGACGACCATTCGCGGCGGTTACGGGATCTTCTACGCGCCGATCGATTTTCAGATCGACTATGTGGTGCAGGCCTTGAACGAGATTGAAGGCCGCCGGCAGATCGCCCAGGTTCTTACCGTTCTGAACCCTGCCGCTCCGGCCGCGCCGAATGGTCCCATTAATATCTTTTCGACGCTTCGCGCCCAAGGCGTAATCGGCGTCCCGGTGCCACAACGTCCGATCCGAGCCGAAGACCTGCGCCAGTTCGGTATCAACATCAGCCAGACCGGCCCGCGGCCGCCTCTAACCGTGTTGTTCCGGCCGTCGCCAGATTACGTGAACGGCTACGCACAGCAGACGAGCCTGGGCATTGAACGGGAGATCGTGAAGAACCTCGCCTTCTCTGTTTCCTACGTCGCGGTGAAAGGACTGCACCTGACCACCTCGCGCGACATCAATCTCCGCGACGCTCCAGTGAATCCGGCGAAAGGCATTCGCGATTGGGGAGCATTTCCGTTGAACCCAACGGGCGCAGGGTTCTTTGTCAACCCGCTTGTGTTTCAAGAGAACCAGTATGAGTCGACCGCGTCCAGCTCCTATCATGGGATGCTGATGGAGGCGACCTATAAGCCAACGCGAAAGTTGATGCTGCACTTCAACTACACCTTCGCGAAAGCGATGGACGAGACGACGGATTTCAATTCGGACTTCCAACCGAACGATCAATTGAATCGCCGCGCCGAATGGGCGCTGTCCAGCTTCGACCAGCGGCACAAGGTCGTCACCTACGCCTCCATGCAGACAAAGGGCGGTTTGCTGTTAACGCCGATTTTCCGGTACTCGAGCGCACGGCCCTTCAACCTGCTGGCGGGAACGGAGTTAAATAACGACCGGCACAACACCACGGACCGCCCGTTCTTCGCGGGCCGCAACACGGGCATTGGACCGGCAATCACCGGATTCGATCTGCGGGTAGCCAAACGGCTGGCGTTTGCCGAGCAGCGGCAGATTGAACTGATGGCCGAGGCCTTCAATCTCTTCAATAAGCTCAACTACACGTCGGTGAACAACATCGTGGGTAACATCGCCGGCCCGTTCAATTTGCGCGGACGTCACGACCGTGGGCCGAGCCAACCTCTCGGCTTTACGTCGGCTGCGGACCCTCGGCGCATTCAGTTGGGTCTTCGGTTTTCGTTCTGACGGCGGCGCGCTCGAGTAACAAATTACGATGCGATTCCTGCTGCTAGCCGCTCTATCCCTGCAAGCCGGCGACCTCCTGCTTCGCAACGGCCGCGTGTGGACCGGCGACAGCGAGCGCCCGTGGGCGGATTCTATCGTCGTAAAGGGCAACAGGATTGAACAGGTCGGCAGAAATCTGAAGGCGCCCGGCGCTCGCGTCATCGATCTGCGCGGGCGGCTGGCTATCCCGGGATTCCACGACGCTCACATGCATTTTCTGGGCGGTTCGCTAGGGCTTTCGCAGATCGACCTGAATGGCATCTGCACGCTGGAGACCATGCAGCGGGCCGTTGCACAATTCGCCACGGAGCACCCCGGCGACAGTTGGCTGCACGGGCGCGGCTGGGAGTATGTCTGCTTGCCGCAGGGCCGGCTGCCCAGAAAGGAAGACCTGGACAGCGTCGTTGCCGGCCGGCCGGTGTTTCTCTCCGCCTACGACGGCCATACGGCCTGGGTCAACTCCAAGGCGCTTGCGCTGGCTGGCATCGACCGGAACACGGTGTACAAAGGCTACGGCGAAATCGTTCGCGACGCGCAAGGCGAACCCACCGGCGCGCTGACCGAGGGCGCGATGGGCCTCGTCCGCCGGCTGCTGCCGGCCCCTTCAAAGGAACAAAAGCTGGCCGCGATGGAGACTGGGATGAAGCGGCTGGCGGAGCTTGGCGTCACTTCGGTGCAGAACGCGAATGGGAACCTGGACGAACTGGAACTCTACGACACGCTGCTGGCGGCCGGTAAGATGACGTTACGCGCGTCACTGGCCATGTCCGTCGGCCCGATGGTGGACGTGCCCAGCTTGCAAGAATACGCCGCGCTGCGCCAGAAGTACGCCGGCCCCGCGCTGCGAGTGGGCGCCATTAAGATCATGCTGGACGGCGTCATTGAATCCTATACTGCCGCGATGCTGGAGCCGTACACGAACAAACCTTCCACGTCAGGCAAACCGGCCTGGACGCAGGAGCAATTCAACACTGCGGTGGCTCGGGCCGATGAGCTCGGCCTGCAAGTGTACACGCACGCCATCGGCGACCGCGCCGTGCGTATGGCCTTGGATGGCTTCGAGCACGCGCGGCGGGTGAACGGCGCCCGGGACGCGAGGCACCGTATCGAACATATCGAGACGATTCACCCCTCCGATTTGCCGCGATTCGCCGCACTGGGTGTGCTGCCGTCCATGCAGCCGATCCATGCCGATCCCGGAACGATCGAGGTCTGGTCTGCGGCCATCGGTCCGGAACGTAGCCGGTTGGGTTTTGCCTGGAACAGCATCGCCAAAGCCGGCGGGCGCCTGGTTTTCTCGTCGGACTGGCCCGCGTCGATTTCGGTGGACCCAATCCGCGGCTTACATAACGCCGTGAACCGGCGGACGATTTCGGGACTGCCGTCCGGCGGCTGGATTCCGGAGGAGCGCGTGAGCGTGCAGACAGCGCTGCGCGCTTACACAAGTAACGCCGCGTACGCCGGCCATCAGGACACATACACCGGAACCATCAAGCCCGGGATGCTGGCCGACATAGCGGTGCTTTCGGCCGATCCGTTCCGCGGCACGCTAATCGATATTCACAAGACCCGCGCCGATATCACGATCTACGACGGCCGAGTAGTCCACGAGCGGCGCTAGGCGGCACTCTGAACATTTTTGCCGTTTTTTGTTTGATGCCGTCTTTTTCGAAGCGGAACCCGTCATAAGATGAGAGTTTGGAGACTCTATTGCCGATCGTACTTCTACCCGCCGCTGCCGAGACCGCCGCGCCATCTTCCGTTCTAACTCACATCTTGGATCCATCGAAGCCGATTGCGCTGCTGGTGATGCTGATTCTCGTCGCGGCGTCGTTGTTTTCCTGGGCCATCGTATTCAACAAATGGAGCCGGTTGAAGAAGGCCGGCGCGGAAAATCAGAAGTTTCTCTCCATTTTTCGCAAGGCGACCGGTTTCGACGCGATCGCGGCCGCTTGCGAGCAGTTTCCCAACGCGCCGCTAGTGGCGGTCTACGATTCTGGGTACGCCGAGGTGGACCGGCAGGTGCGCGCCCGCAACAGGCTGACCAACCGGGTGGCCGTCGAGCGGAGTCTGCAGTTGGGCGCGAACGAGGAGTTGTCGCGGCTGGAGCGGAATATGAGCTGGCTCGCCACCGTCGCTTCGATCACACCGTTCATCGGACTGTTCGGCACCGTGTTGGGCATTATCGACGCGTTTCAGGCGCTGACCGGCGCGGGCGCGGCAAGCCTGCGCGCCGTTGGCCCCGGTATTGCCGACGCGCTGGTGGCGACCGCGATGGGCCTGTTCGCCGCTATCCCCGCTGCGATTTTCTATAACCATTTCGGCCATTCGATCCGCGAGATCGGCTCGCGCATGGACGATTTCGGGCTCGAGTTTCTGAATCTCGTCGAGCGCGTGTACGAGGGGTAACGATGGCGATCTCCGTCAGAGGCTCCTCCCGCCAAGGCCGCCGCGATTCGTTTCAGGCGCTGGCCGAAATCAATATCATTCCCCTGGTCGATGTCGTGTTAGTGCTGCTGATTATCTTCATGCTCACGGCCCACGTCATGGAGTTCGGTCTGGAGGTGGAGGTACCGAAGGTTCGCCAGGTTCGCAACTCAGCGGAAGAGCATCCGGTCGTCACTATTTCCAAGGACGGAGAGATGCGCCTGAACGAAAGCGACGTGAACATTAACGAACTGGGCGGCGCGATCAGGAAGAAGTTCCCTGGCCACAAGGCCGTGTATGTCCGCGCCGACAAAGCCACGCCCTGGGATCCCATTGCCCAGGTGGTGAGTGAATTAGGCCAAGCCAAGCTGGATGTGCGAATGGTGACGCAGCCGGTGGATTCGGCGAGCCGGCGAAAACGATGAAGCTCGCGGCGCCACAAGACGACTCTCTCGGGCGCGGCCTGCTGCGCTCCCTGGTGTTGCACTTAGCAGTGGGCGGCGCGGGCCTCGGCTGGGGCATGTGGAACTTCGCGGCGGTGGACCGTTGGGGCGATCCCAACGCCATGCCGGGCGCGGGTTTCGCGGTCACGCCCGTGGACCGGATTCCACTGCCCACGCGGCAATCGCGGCCGAATCCCAAGGCCGACGACTCCGAGTCCGAAGTGGAAAAGGCCGAGCAGAAAGACCGCGATCGGGACCGCGTTCGTGATGATCCGGACGCCGTCGCTTTGAAGTCCGACCGGGATCAAAAGAAAAACGACCAGCAGACCAGCCGTTACAAGTACAGGTCCTCAACCGATATCCAGAAGGAAAGCCTTCGCACGACTGTTGCGCAGTCCGTTTCGAACCCGATGTTCGGTTCCGTTGGTGCGGGCGGCGTCGGCGTTGGCACCGGCACGCCTTTCGGCAATCGTTTCGGCGCATACGCCGATCTTGTGCGGCGCCGCATCGCCGAGAAGTGGCGCACTAACGATGTGGACGCCGGCGCGCGCTCGGCGAAACCCGCCATTGTGAGTTTCGATATTCTGCGTAATGGCACGGTGCGAAATATCAAGATCGTCGAGTCGAGCGGCCTGGCCTCGCTCGATTTTTCGGCGCGGCGAGCCGTTACGGAGGCGTCGCCGTTACCCGAACTCCCGCGAGAGTTTGAACGAGACTTCGCGAACGTGGAATTCACCTTTCAGCTACAACGATGAAACTACTACTCGCTTCCATTGCCTGCTCCCTTACACTGGCCGCCCAGCAGCGGCCCGACATCATCGGACAAATCGTCGGTACACAAAAAGCGACTATCGCCATCCCCGATCTTCGCGGCGCCGGACGCGCCTCCGAGCAGATGAACATTCTGAACGCCACCCTGTGGCGCGACATCGAAGACGCGGCGATTTTCAAGATGGCGCCGAAGAGCATGTACGCGCTTCGCATTCCGCAGCAGCCGCAGGATTTTCGCAAGCCGCTGCAATATGACCCGAACAACCGCAACGCCGCGCCGTGGTTGCAGGATTGGAGCGACCCGCCGGTGAACGCCGATTTTCTCGCGTTCGGCTACGCCGCGGAGCAAGAAGGAAAGCTCGTGCTCTTCGGGTGGCTGTTCAATGTGCGTCAGCCCGATATCACCAGCGCGCAGGTAATCGGCAAGCTTTACACGGCCACGCTCGACGAAGCGGGTGCGCGGAAAGTGGCCCACGAATTCGCTACCGACATTCTGAGACAATTCGGAGTTGAGTCGCTGGCTGGATCGAAAGTGTACTTTGTTTCGAACCGCAGCGGCACGAAGGAAATCTGGTCGATGGACTACGACGGAGCGGGGCAAAAACAGGTGACCAGCTACAAGTCGATTACCACGATGCCCTCCATTTCACCGGATGGAACGCGACTGGCGTTCACCAGTTGGACGCCGAACGGCCCGCAGATTCTTGTCCATTCCTTGGAGACAATGCGGCGCATTCCGTTCTACAACCCAAGGGCGGGTACCAACCAGAACGCATCGTACACCCCGGACGGTAAGATGATGGCATTCTCCTCGTCCGCTTCCGGCTTTTCCCAGATTTACCTCGCAAACGCGGATGGTTCCAACTTGCGGCGCGTTACTCAGACCCGCGCCGTGGAGGTGGAGCCGAAGGTAAATCCGAAGACCGGCGGGGAGGTGGTCTTCGTGTCCGGGCGCGGAGGCTCCCCGCAGGTGTATAAAATGAATATTGAGGGCGCGGACGTTCAGCGCTTGACCACCGGGGAAGGGCAGGCAACGAACCCATCCTGGAATCCACAGGGCACACATATTGCCTTTGCATGGACAAGAGGATATGATCCAGGGAACTTCAACATTTTTGTGATGGATGTGGCCACAGGCAATTACGTTCAACTCACCAGCGGCGCTGGCCGAAACGAGAACCCCAGCTGGGCGCCGGACGGAAAGCATATTGTGTTCGCATCGGACCGCGGAGGCCGGATGCAAATCTGGTCGATGCTCGCGGACGGATCGCAGTTGAGGCAGCTCACATCGTCAGGTATTAATGAAAAACCAGTCTGGTCCAAGTAGTTCACGGTCCGCCGGAAAAACTCCACGAGGCTCAAAGTAAAAATGACTATCACTCGAAAAACCGCCACAGTCGCCTTAACGCTCACCCTGAGCTTTTTCGCCACCGGGTGTAAGAAGAAGACAGGCGCACCCACGCCCCCGTCGAAACCCGCCGTGGAGCGCCCCCCGGACCCTAAACCGGTAGCCCGTCCTATCGTGAAGTTTTTCACGGCCGAGCCCACCACGATCGAGAAGGGGCAAGCGTCGTCCCTGAAGTGGGAAGTGGCCGGCGCCGACACCGTCAGCATTGACCAGGGCATCGGCACCGTTGGCAGCAACTCGGCGACGATCGCCGGAAATCGCTCCGTCTTCCCATCGGCCACCACGACCTACACGCTCACGGCGCGCAACGCGGGCGGTTCCGTGACCGACAGCGTCACCGTCAATGTAACTAACCCTCCGCCGCCCACAGTTACGCCGACGCCGGCGCCGAAGGCGACGTTCAGCGAGGTGATCGCCCGCGAAATACAGGACGTCTATTTCGACTTCGACAAGTCCGACGTTCGCGAGGACGCGCGCAACACGCTGACCCAGAACGCGGACAAGTTAAAGACGATCTTCCGCGACTACCCGAACGGCTCGCTGACCATCGAGGGGCACGCCGACGAACGCGGTTCGGCCGAGTACAACCTTGGCCTGGGCGACCGCCGCGCCATCGCAGCCAAGGAGTTCTTGGTGCAACTCGGCGTGCCGGGCGACCGTCTGCGCACGCTCAGCTACGGCAAGGAGCGCCCGCAGTGCACCGACAACAACGAGGGCTGCTGGCAGAAGAACCGGCGCGCCCATTTCACCGGGCAGTAATGCTCGTCAATCACTAACGACAACGCGGGGACGGAGTTCGCTTCGTCCCCGTTCTGTATAGAGAGTCTCCATGAAGTACTTCCCCCTCCTGATTCTTGCTGCCATTCCCGCCGTCGCGCAGAAAGAAAAAATCGCCGAAATTCAGCGGGATCTTCTGCTGATGCAGGATCAGATCCGCTCCGTTCAGCGCTCGCAGGATGAAAAACTTGCGCAGATGCAGATCCTGTTGCAGCAGACGCTGGACACCGCCACAAAGGCGAACACCGCGATTATCGCGTTGGACGCGGTGATGAAGGATCGAATGAAAGAGCAGGAGCGAATCGTCGCCGCGCCGGTGGCCGGACTGGGCAGCAAGGTGGACACGATGGCGAACGATTTCGCCGGCGTGCGGGAGTCCATCGCCGATCTCTCGTCGCGCGTCGGCAAACTCCAGAATCAAATTTCCGATATCAAGGAGGCGGTGAAGACTTTATCGACTCCCCCACCGCCGCCCCCCGCCGCCGAGGCCCCGGCGCCCACCGTCACGGCTGAAGCGCTCTACAACGGCGCCCTGCGCGACAAATCGGCCGGCAACGCGGATCTCGCCATCGAGCAGTTTCAGAACTATTTGAAGTTGTTCGGCAATACAGACCTTGCGCCGAACGCCCAATACTACATCGGCGAAATCAAGTATCTGAAGGGCGACTACGACGGCGCGTTGATGGCGTTCGACACGTTGCTCGAAAAGTATCCGGACAATCCGAAGACCTCCGACGCCATGCTGCAGAAAGGCCGCGCCCTCGTGAAGGCCGGTTTCAAGGCCGAGGCGAAGCAGGAGTTCACTTCGCTGATCAAGAAATTTCCGTCGCATGAAAACGCCTCGCGCGCGAAGACGGAACTGGCGGCGCTGAACGCGCCGCTGCGTCCCGCCGGCCGGACCACCAAACGACGATGAGAACTTTGCTGCTTGCTTCGATGATTGCCGCGGCCGGAGAGTTCCCGCGCACGCTTGAGGCGTTCCGCGGTGCGACGCCGAAGCTGGACGGCGAGATTTCGAAAAACGAATGGACCGACGCGAACTCGATCGAAGGCACGAAAGGAACGTGGATTTCGACGTTCTCGCCAGTGACCGACGCCAAGGATCTCGCCGTGAAAGGGTACGTGAAGCACGACGGCAAGCGCCTTTACTTCGCTTTCGACGTGACCGACGATGTTCTCTACGGCATCGACATTCCGCGCTGGATTCCGAAGGAAAATCCAAAGGTGCATGAGTTGACCCGCGACGGCTTTCCCTGGTTCGGCGACGAGATGGAGATCCTGATCGACGCCAACAACAAGTGGAAGGCCGATGAGAGCGTGGCAGGCAACGGCCAATCCTGGCAGATGGTTTGCAATCTCACCAAGTCGCGGCTCGGCGGCGTTGGCAAAGGCGGCATTCTGGAGGGCGAACCGCGCCGCGAGCTTTCCGCCTGGAACACCTACCAGAAGTGGATCAATGAACGTTCTATGGAGTGCGCCGCGAAGGTAAAGCCCGGCGGCAAGGGATACATCCTGGAGTGGGCGATCAACTTTAACCCCTGTCTGGAGGTGGAGCCCGGAGTCTTCTACTCGCCATCCATGGGCGACCGCAAGATGGGTTTGAACATCGCCCTTGGCGATATCGATCAGCCCGAACGCGGCGAGGGCAACTACGCCAACTTCCATCACGAAGACTGGTTCGCGGGCACGCCGAAGGGCCGTACTCGCCTCCGGGAGTTTGGAACACTGTGGATTCGAACAGCAATACTCAACAAGAAGAACGCCCCGCGCTAGCTACGTACGAAGACGTCGCCGGCCGCCTGGAACTGGCACTGACGCGGCCCGACCTGAATGAAGAGCAGGTCTCGGAGGCCTGCCATCGCGCCCGCCGCTACGGCCTCGCCGCCGTGGTGGTGCGGCCGTCGGACGCCGACATGGCCGTACGCATTCTGGGCGATTCGCCGGTCCGCGTGGCGAGCGTCGCGGGGTTCCCGCACGGCTCCTCCAACACGGCGACCAAGCTCTACGAAGGCCGCGACCTGCTGCGACGGGGCGTTCGTGAGGTCTCGCTCGTGGTCAACTACGGCAAGATGATCTCCCGCCAGTTTCAGCACGTGGAGACCGAGATTCTTCAGATGAGCGAGAGCTGCCATCAGGCCGACTCTATTCTGAAAGTGATTTTTGAAACTTCCTACCTGGCTGAAGATCTAAAGATCATCCTGTGCAAGATGTGCAAGCGAACGGAGACCGACTATGCGGAGACCGGAACAGGCTACGGCCCGGGTTCTTACAGCATGGCTGACATCACGCTGCTGAAGTCTATCTGCAAGGACGCCGTCAAGATAAAAGCCACGGGAGGCGAGTTGAGCCTGGAGTCGCTCCATGCCGTCCACGCGGCGGGAGTGGAGCGATTTGGAACGGTGGATCCGTTCGCCATTCTGGACCAGTGGAAAGCGGTTCTGGAGGCTCGCGCGAAGGAAGCCGCGGCCGCCGGACGGGTTGTCAGTTGAGGTAAAGTGTCGTTGTGATGTCCGTCTCACGCCGTTCCATGCTCCTGTCCGCGTTCGCGCCGCCGCCCGCTCAAGCGAAGCTCATCGACACGCACATCCATCTTTTCGATCCGAAGCAGTTCCCCTACCACCCGAACGGCACCTACCAGCCAAAGCCGGAAACGCTGGAGAACTATGTCAAGGAGATCCCTAAAATCGGGCTGGATCACGCCATCGTCGTTCATCCGGAACCGTATCAGGACGACCATCGCTATCTCGAATACTGCTTTCAAAACGAGCCCCGCAAAGGGTTCTTCAAAGGCACGGTCCTGCTGGACGCCACCGACCCCGCCACGACCGGGCGCATGAAAGAGATGACAAGGAAGTGGCCGGACCGGATCGTCGCGCTGCGCGTGCACTCCGTCCGCAAGCGGATCAACGCTTCCGGCGGCATCAACAACCGCGACCTGACGCATCCGCAAATGACGAAATCGTGGGCCGTGGCGGCCAAGCTTGGCTTGGCCATTCAGATGCACATGATTCCCATGTGGGCTCCGCAGGTAGGTGCGCTGCTGGGCAAGGTGCCGGGCGCGACCGTGGTGATCGATCATCTGGCGCGCATGGGTCAAGGCACGCCGGCCGAATACGAAGAGGTGCTGAAGCTGGCCAGGAAAGGGCGCGTCTACATGAAGTTTTCGGGCCTCGGCTACAGCTCCAAGGAGAAGCCGCCGCACGCCGATCTGATTCCGCTTGCCAAGCGCCTGCTCGACAGTTACGGACCGGAGCGCATCATTTGGGGCGGGTTGGGGATGACGCGGAAAAAGTACGAGGAACAGCGCGCTTCGTTCGAAGCGATCTGGTCGTTCACCGACGAAGCAACGCGCGCCCGTATTCGTGGCGGCAACGCGGCCCAACTCTATCGCTTCGCCTGAGCGTTTCTCCGGAACTCGGCCAACGCGGACTTGACGGCCTTTTTCTGGTCGGCCGGCGCTTTCTCTTTAACTCGTTCGGCTGCGATCTGCGTGCTGCCCTGTTGCCCCAGGGAGAACAGGACCGATGCGCCCGTGGCCACCGGGAACTTTTCCATCAATTGTCTGGTGGAACCGGAGGCCATGGCTTCGATCGCAACCTGCGCTCGGTTCGGATAGTTGCGCAGGTAGTTGGAGAGTTCCGTGGCGACCGTCACCAGATCCGGATATTGCTCCGCTTCGAGCGTGTCCGGGTACACGACCGAGGCTTGCACGATGGCCTGCCGGTTGTTTCCCAAATCCGCCGAGATTAGAAACGTTGTCGTTACCGTCTGCGCGTTGGCGGCGGCGGCGAAGAGGAGAAGTGGGAGGAGGTACCGCATGCGTGGATTCTACCAGCGGCGGCCCCAGCCGCGGCGTCCACCGCCGACAACGATCAGACCCGGTCCGCCACCCCAGCCCCAGCCGGGCGTTGGATAGCCCCACGTCCCCCAGACCGGGCCGCGGTCGCGCCTTCGTTCGCGGCGCTCGACGGTGCGGGGTTCGTAGTCCTCCTGGCGCACGGGCTCAAAGGCAACGGCGCCGCGAGAAAGATCAACTGTGATCGGAGACAAGGTGCGAAACGTCAACACGGATTCAGCGTGGATGGTGGTGGCCGGGCCGCGCGTGGCCAGCACGCCGATGATCGCCGCAGCCGCGCCTGCGCCCGCGCCGATCGCTGCACCCTTTCCACCGCCGACCGCTCCACCGATGGCTGCGCCGGTTCCAATGGTGGCTCCGGCGCCGGCCGCATCGCGCCCCTCCCCGCCGCCGGCCGTCGATTCAATCAACTGCGTGCGGACGGGCATTTGCCGGCCGTCTGCCAGCGCCATTTCGACCATCTCCACGCCTAAACGTGACTCGCCGCGCACGCGGCCGGCTCGCACCGACTCGGTTACGCGGCCTTCCATGGTCTGCCCGCGCCGGGCCACCACCAACCCGTCGACGATGATTGGCTGCGCGAGCGTAGCGTTGAAAATGTCACCGGTGCGATGAGTATCGCTTGAGATTCGATCGTCGACGCGCGCCTTAACCCAAGTACCGGCGGGGATGATCACCTGCCGTGCAGGCGGCGTTTGATCGTCCTGCGCGAAGGCGCTCAAGGCGAGGAGTGCCAGCGTTATAGGTTTCATGGCACTGGTTACCGTGCAATCGCCGTTCCAAAGAGGAAGCCGTTGCGCGGCAAAGTGTTACGAAATTTGATCCATGTAAACTGACGTTCCCTTCCAGCCAGTGTGGTGGAAATGAGCCAGAGGCTTCGGTACCAGCTCCACGCCAAAGAGATATCCTAAGCCTCGAATGCTTCGCAAAATTCTATTGGCCTCGCTGGCCGTCGCCGCCGTCTTCGCAGTCCGGAAATCCGAACTCTGGGACCTGCTTCCGTCCAATACCTTCGCCGGCAGACAGGCCAACGACGCATACCTTGTCGCCAGCGAGCAGTTGATCCGCCCATGGCGGCTCAAGGCGCAAATCAAAGGCCGCCCAGCCGACATCAGCATTGACCCGGCCAGCCGCTTTGCCGCCGTCTTGAACGGTACCAGCGTCGTGCTTCTCGATCTCGCCTCCGGCGCGGAACTGAGCCGCGTCACCACTCGGACCACCTCCTATCTCGGCATCGTCTTCCGGCCTGGCGCTCAGGAGATCTGGGCAAGCGAAGCCACTCGCAACGGTCCCGATTCGCTGCTGCGCATTCCGTACCAGGACAACGGAAAGCTGGGCCCGCTCGAACGCATCGAACTGAAGGGGCACCCCATTCCGGCGGGCCTGGCGTTCACTCCGGACGGCAACACCCTGTACGCCGCGCTCCACCACGATAACCAGATCCTTGTGCTCGACGCCCGTTCCAAGCGCGAGATCGCGCGCTGGAGCACTGGCCTGGCGCCCTTCGCCCTCGCGCTCAATCAGCAAACTCTCTACGTCTCGAATCGCGCGGGCGCGCCTCGCGCCTCCGCCAAGCAGGCCCCTAGCGGCAAGCAACCGCTCCCCACCGGCGATACCGGCTCTGTTCTCAACGGCAGCGTGCAGATCTTCGACACCGCCACGGGCACGGCAACGTCGATCGACGCCGGGCTTGCCCCCGCCGGCATAGCGCTGAGCCCAGGCGGCGGCGAACTCGTGATCGCCAACGCGCACGGCGACACGCTCTCCATTCTCGATACCAGGACCCGCCAGGTCACAACTCTCCCGATCGACAAGGAGACCAGCTTGCCCGGCCTGCTGCCGAACTTCGCCGCCTTCCGCCGGGACGGCGCGCGCTTCTACGTTGCATGCGGCGGCGAGAACTCGGTCGCCGTGTTCGACCGCGATAAATCGTCCTGGAAGCGCGCCGGCAAAATTCCTACGGGCTGGTTCCCCACCGCGCTCGCCGTCGATGCGGCCAACACCATTCATGTCGCCAGCGTCAAGGGGATCGGTAACGACGAACAGTCTCCTGGAAAGCATTCCAGCCGCGCTTTCGAAGGAACGCTCTCTTCGATTCCCGATCCCTCCGCCTCGCAGCTTGCCGCCGGGGCGCGTGAAGTGAACGCCGCGCGAAAGCCGGTGTTCACCGCGCACGGCGGCGTCCGGGGTCTTGACAAACTCGGTATCGAACACGTTTTCTTCCTCATCAAGGAAAACCGGACCTACGATCAGGTCTTCTCCGACATCCCCAAGGGAAAGCGCGACGAGTCCTTGCTGATGTACGGCCGGGAGGTGACGCCCAACCACCACGAGCTCGCTGAACAATACGTGCTGCTCGACAACTTCTACTCGAGCGGCGCCATTTCGTTTGAAGGTCATCAGTGGCTCATGATGGGCTTCGTCTCCGATCACGTCGAGCGCGCGCTGCAGGCGGCCCCGCGCGGCTACGCCTGGAACATGGGAGATGCGCTCACCGTTTCGCCGGCCGGGTTCTTCTGGCAGGACCGGAAGCGGCCATTGTCCGTGCGCCTGCTCGGCCCGGTTTCCGAACCGGCCACGCCTGGCCCCGATGGCCTGATGCGCGACATCAACGAGACCGAAATGCTCAAGTGGAGCGAATATTGGGACCACTACAAGAAGGGCACCTGGCGGACCGTCATTGGTTCCCGCTGCGTGGTGCCGGCGCTCAAACCGGTCTTCGACGAAAAATTCCCGCCGTCCAGCATGAAGGTCCCCGATCAGATCCGCGCCGAAGCATTCGCCGAGCGGCTCGACAACTGGGAGAGGAACAGGTCGACACCGAACCTGGTGATCATGACGATGACTTCGGATCACACCGAAGGCCGTAACCCAGCGGCGCCGCGGCCGCGCTCAATGCTGGCGGACAACGACTACGCGCTTGGCCGCATTGTCGAGGAGATCTCCAAGTCGAGCCTGTGGTCCAAGAGCCTCATCCTGGTCGTGGAGGACGACGCGCAGGACGGAGTCGACCACGTCAGCGGACGGCGGACGCTGGCGCTTGCGATCGGCCCGCACATCAAGCGCGGCGTGTTGGACTCCAACCACTACACGCATATTTCAATGGTGCGAACGATTCAGGATATCTTCCGCATCCCGCCGAAGACCCTGTATCTGGCCAACGCCCGGGCGATGAACAGCGTCTTTCAGCCCAACGCCAAACCCGAGCCCTACACGGCCATCGAGCCCAAGATCCGGCTCGACGATATGAACCCGCCGGCAACGGCGCTGAAGGGCCGGGAGAAGTGGGCCGCGCTTGAGTCGGCCAAGATGAACTGGCACGATCTCGACGATGTACCGAGCGATACACTGAACCGCATTCTGTGGGGCGACGCCAAGGGGTGGGACAAGCCATATCCGGGGCGCATACGCTCTGGATATGCACCTGCCGCGCCGTAATACGAGCGTCTTGTTGGTGCCACGCCAGCTAAATCGTTTGGAAATTTCGTAGGCGTCCCGTATACTGACCCAGAGTGCCTGCAGATCTATGCTGTAGGAGGCCCGGACTCGTGTTTGCGAGTATCCTCGTCGTGAGCGCCGCTTGGGCTCAAGACACCCAGACCAAAATAGTTCCAAAATTCACTGTTGCGCCACCCGCGTTCGAATCGAGGAAGGTGTCTGAATTGCAGATTACCTTGTCGAATCTGAACGCCGCGGCGACCGAGCCGATTCAATCCGGCGATACGTTCCGATTCTCGCTTCAGGTGCCGGGAGCCAAGGTAGAGACGGTGAGGCCGTCTGTTGTCATCGGCTCCACGAAATTCCCAGCGCAGGACTTTACCGTAACGGCCGGGCCAGGTGAGAACGAGATCACGCTGAGCTATATTGGCCCGGCGATGCCGCTGGGCGTCGCCGATACCATCACCATCGGGGCCATGGCGCGGTTCAGCCAGGTGACGTCCGGAGACGTCATGCTGGCGCCGTTGGACCCGAACCGTTTCGCACAGCCGGTGGCGGCGGGCGTGAACGTTTCGGTGGTTCAGTTTCCATTGACGGTTCCCGGTTCTACAGGCGCCACTGGGCCGACAGGCCCGACAGGTTCGACTGGCTTGCCGGGTCTGCCTTCCACGATTCCCGGACCGACAGGCGCTACGGGGCCGCAAGGACCTCGCGGTGAACAGGGCGCGATTGGCTCGGACGGCGCACAGGGTTTGCCCGGTTTGCAGGGTCCGATTGGTCCCGCGGGCGCGACCGGATTAACCGGTCCGAGCGGTCCCATGGGTCCGATCGGACACACCGGTCCCACGGGCGCGGCGTCCTCGGTTGCCGGTCCAATCGGCCCAACCGGACCGGTGGGCGTGACCGGCGCGGCGTCGACGGTTGCAGGACCCGTCGGGCCGACGGGCGTGCCCGGTCCAACAGGCCCCGCCGGGCCGACCGGCGCGGCATCCACGGTGGCCGGCCCTCCAGGTCCTACCGGGCCGGCTGGCCCAACCGGTGCGGCCTCGACCGTGGCCGGACCAACGGGCTCCACAGGCTCCGCGGGTGCGACCGGTCCGACAGGCGCAACCGGTGCGGCCTCGACCGTGGCCGGGCCAACGGGCTCCACAGGCTCCGCGGGTGCGACCGGTCCGACAGGCGCAACCGGTGCCGCCTCGACGGTAGCTGGACCAACGGGCGCCACAGGCCCGACCGGTTCGGCGGGCGCAAATGGTGCTACCGGCGCGACCGGACCCACTGGAACGGGTGGCGGTGGAGCGGTCTTTCAGATGACGAACATACTGGGTACCGGCTCCAGCCTGCCTCGCTACTACGTGCCGAATGCCTCAATCGTTCGTACCGCAGAGTCGGAGGCGGAGGCCATCGTGCCGCTCTCCTGCACGCTGAAAGATTTATACGTCAGTTGGAATGCCGCTTCCGCCGGATTCAACACTTCCTTTACGGTTCGAGTGAACGGCGCGGCGACGTCCCTGACTTGCTCGATTCCCGATAATGGAAGCAGTTGCGTTAACACCTCCAGCACAGCTTCGATAACGGCGGGTCAGAGAATGTCGCTGGAAATTGGCGGCTCCGGCAGTCTTCCCGCCGCCACGAGCGGAGCGTTGATCATACGGACCGCGTGGCGTTGCGAATAAACTAGCTCTACACTGTGGAGTTGGTTACCGAATTCGATCAGGCCTATTTTGACCGCATGGCAGCATTGGAGGCCGTCCACCCCTGGACGGCCTCCATGCGCCTGCTCACACTCGAATTGCTCGCAGCGCAGGGAGTGGGGCAGGGCTGCCGCGTGCTGGACGCCGGCTGTGGAACCGGCCTGTTTCTGCGGGATTTCGCCGAACGGTTCCGGCCCGCCCTCGCCGCCGGCGTCGAATACTACCTGCCGCCACTTTTGTTCGCGGGCCGCCGCAGCGAGGCCGCGCTGGTGGCCGGGTCCGCCGATAAGCTTCCCCTGCGCGGGGATTGGTTCGATGTCGTTCACAGCGCTGACGTCCTGCAACACATGGAAATCGCTGGCGCGCACACGGCGATCGCGGAATTTCACCGGGTATTGAAGGCTGGGGGTGTGGTGGCACTGCGCTTGCGCGCGACGCGGCGTCTGATACCGAATCCTCCGGATGCCGACATGAACCATTCCTACACCTGCGAGAGTTTGCGGCGCCGACTAGAGTCGATTGGGTTCGAATTGGTTTTTTTGCGGCGGGTTAACGTCATCCCCTCGTTTGTCGAGGAACTTAGGCGCCGGCGCGTGCCCTCCCATGCCGACGAAGCGCCGGTGAAGGGAATCGCCCTTCGCGAGGAGTCGGATTTGCGCGCGAAGTTGCTGCGCGCCTATCTGAGCCTGGAGCGTGCCTGGCTGCGATCTGGTCTGCCGACGCCCGAGTACGGCCACACAATCTTGGCGATCGCGCGCAAGAGATAGATAGACTGGAAGATTCACATTCAAAATGGCTGAATCTCCCATCACTCCCCGCGCGAAGGATTTCGCAACCTGGTATCAAGACGTCGTCCTGCAAGGCGACATGGCCGAGCCGGCCGAAATCGTCAAGGGCTGCATGGTCATCAAGCCGAACGGTTACGCTGTCTGGGAGGTCCTGCAGCGGGAACTGGACCAGCGCTTCAAAGCCACCGGCCATCAGAACGTCTACCTGCCGCTGCTGATTCCGGAGAGCTTTCTGAAAAAAGAGGCCGAGCACGTGGAGGGCTTCTCGCCGGAGTTGGCCGTCGTAACCATCGCAGGCGGCAAGAAGCTGGAAGAGCCGTATGTGATCCGCCCGACCTCTGAGACCATCGTTGGGCACTTTTTCGCTAAATGGATTCAGAGCTACCGGGATCTGCCGCTGCTGATCAACCAGTGGGCCAACGTGCTGCGCTGGGAGCTTCGCACGCGGATGTTCCTCCGGACCACCGAATTCCTTTGGCAGGAGGGCCATACGGCGCACGCCTCGCATGAGGAGGCGCTGGAGGAGGTGGTGCGGATGCTCCGCGTCTATGCGGAGGTCGCCGAGGACGTCATGGCGATGCCGGTGATTCAGGGCGTGAAGACACGCGCGGAGAAGTTCGCCGGCGCGCTCTGTTCCTACTCGATCGAAGCGATGATGCAGAACGGGCTGGCGCTACAGGCCGGCACCTCGCATGACCTGGGGCAGAATTTCGGCAAGGCGTTTGACGTTCAGTTCCAGAGCAAAGAAGGCAAGCTGGAACATGTTTGGCAGACCAGTTGGGGCGTTTCAACACGGCTCATCGGCGGGTTGATCATGACGCATTCCGACGATAAAGGTTTGGTGCTCCCTCCGAAGGTCGCGCCGCGGAAGGCCGTTGTCGTGCCGATCTATCGCAAGGAAGAGGAGCGGAGCCCGGTGATGGAGGCGGCCGCGAGGCTCGCCCAGTCGATCGGCGCACATCTCGATACGCGGGATGGGCAGACGCCGGGCGCGAAGTTTTTCCATTGGGAGCGGCAGGGCGTGCCGGTGGTTTTGGAGTTGGGGCCGCGCGATTTGGCGTCTGGCAATGTCGTGATGAAGCGCCGGGACACCGGGGCAAAGGAAGTGATTCCGCAGGCGGAGTTGACGCCGAAGTTTCACGCGACCCTGGACGCGATGCAGTCCGATCTGCTGGCGAAGGCCAAACAGCGCCTGAAGAACAACACCGTTCTGGCGAACTCATTGGACGAGGTTCGTTCCATCCTCGACGACGTAACGGCGGAAAAGGGCGGCGGCAAGTTTGTGATGGCGCACCTGAAGGACGATCCGGCCAACGACGCGAAATTGAAGGAGTTCAAGGCCACGGTTCGGAATATCCCGTTGGTCGACGAGTTCGATGGACCGGGCCGCTGCATTCTCTCCGGCGAAGAGGTGGCGCAGCGTGTGGTGATCGCGAAATCGTATTAATCCGCCCGCGGCGATAGCTTTACAACCACGAACGTCAGGTCGTCGTGCTGCTCGGCTTTGCCGATCCAGTCGCTGAGCGCCTTCTTGATCACGTCCGCCATCCCGTCGACGGGGAGATGGGCGACGCTCTTCACCAGCTCTTTGAGACGATCTTCGCCGTATTCCTCCTCGGCCGTGTTCAACGCTTCGGTGACGCCGTCGGTAAAGGCGATTAGCACGTCGCCGGGCCGCATTGGCAGCTCGGCCGCTTCGTACTTCATTTGTGGAAATAGGCCTATAACCGTGCCGCCGGCGGGAAGTTCAACAATCTCATCGGTGCCGGCGCGAAGGACGTAGGGCGGGTTGTGTCCGGCGTTGACGTACCGCAGCAGAGGGCCGTCCAACTGGGCGTAGAAAAACGTCGCGTAGCTCTTGGATTGCGTGGTCCGGTGGAGCAGGCCGTTCATCTTGGCCGCGAGTGCGGCCAGCGGCAGACCCTGCTCGGCGGCGACGATGCGCAACGTCGCCTGCACGGAAGCCATAATCAAAGCGGCAGCTACGCCCTTCCCGGCGATATCAGCCACCACGATACCGAGCCGGCCGTCGCCGGTGTCGATGTAGTCGAAGTAATCGCCGCCGACGAAACGGGCGGGCACGCTGACACCGGCGAACTGGGCGTCGTTCGAAACGGGCGCCCGCGAGGGCAGCAGCCGCTGCTGTACTTCGATGGCGAGATCCAGATCGCGCCGGACCTTTTCCTGTTCGACGACGCGGCCAGTGAGGCGGCCGTTCTCGACAAGCAGCGACAGGTGTCCGGCGGCGCGGGCCAGCAGGTCGCGTTCGGCGGAGCTGAAGCTCTCGCGGCCGCCCAGCAGAACCACGTTCTTCGATTCCAGCGGCACGGCGAGTGTGGCGCCGGTTTCGCGCAGCGCCCGCAGTTCGGCGGTGTACTGCGGCTTGTGCTCGGCCGCCCAGCGCTCCCAGGTTTCGAACTCCGCCTTGCCCATAGGGAGAGGCCGCGTGTAGTAGCGCAGCCGGTTGGCGAGAAAGCCCGAACCCTGTTCGCGCAGCTCCACCATCTCCGCCTTCACACTATCCCGCAACGCCTCGAGCGAGCGTTGGATCGCTTCGTCGAAGGATGAGGCGTCCCGCGAGGATTGGGAGATGGCGGCGATGAGAGGAGATTCCGGGATCGACTGCTCTTCGTGAAATGCCGCGGTTAAGCCACGGCGCAGCGCGGACCAGACGCTTTCGGGTTCGTTGCGGATGGCGGACAGCGGCGGAACCCACGTAGCCTTCCAAGCCGGCAGCACGGAGGCGAAAACCGCCACGAAGGTTATAATCAGCGCGGTGATGATCAGCACCGGAGGGTCGGTGGTCTCTACCGGAAAAACCGTTCGCAGCGGCCGAAGTACCGCGACGGTCCCGGCCAAGCCAAGCGCGATGCCGAAGCCCGCCATGTGGAGCGCCGAGCGCGTAACGAGCCGGAAGATACTGGACCGCTCCTCGCCCAGCGCCATGCGCGTGCCGAATTCCACCGTCCGCTGCCGGACGCCGTAGGCAACAACTCCGTAGATTCCCAGGCCGGCCAGCAACAATGCCGTAGTAGCGAAAAATAGCGCCATCGCGGCGCTGACGGTTTCAAGGATTAAAGACTCCCGGACCTGCCCCCGCATAGTGGAGAGATTCCGGACCGGCAACTCCGGGTCCACTCGCTGAACGGCGCGGCGGATTTCCGGCAGCAGTTCCGTGCCGGGCATCCGGGAGCGGATTACGTAGTGCATCACTTGCCAGGCGAACTGCGTCCCGAGCAGGTAGAACTCCGGCTCGGGCGTCTTGCCGAGACCGTCGTTCTTGATGTCACCGATTATGCCGACCACCTCGAACTGCGAGCCGCGCTCGGACATGAACCGGCCGCGCGCTCCGAGAGCGTCTCGCGTTGGCCAGTACAGCTTCGCCGCCCTTTCGTTCACCACAACGCGAATCACTTCCGAACGGCCATCGGCCTCTTCCAGCAGACGCCCCCGGCGAGGCGCCAGGCCAAGCGTTTCGAAATAACCCGGGCTGATAGCCTGCATGCTCATTCGGCGCTCCGGAGCGACACCCGGCGCCATGGGCTCCGGATAGACGCTGGAGCCGAAACAGCAGCCGGCGATGGGAAGGTCATTGGTCCATGCCACCGAATCGGCGCCACGCACGCTCTTGAGTTCGTCGGTGAGGCGCAGTTGGTATCGAACGCGTTGATCGTTGTCGCGGAAGACCGGGTTTGGGACGGTGATCGAAAACGTGACAAGATTCTGGATGTTGAATCCCGGCCACGTATTGGACAGGCCGAAGAGGTGCCGGACAATCACGAGCCCGGAGGCCAGCAGCGTGAAGGCCAGGCCGGCTTCGGCGATGACCAGAGCGCGCGAAAGGTTGCGTGTCCGCGCGCCGGCCGAGGCTCGAACGTTCTCGTTCAGAGCATCGGCGGGTTGGGTGCGGTGAGCTTGCCACAAAGGGGCCAGACTGAAGAGCAGCGTTGAAATGATCGCCGCGGCTAGCGCAAAGGCGAGCGCTTTAGCGTCGAAATGGACGTTGAGCTGTGCGTTCGATTGGTCTCCGACGAGATCTACAATCCACCGGATCAGGAACACGCTCAGCGCGGAGCCCAGCGCCGCGCCACCGGCCGCCAGCAGCAACCCCTCGCCGAGGTATTGGCGCAAGAGCGCCCCGCGCGAGGCGCCCAGCGCCACGCGCACCGCGGTTTCCCGCGCGCGGCTCACGGAACGGGAGAGTACCAGGCCAGCCACGTTCGCACAAGTGAGCAGCAGCAGGAGCAGCGCCGCGACGAACATCAGCAAAAGCGGGGCCCGGGCGTCGGAGGCAATCATCACGTTCGGCTCCGCGACGCTGACCATATAGTTCTCGCGCTTGGAGTTGGGTTCGGCGGCGATGTTTGCAGCGATGCGCTTCAGGTCGGCCTCCGCTTGCGCGCGGGGCACATCCGGCTTACGGCGTGCGTACGCGACATACCAGGCTTCATACGGGTTGAGGTTTTTTCCGTCCGGATCCAGGTAGGCCCAGAAGGCCACCTCCGGACGTTCGAACGGGAGAACGAAGTCCGGCCCCATCACGCCCGTCACCGTGAGAATCCTCCGGTCCACCGTGATCGTTTTTCCCACCAGGGCCGGATCGCCGCCTAGCCGCTGCCAGAATGAATGCGAGAGCACCACTCCGCGATCGTCGACGAACCAGCGGCCGAGGACCGGCTGCACGCCGATTCCGTTCACTAACGCCGGTGTGGCCAGCGCGGCCACAACAGCCTGCGGCGCGCCAGGCGCCGAGACGTTGTACTCAATGGTCCGATACCAGCCGAAGATGTCGAAGGAACGGGACTGCTCCGCGTAGGTCCGCAGATCGTTGTAGTTGCTGAAGCTGAAGTGGCCAGGGTCTTTGCTGTTGGTAGCGTATATGGCTACATAGCGGCTCCCGCCCGGATACGGAAGCGGCGTTAGCAATAACGCGTTAACGAAGGTGAAAATCGCCGTGGCCGAGCCGATGCCGATCGCAAGCGCCAGGACGGCAAGGGTCGCAGTACCTTTGGCTCCCGACCAGGAGCGGAGCGCGTGCCACATCGGTTTTCCCAGGATAATCGAAACCGTGCGTTACGGTTCTGCGGAAGAAAAATCGAGTTAGCCGCGAAACGGTCGATGCCTTCGGCGCACTACTGATAAGAGTGCCTGACCAGCACGCTCTGTCTTGGATGCTTTTAGCGGTTCTTCAACATCGGGTACCTGGACTTCGATCAGCGCCACCGGTAACGGCACGCGCGTTCTCGATCCGCCATGGATCCTGATCGATGTGGCGAAGCGGGCGCCATGCCCGCGACGCCGCATCGTCAGAGTTCCCGCTCGACCAGATTGGCGGCCCGAAGATCTCGCAGCAGCGCACCGCCCGCGTTGCGCGGATAGCCGAAGTCCCACCAGCGATCCTCGCCGGCGGACTCCCACACGCGGACCTCCCGGCCGGTGAGCAATCCGGCGAACCGTTCGTCGGCGTCGCGAACGCGATCATCCAGACCCAGAACGGAGATGGCGCCGCGGAGGTCGAGATCGTGGCGGTAGTCGCCGAGGCGGTACGGGTAGCCGCGTTCCACCTCCTCGACGAACTCGTGCCAGCGGGCCACCAAACCTTCGCTGCCGGCGGCGACGATGTGAGCGGGGTAGCCGCTGTCCTCCAGAAACGCGGCGATCTCTTCTTCGGTCACGGCAGGCAGGCGCGGGCTGCGGGGCTGTACTCGATCAGCGCTTCGCGCCCCCCGTTCAATATAGAGAGCCGGCCGGCCTCCACAACCAGTTCGTTGTACCGGCTATTGGCGGGTGTGGCGAGAACACCGGCGCTGTCGATCTTTCGCAGCAGTGCGGCGCGATCCTGGGCAGCGTCGACCTTGTAGATGGTCTTGACAAGATGCTCGACGCTGCGAACGCCATAGCCGACGGGCTCAAGGCCGGGTCCGCCGAGATCGTTGTACTGGAAGTAGTCCGGGCTCGGCTCAGAGTGGAACGTCGCACCCGGCGCATCGGACTTCCTCGAGAAGGTATACCCAAGGCCGCGGTACTGGTCGCTGTGGTCAAGCATCGCGCCAGTCCCTCCACCGCAGTAAAGTGTCATGCCTTGGGTGTTGGGGCCGGGACCCTCGTTCGGATAACAGAGCGTCGTCTGCAGGTTCAATACCGCGCCGTTCGACCATCGCACGCGTGTGTCGCACCACAGGTAGCCCTTATTCCCATTCGGGTACGTGTCGACGATGCCGTAGTTGGAGACGGCCACGGGCAGCAAGCCCGTGATGAAGTGGACAAGGTCGACATAATGACAACCGATGTAGGTGAAGCAATCCGTGTTTTCGCACGTACACCAATTTTGAAAGTTCGACTCGCGGTAGTACCACTTCTCCATCAGACGCGCAGTTCCAAGCTTGAACTCGCCCAGGCGGCCCTCGCGATAGAACTGGCGGGCCTTGTGGGAGCGGTCGTCGAATCGCTTGTGGTACTCGACGCCAACGAACAGATCGCGGCGGCGGGCTTCGTTCTCGATCTCAATCGACTCGCGTGCCGTCAGCACCAGCGGTTTCACGCAGATCACGTGCTGATCGTGGCGCAGCGCTTCCATCGTTGCGGAGAAATGCACCTGGTCCGGCAGCGCGACCACGACGATCGAGCGCGGCGGCAGTTGGCGAATCAGGTCCTTGTATCGATCTGGCTGAGGACCCTCGGCGCCTGCCTCCGGGAATGCCGCGAACGATTGGCCGGGGAACGCTTTCAGAATCGCCGGCGCCTCGGCCAGCGCCTTGACCGTTCGATGGTGCTGGGCACACACGGAGATCGGCCCCACTTCACCGTTCCGCTGCATCTTGTAAAGCGCGGGCAGGATCTGATCGTGGGTGATCATTCCGCCGCCGACGATGAGGACTGGCTTCATCCCTTCACCGCCTCGGCGAATGCCTCTTCAAACGCGTCTAGGCTTTCGTCGACGGCCTCCGTGGTAATACAAAGCGGCGGACAGATTTTGATCGTGGCGCCGCCCAGACCGACCGGCGAGAACATCAGCACGCCGCGTTCGATGGAGTTCCGGACCGCGTTCCACGCCAAATCGGCGTCGGGCTCTTTCGAGCCCGGCTTGACACACGCGATGCCCGCCACAAGCCCCTTGCCATCCACCCAGCCGATTTGCGGATAGCGTGTCTGCATGGCGCGGAAGCGCTGGAGCATCCGGTCGCCCTGTACGCGCGAATTCTCGACAAGATTCTCTTTCAGAATCAACTCCAACGATGCCAGCGCCGCGGCGACACAGATGGGATTGCCGGTGTGCGTGGAGGTCATCGAACCGGGCGGGTGCAGATCCAGGATGTCCGGCCTGCCGGCCACCGCCGCTACGGGAAGCGAACTGGAAATGCCCTTTCCCCACGTGGTCAGGTCCGGCACGATGCCGTAGTGCTCGAAGCCCCACAGCGTGCCCGTGCGGCCAAAACCGGCCTGCACCTCGTCACACGTGAGCAGCGCTTTGTGCGCATCGCACCACTTCCGAAGCTGGCGCATGTACTCCGGGGGAGCGAACGAGGCGCTGCCACCTTGATAGGTTTCGAGAATTACGCCGGCTACATTGGCCGGGTCGACGCCTCTCTCGGAGAGCTGCTTGAGGAAGTAATCGAACGAGGTGTCCGTCGTGCGGAACCCGTCGGGAAACTCGAGCTGCACGAAGCCCGGATCCATGTTGACGATCCACTCTTTGAGAGACGGAATTCCGCCAGCCTGTTGAGATCCCAGTGTGCGGCCGTGGAACGCCTTTTCGAAGCTGACCATTACGACCTTGCGCCGGCCCCCCACTTTCACCCCGTAGGTACGGCTGAGCTTGATGGCGCACTCGACGGTTTCCGAGCCGGTAGTGAGGAGAAAGACTTTCTTCAGTGGCGCGGGCAGCAAATCGGCGAAGCGTTTCACGAACGCGGCGCGGACTTCGTTTGGGAAGCAGTAGTTCGTGAGCAAGCCATGGTCCGCCTGCGCCTTAATGGCGTCGACGATCTCCTGGCGGCCGTGGCCGGCGTTGGTGATGAGCACACCGCTCGACCAGTCGATCCACTGATTGCCCCAGCGGTCCCAAACCGAGGCGCCAAGCGCGCGGTCCCAAACGACCGGCGGTTGGCCCTGCATGGCGACGGGCTCGTATTCTTGCAGTTGTTTCAGCACATCGATGGAACCGGGGACGGGGAAATCGGTCACAATGCGCCGAAGGGCTGTCTCGACCCTGGCGGCCGGGCGGGGGGTCAAATCATAATTGCGTGCCATGGAAACCACCATTGTCCTTGAACCGTGTTGAAACGTGCAAACAAGGAAACGCGTCTGTACACGTGTGAGTGCCGCGAACGCAGTCCGTATCCAACAGAGTTTGCTGGCGCCCCTGGAAAAGCGGGCGCTGATTTGGATCGCCGAAAGGTTGCCAATGGTAATCAATTCCGATCATTTGACGCTCTTGGGCATCTCCTCGATGCTGGCGGCGGGGCTGGCGTATTGGTATTCGGCGGCGAATCCGCTTGGCCTGTGGATCGTAAACCTCTGCCTTGTTTCGAACTGGTTCGGTGATTCGCTGGACGGCACGGTGGCGCGCGTGCGCAACCGCCAGCGGCCGCGCTACGGATTCTACGTCGATCATGTGGTGGACGTGATCGCCATCTCGTTCCTGATGGGCGGGTTGGCGCTGAGCGGCCACGTGCGGCCCGCGATCGCGGCCTTTTTTCTGATCGGCTATCTGCTGCTGAGCGCCGAAGTTTTCCTGGCGACACACGTATTGAACAAGTTCCAGATCAGCTTCTACAAGATGAGCCCTACCGAATTGCGGCTGCTGCTCATCATCGGCAACATCTTCGTCTATTTCAGCGATCCGGTGGTGGCGGCGTTCGGTTCAACTTGGAAACTCTACGACATCGGATTCGGCATCGGTGCTGCCGGCTTGCTGGTGATCTTCCTGATGACCGCCTGGAAGCACACCGTGCAGCTCTATAACGAGGAGCGGCTCGATTGATCGAGCGCTGGCTGCGGTTTAACGCCGTCGGATTACTGGGTGCTGGCGTCCAATTAGCGGCCCTGGCCACGCTGAAATCCGGACTCGGTGTATCGGCTATGATGGCGACGGCGCTGGCCGTCGAAATCGCCGTCCTGCATAATTTCTTGTGGCACGAACGCTGGACCTGGCGCACCCAGGGTTTGCCCGGCCTGTGGCCCCGTCTGGCGAAATTTCATCTGGCCAACGGCTTTGTCTCGATCCTTTCGAATCTGGCATGGATGTATGTGCTCGCGCAGTTGCTCGGTATGAACTATTTGCTTGCGAATGGGGTCGCGATCGCAGCGACGTCGCTCGTGAACTTCGCCCTCGGCGAGCGGTTTGTGTTTCGGCGGTAAGATAATCGCGGATGATTCTCCGCTATCTAACCGTGGCCACGTGCATGCTGGCCGGCGATGCCGACTCTGTGCGCCGCCTGGGCGCGTTGACCTCGGCGCCAGCAGTCTACCCCGCCGAAGGTTTTGCCGCGAGCGACGGCCAGCGGCCGTTGTTCTACGAAGGCCTGCCGTTTCAGGGCAAACCCACGCGGATCTTTGCCTGGTACGGCGCGCCTGCGGCGCGCGCCGGAAAGGTGCCCGGCGTTGTACTGGTGCATGGAGGAGGCGGCACGGCGTTTCCCGAGTGGGTCAAGAAATGGAACGGCCACGGGTACGCGGCTATTAGCATCGCCGTGGAAGGGCAGACCAGTGAACGCGACACCGGAACCGCCTGGAAACGCCACGCGTGGGCAGGGCCAGCGCGCGATGGGATCTATGCGGACTCAGCGCTGCCGATTGAGGAGCAGTGGATGTACCACGCGGCCGGGGCAGCCGTCCTGGCCAACTCGCTGATCCGGTCTTTTCCCGAGGTGGATCCGAAGCGCGTGGGCATCGCCGGGATCTCCTGGGGCGGCGTGATTACCTCCACGGTGATCGGAATCGACACCCGATTTGCGTTCGCCGTGCCGATCTATGGGTGCGGTTCGCTGGCCGATGCGGAGAACCAGTGGGGCAGGGCGCTCGGCTCCAACGGCGTGTACCGGACCGTCTGGGACCCTCTGCGATGGCTCCCAAACGCGAAGATGCCAGTACTATGGCTGACCTGGCTATACGACAACCACTTCCCGCTGACTTCGCAGCGCCCTTCTTACCAGGCGGCCGGTGGCCGGCGCATGGTGGCCGTGCTGCCGGACATGAAGCACAGCCATCCGGCCGGATGGAATCCGCCGGATAGCTACGCATTCGCCGATTCGATCGTGAAGACGCGAAAGCCGTGGTTGCGCCAGGAGGGGCCGCACCGGTTTCGATCTGAGAAGCCAGTCGACCGGGCGGAGCTGTTCTGGACCTCCGAAAGCGGGTACACCGGGACCCGAAAATGGAACAGGGTCCCAGCGAAGCTCACACAACGAGGCCGGAAAGTGACCGTCGATGCCGACGTGCCAAGCGAGGCGACGGGCTGGTTTGTGAACCTGCACGCCGGGGCGCTGACGGCCAGCTCAGAGTTCGTCGGACGTTAGTTGCAGCGGCGGACGTCGCGGGTAGCCGAAGTGCCGGCGCTGTTGGAAACGGTCGCTTTAAGCGAGGAGACCTGAACATCGAAGCCGGGTTTTTCGGCGATTAAGGGTACGTCGATGCGGAAAGAGCCGCCATTTCGAACGGTCAAAGCTCCGGTGAAGTACTCGGCCGCCACAGGGAGTATGGGCGTGTCAGTCAATTGTTTGCCGTTCAGTTCGACCGACATGGCGGTCAGCTCCCGAGTGGAACTGCTGCCCGTGATCTGAACGTTCAGTACGTTGCCCGCCACCGTATAGCAGGCGTCGGACAAAGTGGGAGCGGTGCGCGGGAGTTCCAGAATCGCCGGCGGTGGAACCAGCACTTGCGGTTGCCCGCCCACAACGAGTTTTTCCACCCGCAGGCGATGCCGCGCGGCCACCGTTCCGAGCGAAGTCAGACGGTAGCGCAACGACCGTGTGCCGGCCGGGATCGTGAACCGCACTTGACGGCCACCGGGTAAGAGCTGAACGGCGGGATCGGCCTGGTTCGCCTCACCATCGCTCGCGCCGGTGTTCGGCTCCGACGTGAGGATCAGATCCCCGCTGATCGGTAGCGGATAGGGTGAGGAGAGCTGTAAGTCGACTGGAACATCCGAATTCACGCCGCGAGGAGCGACGACCCGGAAGTCCGGCAGCGTTGGAATACGCGCCGTCATCGAACAAGTTTTCCGAATCTCCACACGACGCGCGTCTTCGACGGCGAGCGTGAACGGAAACTCGCCGGCGGAGGCCGGCGTACCGCTGAACCAGCCATCGGCGCCAAGCGTAACCCCTGCAGGCAGTGTGCCCAGTGCGCGCCAGCGGTAGGGTGCGATGCCGCCTTCCACTAGAGCGTGTTCGCGATAGAACCGGCCGAGTTCCGCGGTGGTAAGCGGACAGGGCCGCTCAATCTCCATCGGTTTGGGCTGGATCTCAATCCGGCAGTCCTGCGTGGTGGCGTTTCCGTTGCTGTCGGCGACGCGCAATGTGAACGTGTGCGTGCCGGGTCGCGTGGGCGTTCCGGCGACCATACCCGTTGACACGACGCTTAGGCCGTCGGGCAGCCTCGTTTCGGCGGACCATCGAAGCGGCGCAACGCCGCCAATGGTAATCAGTTGTGCCGCGTAGGTCTGTTGCACGTTGGCATCTGGCAACGGGCAGGCGCTGATGGAAAGCGCCGTCCGGTCGACGGTAAGCGAGCAGGACTTTGCGCCGGACGCGCCCCGGCCGTCGCGAGCGATCGCCAGGAAGCGCCAAGCGCCGGCGTCGTTCGGTGAGCCGTTGATGGCGCCATCCGGCTGCAGCGTTACGCCAGGAGGCAGGGAGCCGGAGAGCGACCAGAACACGGGACCCTCCGCTCCGTTTACGCGAAGGCGGGTGGAGTAGCCCTCGCCGGTCTTGCCGGAAGGCAGCGGGCACTCGTTTTCGATCCGAAGCGCTTGGGACCCTACCGTCAAACGGCAGTTCAACTGCGCGGTGCGGCCCGATACGTCGGTCGCGATCAGGCGATATACGAACTCGCCAGTGGCGGCCGGAATGCCCGATAATTTTCCAAGATCGCTAATACCCACGCCGGTTGGCATGCTGCCGCTGAGCGCCCATCGCCACGGCGCCGCGCCACCGGAAACCATCGCCTGGCTTTCGTACGGCACGCCGATCGTCGCGCTTTCGTCCGGACAGCCGGCCACGGTTGGAATGGTGGAAACCGCGCGAATGTTGATTCCGCAGTCGCGGATAGCTGGCTCGGCTTCCGAGCCGGCCGGTCCGGCGACGCGGACCTGGAATCGGTACGTTCCGGCGCGCGTGGGGGTTCCCGTAATCGCGCCGTTCGGCGCCAGCGTCAGGCCGGGAACCGGCGACTGGCCGTCGACGTTCCAGGACCAAATGTAGGGTCCGGGGCCGCCGGTTGCCCGGAGCGATTGAGAGTACGGCGCGCCGGTTAAACCGTCGGCCAGCGGGCAGGAGCGGGTCTCGATAATCAGCGATGGCGCGTCGATCTCGACCGATACCCGCTGCGAGACCGTCTCATCGACATTGTCGATGCGGCTGGAGACGGATACGGTAAAGGTGAAGATGCCACGGGCCGTTGGTGTTCCGTTCAGCACACCCTGCGGATTCAAGCTCAGTCCGGGCAGCGGCGCGCCTGGATCCGGCGTCAGAGTCCAGCGGTAGGGGTTCGTGCCGCCCTCCGCCGTGAAGTTTCCAATGTAGGGGATTCCCACCACGCCCCGTGGCAAATTTGTACCCGTCGTAATCTGCAGGCCGGGGCTGAGCTGGCCGTTTCGCGCCCGGAAGGTATAGCGGCCGAGGATTGGCGAATTCAGGCGCCGCCGGGCCAGGGCGCGCGGACCGTTATCCAGGAAAGCGCCGCTGATCAAGGAGCCGGCGAGTTCGAACGATGTGCCTGGCAGGCCGGACCCATTCGACCAGCCTACGGCCGCCGGTGTGCCGCCGAGACCACCGGATCCGCCGGAGGCGTCGCCGGTTTCCCACTGAATTTTTTCGTAGTTGAACTCAACGTCGAAGTTGCCGCTGCCCGTATCGGACCGTTCAATCAGGATCAACTGGAACGAGTTCAACCTGTCAACATGGCTGGCGAAGTAGCCGACATCGATGTAGTTCACTCCAAACGCGCGGCGGCCATCCACCGTGTCTTCGCCGAAGGTCACCAGCCGCGAGCCTGCGCCACGGGTATCGACATCGCCGAAAAAGGCGGCGATAATCTCGCGTCCGGTATTTTCAAGGCCAAACGGCGTAAACGTCGACAAGGCGCTGTCGAACGTAATGTTGCCGTTGTTGTTGACGTAGGCGGCTGAGCGAATCCGTCCGAAAAAATTAACCGTGAACGGCAGCGGGATCAGCGCGCTGGAACCGTCGTCGTTAGCCGGAATGTTGCGCCGCTCGAAGCCGGGCAGGCGCCGGATGGCGTTCTGGGCGTCCAGCAGAAAACTGCCAAATACCGTGAAGAGAATCGCTTTTTTCATTGCCGCACCTCCGGCATCCACGAGAATGCGGACGTTTCACCGCTCCAAAACGCAATGGGACGTTTCGCCGAGTCATGCAGGCGCACGTTCCAATTGCCGGGCGCGGGCCATACGCCGTCTACACCTGCTTCGAGCGCGAAGTGCCGCACGTTCCGGGTTGGGGGATCAAACGCGGCGGCCGAGCCGTCCGCGGCCACAGCTATCAGCGCGGAGCCGTCCAAGGCGATCACCATTCCGACCGCGTTCCGAAGAAACTCAGCCGGACCGGCCGGGCCCGCCAGAACACCCTCTTTGTTCAGAACCCAAGCTCCACTGCCGTCCGGAGTAAACGCAATTGCGACCGCGTTTGGATGGAATTCCTCGGTCGCACCGGCGCGAATGCCGATGCCCTCCGCCGTTCGAAACGCGAAGCCGCCCTCGGGCTGTAGGGCCGCCAAAGTGGCTCCCTCGGGTAAAGAAAGATTAAATCGATGGCTGCCGGCGCGTTCGAAAACCTGGCACGATTCGCCCAAGCACGCGGCAACGACGTCGCCGTTCCGGGACCAAACCGCCGCTCCCGCTTCCGTTTCCAGGATGCGTTGCGGCGCTGTTGCCGGCGCGAATAACCATGTGCCGTCCGGGAGTGCGGCTACGAAACGGTCTCCCTGCGGAGACCCCCAGATCCGGGATGCCGCGCCGGGCAGCGAGATTGCCTCGCCATCGCGCGGGCTCTCTGTAACCCCAGTAATGGCAATGACTTGAGAGCCGTCGTGGGAAAGGACCCAGCCGAGCGCCGGCGCCGAAATTCGGACGGAGGCGTTCTGAGCGTGCAGCCCGAAAACACCGATGAGGAGCAGGATAGCGATCCCTCGCTTGGTTCGTTGCATGTTATTCCAGTGCATTGTTTCGCCCTGGCCGCGGCCGCTTCTTGCGGATCGACACGGCACCATTTGCTCCATCGGGCGTTCCCGGGCAAATCTTTATGCCCTGCCGGTCCCCACGGCCTCCCCGATGTACCTATAATTGGAGTCGTAACCTTCCCCGGTCGAAGTGCGCCCTGACGTACAGGCGACGAATCTCTCGGCGAGGCCATAATGTCCGCGAATCCCAATCCCGCACCCACTACAATCGACGCACCGGAGCAGCTAGCCCCGGTTTCGGCGCCACCTCCCGAAAAGAAGAAGAGTCCCTGGACCGGGCTGGTGATCGTTGCGCTGGTTCTTGGCGGCGGCTGGGCCGCCTATGAATTCGGCTACAAGAAATCGGTTGCGCAGAAAGCCGCCGAGTCGGTCGTCGCGTCCGTGCCGGTGATCCGGGTCACGTCCGGCGGTTTGCAGGTGCGCACGCGCGTTTCCGGAACCACGGCGGCCCGCGAGTACGCCAACGTGACCGCGCCGATGATACGAGGTCCGGAGGGCAATCGCCCCATGGTTTTGTTAAGCCTGGCTCCGTCGGGCACGATGGTGAAGAAGGGCGCGTTGATCGCGTCGATTGACGGCCAGTCGCTGCAGGATCATATCGACGACGTGAAGGACACGGTGGAGACCGCCGAGGCCGACGTGCGGAAGCGCAAAGCCGAGCTGGAAATCGACTGGAAGAACATGGAGCAGACGCTGGTCGTGGCGAAGGCCGACCTGGACAAAGCGCGTCTGGACGCCCGTGCCGGCGAAGTCCGGACCGAGGTCGAGCGCATGCTGTTGAAGTTGAACGAGGAGGAAGCGGAGGCTCGTCACAAGCAACTGCAGTCCGATATCGAAAACACGAGGAAGCGCAACGCGGCCGACATCCGGATTCTCGAATTCACGCTGGAGCGTCATCGCCGCCACTTGAATCGCCACGCCTCCGATATCAAACGGTTCTCGATCCATGCCGCAATCGACGGCTTGGTTGTGTATCAGACCATATGGGGCGGGTCGTCCATGCGGCAGATCGAAGTCGGTGATCAGGTGATGCCTGGGCAGCCGTTCATGAAGGTCGTTAACCCAACCAGCATGATGATCGATGCAAAGATCAACCAGGCCGAGAGCGAGCGGTTTAAGATCAACCAACCGGCGGAGATGCGCGTGGATGCGTTCCCTGGCATGCTGCTCAAGGGCCATGTGTTCTCGATCGGCGCACTGGCCACCGGCGGCCGTTTCCAGAACTATTACATTCGCAACGTGCCGATCCGCATCGCCTTCGATACGGTGGATCCGAAGTTGATCCCGGACCTCTCCGGTTCCGGCGACATTCTGCTGGAATCCTCCGAACCGAACGCCCTGGTGGTTCCGCTCGGCGCGCTGGAAGAAAAAGACGGCAAGAGCTTTGTTCACATCAAGACCGAAAAGGGCTTTGAAAAGAAGGAAGTCAAGACGGGTGTCCGCAACGACACCCACGTTGCCATCGTCTCTGGCGTCACATCCGGCCAGGAAATCCGGGCAATTATCTAGCTCAGCTCCAACGCCCTTCCAGCGGCGTTGAGGGCTTGGCGATCGATTGGAACATGCCTACGCGCACCTCGCCCGAACCTTTCATCGACAGCAGCGGCATCAGCCCTTGCTCGATCATCGTCTCGGCGGCCTTCAACGTCAACAGCACCTCGGCGCCGGGCTTGAGCTCTGGATTGCCGTATTCGTACCACACATGCGTGGGCAGGCCGCGCACGCTTTGGAACTGGCCGGGCCGAAGGTCCCATTTGGAATGCGAAAAGGCTTGTGCGATCAACATTACGCAGGCATACATCGGGTTGCCCCACAGATAGTGGGCGTGGGTGCTGCCTTCCGGCATCTCCTCGAATGGGAAACGCTCGGCCGGGCTGGAGGATTTGCCATAGGGTGATCGCAACAAAAACCGCGGCATGGCGAGGCCGACCCGGCGGGCCTCCGGAAACGCGCGGAGCTCGTTCCAGACCGCGTTGTCGATCTGCCACTCGTCGTTGTCGCCCAGACGCTCCGGATTTTTCACGCCGAGAATCGACGTATCGCCGGCGGCGATGATGGGCGCGCCGGCCAGTTCGGCCAGCATTGCGATGCGGGCCAGCAGCTCGATGTCGTCGATCCACGGCCGGAAGGTACAGTCGGCGCCAAGCAACGACCAAGGTTCGCCGCCCGGCGTCGCTTTGATCAGGAGTTGAAACAAGCCGGTCTGCTTGAGATCGGAAGCGGAGGCCAGATCGGAGAGCATCTCCGGTTTGGAAATATCCAGGACGTAGATTTTCAGTTGCGTGTCCGTCTCGACGTTGCGCACCAGAAAGTCGAGCGCGCGCCACGCCGCTTCGGCCGCCTGGAAAACGTTGTCGTGAAGCAGCCGCCGCATTTGCGAGCCCACTTCATTGTCGAGCTGCGCCAGCAGTTCCTTTTGCTTCGGATCCTGGCCCGGCACCAAGTGGGGCGCTACCAGATCGTGGACATACGCCAGCAGGGGATCCCTCGGGCGCGAGCCCCTCGCCGGGGCCGGCGCCGACGTCTCTTCCGCGATTTGATCGAGGAGGGAACCGGTCAGAATCTCGGCGGACGCCGCTGCCTCCCTGGGCGCCTCGCGAACCAGACCGCCGAGAATCTCATCGGTCGCCGCTTTCAGCGAAGCCGGATTTTCCAGGCGCCGGCGCATGGCGCGCAGCGCCGGGAACAGCGCACATTTTTCATAGAGCGAGTCGGGGTGGAAATCGTCGATGGTCTCGATCGGGATCAAGAGCTCCGCGCCGTGGTCGCCTTCCAGCGGGACCCGGATCTTGGTTTTCAAGATCTTCGGCAGATTCTCGATTTCATCCCGGTCGACGAGCATGGGCTTGCGCCCAAGAACCGGTTCCACTACGCCACGGCTGGCGCGTCCCGAAAAGTCGCCGAGCACAAGAATGTGAAATGGCGAATCCGGTTCCGGAGCAGCGTCGTTTCGAGTCTTTCCCGGTTCAACGTCTAGTACTACGTCCGCAGAGGAAGGTTTCGGCATGAAGGTTCCTAACGGCGGCGGTTTCGCCGCTGCCGTATTATACATAGCTTAGTTCACGCGGGCCGGAGCTCGTTGCTAAGATGGACGGCGATGACTACTGGAATCGAAGAGACGCCGCCGCTGGATGTATCCGACCGCGCCGCCGCCCGCCGTATCGGCGAGCTGGTTCGTGCGTACGGCTATACGCGCGAACTCCACATGAGCAACGAAGCCTTTCAGGTCATCGATCACGATGTCCGCGATAATCGCCACCTTTTGGCCAAGCACACGCCGCCGGTTGGGAAAGTCGAATGCCTGACGCGTGCGTTTTTGCTGGACGCGCCGACCGGGGAGAACATCGCGCGCCAGCACCTGGGCGATGAACTTGTCGACTTGTGCCTGCGGACCCGTCTGATGGAGCGGCTGGAGGGCGGGCTGATCCGCGGTACCGTGAACTTGGTCAGCAACGATGAGTTTCTTCTTGTGTCGGATCACAACGATCCGGTGCGGCGGGAGAAGGACCGGAACTGGGTGATGGGCCACTCGGCTTCCTCGGAGCGGCTGACGTATTCAATGGAGATGCGGCCCTATGGGCGGATGTTGGATCTGTGCTGCGGCAGCGGCGTGCAGGCGTTCCATATGGCGCCGCACGCACGGGAGATCGTCGCGATCGACGCGAACGAACGCGCCCTGAATTTCGGCCGGGCCGGCGCGGCACTGAACGGATTCGACCACATCGAGTTCCGGCACACCGACCTGTATTCGGCCGTGGAGGGCGAAACTTTCGACCTGATCGGTGCCAACCCGCCGTTCGTCGTGAAAGGTTCTAGCCGCCAGTTGTTCGCCGACGGCGGCATGGGGGCGGACCGGTTTTCCGAGAAACTGATTCGCGAAGCGGGTGCGCACCTAAACGAGGGCGGCTTCGCGCACGTGATCTCCGACGTCATCAACTACACGGACGAATCGGCCGAGGACCGCCTTCGCGGATGGGTCAAGGACAACGGATGCGATGTGCTGATCTTCGCAGGCGTGCAGATGTTTCCACCCCAGTATGTCGATGCATGGCTCTCTAGCTTGCTCAAGGTGGATCCGGAGCGCTACACGGCGGAGCGCACCGAGTGGTTGTCGTACCTGACGGAGGTTCGCGTCGCCGCGATTCAGCATCATTTTGTCGGAATGCGAAAGCGCACAACCGGCGAACCGAACTGGATCATCTACGGACCCGTGCCAAAGGCCGTAGGAGGGCACTACGGGCACCAGGTGGCCCGGTTGTTCCGCTGTATCGATCTGATGCGCGCCTCCGACGAAATCGTACTGAACGCCAAGTTGCGCGTGGCGCCGGAGACGAGAATGACGATGCTCTTCGAGCCCGGCGAGCGGAACTGGAAGCAGTCCGAAACCAAGCTGCTGCTGGACGGCGGGTTGTCGTTTTCAAAGGAAGTGCCCGGCGCGATCGGCCGTTTCGCCGGCCTCTGCGATGGCGAGCGCACGGTGAGCGAGATTCTTGGCGTTCTGGCGCAGGCAGCCGGCATCTCGCTGGACGATACGATTCCGCACGCGCTGCCCGGCGTGCGCGATCTTCTTGCGTTTGGCTACGTTGCGCCGGCCGCGGATTAGTGCCGCGGCGAGTTGGACGAGCGATACAGGATTACGAGCATCGCCAATCCGGCCGCGAACAGCAGGCCCGGCTTCGGCTCCGGAACTTCAGCGTCAGCAAAGGTCACTTCGCTGACAAACACCCACCCGGTCCGGTGGTTCAGGCGAATATCCACGGCGTTTCCCGATAGCCCCAGACCCGAAAAGACGTAGGACGCGGGGGCGGAGCCGCTCGGATCGGCGACGTTGAAGGTAGTCAGCGGTCCGCCGGAAAGTCCGATCTCGAAACTGAGCGGCACGGTTACGCCGCCGTCTCCATCGGAATCGTCGACGTAGAACGTGATCGTGTCGATGTTCACCGGCCCCGCGAACCGGAACGTGATGAGCGGATTCGATGTGAAGCCGCTTCGCCAGCCAACGTATGGACCCGTGCCGGCGGCATTCTCGGCGGCGGACCAGTTATTCAGAGCGATGAATCCGTCGGTGAGATCCCCAAGGCCCCCGGTCAGCGGAGAACCGTCGGTGTTCGTCGCGCCGGCGCCCGAGTAGTTCAGGTCCCAGTAGTTAAAAGTCCCGCCGCTTGCCTGGCCCTGTCCGTTTGGCATGTCGTAGCTGGCGACGGTGATGGGTGCGGTAAACGCCACGAGGCCGAAACCTGTGCATACCGCAAGCAGTTTGTAAACCATAAGAACCTCCTTGTTCTTGACTGGTCCAAGGCACGATACCATTTTCGGGCTAACTTTTGGTAACTGAAGGAACCATTCCGGCGCGGCCACGTATAAGGTTCACATGGACGATCTGAAGCACTCGCTGCGCTTGTTCGCTAAGAACCCCGGTTTCTTGTTGGCGGCAGTGGCCGCACTGGCCATTGGCATTGGGGCGAATACGGCCATATTCTCCGTCGTGAACGCCATCCTGTTCCGTCCGGCACCGTTTCCGGACGCCGAACGCATCGTCACATTCGGCGTGGCGACCCAGCAGGGCGGGTTCGACGCCGCTTCGCCGGCGAAGTTCCAGCACTGGCGGGAGCAGACGGCGTCGTTTCAGGATGTCGCCGCGTATCGCACGGGCGTTCGAAACTGGACGGGCGGCGAGACGCCAGAGCAGTTGCGCGCCGCGCAGGTCAGCGCCGAATTCTTCCGGCTGTTCGGCGCGCCGATCATTCTCGGCCAAACTTTCTCCGCGGAGCAGGACCGGCCAAACGGGCCCAAGGCGGTACTAATCGCCGAGCGCCTTTGGACGCAGCGGTTCGCCCGAAATCCAAACGTTCTTGGGCGGAAGATGCTGCTGGGCGGGGAGCCGCACGACATTATCGGCGTCGTCGGCCAGACTTTTGATTTCCGCGATCTGGCCGAGGATTCCGATGTGTGGACCGCCTTCCAACTCGATCCGAACACCAACAACCAGGGCCACTACTTTGCCGCCGCCGGCCGGTTGAAGGACGGCGTGACTTTGCAACAGGCGCAGGCGCAGATCGCCGCCTCGACCGCCGTCTACGCGGCGAAGTTTCCGAACGGCCTGGGCCCGGACCAGAGCCAAAAGTTCCGGGCCCGTTCCCTGCAAGTTGCGCTTTCCGGCAACGCGCAGGATAGCCTTCTGTTTCTGGAGGTGGCCGTCGGCATGGTCTTGTTGATCGCCTGCTCAAACGTAGCCAACCTTTTGCTGGCCCGCGCAGTGGGGCGCCGAAGGGAAATCGCCATCCGCTCCGCGATCGGCGCCGGCCGGGGGCGCATCGTCCGGCAACTGCTGACGGAGAGTGTGTTGCTGGGGCTGGCGGGAGGCGTCGCGGGATTTGCCGTCGGGTTGGCGGGCATCCGCGCTCTGCTGCGCGTGAACACGGCCGGCCTTCCCCGTATGGGCCAGAACGGCGAACTGGTGGCGGTGGATTGGCGGGTACTGGCGTTCACGATCGGTGTGGCTTTGTTGACGAGTGTGATCTTCGGGCTGGTGCCGGCGCTGCAGGCGTCGAAGGGCGATTTGGCCGGAAGCCTGAAAGAGGCCGCCGGACGGACTGGGTCCGGCCTGCGCCAGAACAAGTCGCGCACCGTGCTTGTGGTTGTCGAGATCGCGCTAGCGGCGATTCTCGTCATCGGCGCCGCGCTGCTAATCCAGACGTCCATCAATATCTACAAGGTCAACCCCGGCTACGACACCGCCAACGTCTTGACGATGAAGATGTCCATCAACGAACCGCGATTCCACGATCCCGCCGCGGTGGAGCGGCTTGTGCGCACCGGCGTTGAGCGTTTGCGGGCGCTTCCCGGCGTGGAGTACGCCAGCGCCTCGTGTTGCCTTCCGTTGGACGGCGGCTACGGACTCCCGTTCCGAATCCTCGGCCGTCCCACCGAGCGCGGACCGTTCCACGGCGGCGGTACTTGGACCCCCGTCTCACCAGGCTATTTCGAGGCGTTCCGGATTGCGATGACTCGCGGCCGGACGTTTAACGAGCGCGACGACGCGGCGGGCGTGCCCGTGGCGATTATCAACCAGGCGATGGCCAAACAGTTCTGGCCGAAGGGCGACCCGATGAGCGACCGGATTCTCATCGGCAAAGGCGTCATGCCGCAGTTGGAGACCGAGCAACCGCGCCAGATTATCGGCATCGCTGCCGATGTCCGCGACGGAGGATTGAACGACGATCCGAACCCGCACATGTATATTCCGACCGCGCAGCAGCCGGCGGCGTTGAACGCGCTGAACGTCGCAATCACCCCCATGGCCTGGATTGTTCGCACGCGCTCAAACCCCGGTTCCCTGGCAGGTGTAGTGCGGGAGGAGCTGAAGCAGATCACCGCCCTGCCAGTCTCCGACGTACGAACCATGACCGAGGTGGTAGAGCGCTCGACCGCGCGGCCCCGATTCAACATGTTGCTCATGACGATCTTCGGCGCCGCCGCGCTCTTGCTCGCGGCGATCGGCGTATACGGACTAATGGCCTATTCAGTGGAACAACGGCAGCAGGAGATCGGTATCCGTCTGGCGCTGGGGGCGCAGACCGGCGATGTGCGCGGCATGGTGGTTTGGCAAGGCATGCGGCTGGCGGCGGCCGGCTTGGTGGTTGGCGTGGCCGGGGCGTACTTCCTGACGGGCCGCATACAAAGCCTGCTGTTCGGCGTGGCGCCGCGCGACCCGGCGATCTTCGTGGGCGTGCCGGTGGTGCTGGCGGCCGTGGCGCTGGCGGCCGTGTGGCTGCCCGCACTGCGGGCCACTCGGGTGGATCCGGTTATCGCGCTGCGGGCGGAGTGACTCAGCGGTTTCGCTGTATCGAGTGTTCGTATACCAGGCGGAAGGGTGCCCGGAGCCAGTCGTACTTCAGAGGCTCCACCAAAGTGAAGTCGTGCTTTTCCAGACGCGAAATCATCGGGTGCAATTGCGGAAGTACCGTCGCCCGGACCCTGTCGCAGTAGGCCTGCTTTGCGCACCAGCGGAGCGCTTCACCCATCAGCAAACGGCCCACCTGTTGGCCACGAAAGGAATCGTTCACAAAGATGTAGCGGAATTCAATAGAGCGGGACAGGTGTGGCTCATCCTCGCTCATGTACTCTTGTTCGTTTCCGTCCTTATCTCGAATCAGGATTCTGCCGTTCGCGCGCGGAGAGTCCTCCGGAAAACAACCGGGCTTTTCCAGAATGCAAATAACCCCCGCTGGCGGACCGTCCCCTCGCTCACCGCTCTCGGCCAGGGCGATTCTGTCGTACCGGCGAAAACTTTCGCGAATGTCCTGTTGAATTCGGTCCGCGATAATCGGCCCGGCGGCCGCCTCGGGGTGCTCCGCAACAAATGGCGCTCCATACCGGTGAATCCAACGCATTTCGTCTTTGCCCGATTGGAAGCCAATCCGTTCGGCATCATGCCAGGCGAGGGCGAACTTGGCCCGAGGCGGCAAGCCGACTGGATTCTGTTGCCGGCGGTACAACGCAGCCAACTCGTTCAGCAGCCGGCAGACATTCTCCCTCAACTTCGGGCTGTCCAATACGTCGCTTACCTCATAAACCCTGACGGCAATCCGCTCCGCCCACTCGCCCTCCTCGCCGCGAAGTAAGGACTCGAGATATCGCTCTGCTTGGCCGGTATCCAGCCCACGCAGCTTGCTCAATCGTACGCGCTTGTTGATGAATTCGGAGATGCTTGCGGCCTGATCCAGTGTTTCGAACTGCTGTGTCTGGAGCACACGCGGGTCGGCGTGCAGGAGCGTGGCTTTGATGTGATCGGATAGCCTTGGGCCATCCTCTGGCCCGTCGCTCGCGATGGTCTGGTGAATCAATTCGAACGCCCGTCGCTGGATCTTTCCCCAGCCGCCCTGATCGTGACGGCTCTCCTCCACGGTTCCCTCGTTTAACCCGGTAGCGCAGAGTGCGTATTGGCGCGCGGCAATTCTCCGTTCCAGATCCGAGAGTTCCCGGTTGGGGATGACGTGGTCCCCCGCCCAGTAAGGAATCCTCTTCGTGGCGTCGAATACCGCCGTTTCCAGATCCCAACACAACCGGGCAAGTGCCGACGCGGTGGTCTGTACCTCCGTTGCAAGGAACTCAGCGAAAGAATCGTCGATGTAGGAAACGAATTCCGGATACTTCCGAGAACAGGCGAAGCTGACCCGGTACACGGGCAGTTCCCTGCGGACATCGGTCTCGCGGACTTTTCGAAAAGTGGTTAGAGGCAGAACCAATTGGAGGTCGTGACGGTCATCCGGGATAACAAGTTGCAGGCTAGAATACTCATCGATCAGAATCACGGGAACGAGTGGCGTTTCCGGCTCGACGATCGTCTGATTTTGAATCGCCGCCTGAAAGTCCCGCAGGAGTTTCACAAGGTCGGCAAGATCGAACTTGTCTATCGCGTAGTAGAACGATTCGCTGCCGTCCGCCGCATTCGCAACCGACTTGGCATCCCGGGACTCGAGTTGGCGTAACTGCAGCGTGTCGGTCGCGTATGCGTGACCGACCTCGCCCTGAACCACGATCGCGAGCAATCGCACCGGAGCGCCCTTGAGAGGCAGGTTGGCGATCGCGCGGCCTATCGACTCCAGGAGTTTCTCGTTCCCAGATCTGCAACAGACCGCGCCCAGGGACATGCGAATCGGGGTCGTCAGAAATCGAGCGCCCAAACTCCTCCGGCCGGAGGCGAAATAGCAACTCGCAAACTGGACCGTCCCTTTGGCCATGTCGTCTTCCAGCGTGAATTGACCCCGCTGGAAAAACAGGCTGTCGGTCACCGTCACGCCCAGCTGCTTTAGACCCACATTTCCGTTTTGAGCCGCGCGTGCGAATCTCCCGGATGCTCGTCCGCATCAATATCCATAGGGGTTTGAAGGCAGCGAAGACCCCTGCGGAGGACAGCACCCAATGGGTGACAAACAAAACCAGCCCTTTCAGCTCTCGTTCAACGGCCTTCTCAAGATCGACTTCCAGGGATCGCGCGTTACT
>Ga0194119_10000768_pt1 | contig 60220 bp, 51 predicted proteins | sample TA2MahC100mmetaG_FD_148620 | JGI IMG/M metagenome (GOLD analysis project Ga0194119, IMG submission 148620) | Freshwater microbial communities from Lake Tanganyika, Tanzania - TA2015018 Mahale Deep Cast 100m | ecosystem: Environmental > Aquatic > Freshwater > Lake | place: Tanzania: Lake... | reverse complement strand
TCCCTGGTCCTGTTGGCTGCCTGCAACATGGCCCGGCCTGCCAGCACGCCGGCGGCGTGCCTGCGGTAGTCCGCGGTGGCGTGGATGTCGGTGGGGGGGTCGAGGTTGTCCTGGACGATGCGCGCCATCTCGGCAACGGACGGACCAGGAACCTACTGTCCCAGAAGCGCCTGCTCGGCCTGTGGGATGCGCACAGGTCCAGGTCCCACGCCGGTGAAGACCAACTGCGCTTCGGTGCAGCGGCCATCGCCGTCGAGCCGCAGGACCGCTGCCACGCCGGCCAGGGCGAAGTCGCCGTGGCGCCTGGCGATCTCGACAAACGCCCATCCGGCGTCCGGCAGCAACGCGGGCAGCCGCACTTCGGTCAGCAGCTCGTCGGGCTCCAGGGCGGTGGTCAGGTATCCCGTGAAGAACTGCTCGCTGTTGAGCACGCGCTCCCCGCGCACACTGGCAAGCACGAAGTGGGCGTCCAGTGCCGCGGCCGCCGCGGGCAGCTCAGAGGACGGATCGGCGTGTGCCAGACTCCCGCCGATCGTGCCGCGCGCGCGGATCTGCGGGTGCGCGATGCAGCGGACGGCCTCACCCAGCAGGGGGACCCGGGCGACAACGAGTCGGTGGGCCTCCACCGTACGCTGGCGCGTCATGGCGCCGATCGCGAGTCCCCCGTTGTAGGGACGGATGAAGGCCAGATCCCTTATCCGGTTCAGATCCACCAGTACCGCCGGGCGCGCCAGGCGCATCGCCAGCAGCGGCACCAGACTCTGCCCGCCGGCCAAGGCCTTGGCTTCAACGCCGTACTCGCTCAAGGCCTCCAGCGCTTCAAGGCGCCTGCGGGGCGCGAGGTATTCGAAGGGTGCTGGCTTCACGAGTGCACGCTCCGATCTTCCGCCGGGGCTTCTGCGCCGCGCAGCATCTCCAGCAGGAGGCTGTGCGACAGCGGCATCTCTGCGACTCTCGTGCCCAGGGCGTCGTCCAGTGCCGAGGCGAAGACCGCCGCGGCCGGGATCACACCTGCCTCACCCGCGCCCTTCACGCCCAACGGGTTGAGCGGGGACGGGGTCTCGACGTGCCCGATCTCGGCCCTTGGCACCTCGGCCGCGGTCGGCAGCAGGTAGTCCATGAAGGTCTGCGTCAGGAGCTGGCCGTCCTCGTCGTAGACAAGTCTCTCGTAGAGGGCGCCGCCGATTCCCTGGGCCACGCCGCCCTGGATCTGTCCGTCCAGGATCATCGGGTTGATCACGGTGCCGCAGTCGTGGACAACCACGTACCGCTCTACGCGCACCGCGCCTGTATCCCTGTCCACCTCTACGATCGCAGCGTGACACCCGCCGGCGAAGCTCCCCCGAGGCGGCGCGAAGTAGCGCGCGGCTTCCAGCCCCGGACCTTCCCATTCCTTTGGGATGGTTCCGCGGAGCGGGTTGGCCGCAGTCGCTACCTCGCCCAGCGTCACCGACCGCGCCGGCGCTCCGCGTACGAAGATCTTACCCCCGGCGAGTTCGAGGTCGTCCGTACTTGCCTCCAGGAGCCCGGAGGCGACCGTGAGGGCCTTCTCCCGCACCGCCTGGCCCGCGAGCGCCACCGCGCTTCCCGCCACCACTGCCGAGCGGCTTGCGAACGTCCCTGTGCCCCATCCGAACGCCGCTGTGTCGCCGGTGGTGACCGTGACGTCGCGCACGTCCACGCCCAGTGCGTCCGCGATGATCTGGGCGAACACGGTGAAGTGCCCCTGGCCCTGTGTGCCCACGCTCGTCGCCGCGAAGACCTTGCCCGTCGGCTCGACCGTGATCCGGCATCCTTCGTATGGACCGATGCCGGTGCCTTCCACGTACAGGGCAAGGCCGAGGCCCAACGTTCTGCCTTCTCTGCGCGCCTCGGCCTGCTGCTGTGGCCATTGGGCGTACCCGATCATCCCGAGGGTCTTCTCGAGTACCGCCGGGTAGTTACCGCTGTCGTAGATGAGCGGCGCGTTGTCCTGGTAGATCAGCCCGGTGTCGTAGGGGAACTCGTCGGGCTGTATCAGGTTGCGCCGGCGGACCTCGGCGCGATCAACCCCCAGCTCCCGCGCCACCCTGTCCATCAGGCGCTCCATGATGAAGACGCCATGGGGTCGGCCTGCCCCGCGGTAAGGGCTCACCTGGGTCTTGTTTGTGAACACCGCCTTGAACTCACAGTGGTAGTTGGGAATCCTGTAGGGACCGACCAGCGTTGTGCTGGCGACGATGGGCACGATCAGCCCGTAGGCGATGTAGGCGCCCGCATCGTGTAGGAAGACGGTCCGCACGCCCAGGATCCGGCCCTCGCCGTCCACCGCGATCTCGACGTCGTGGATCTGTTCCCGTTCCTGGTTTGTGGCCACGAAGTTCTCGCGCCGGTCCTCGATCCACTTGACCGGCCGGTTCAGGCGCATCGCGGCCAGCGGCACCAGGATCTCCTCGGGGTAGAACATCATGATCTTGGGCCCGAAACCGCCGCCCACGTCGGGTGCGATCACCCTTACGTTGTTCTGGGGGAGGCCGAACAGCCGCGCCAGGCCGTTCCGGATCGGGATCGGAGACTGCGTGGAGTCGTAGATCACCAGGTTGCGCATGCGCCCGTCCCAGATCGCCACGACCCCGCGGGTCTCCATGGAGGCGGCCGTGCCCCGGTCCATGCGGATCCTCTCGCGGAAGACACGCGGAGCGCTGGCGAACGCACCCTCGGGGTCGCCCACGCGCTGGGTGTAGTGCGCGGCCACGTTGGTGCCGGCATCCTCATGGACCAGAGGGCCGTCAGGCCCGGCCGCGGTTTCCAGGTCCACAACGGCAGGGAGCGGGTCGTACTCAACCTCGATGGCTTCCAGGGCGTCCTCGGCCAGGTAGCGACTCTCTGCTACCACGAACGCCACCGGCTCGCCCACGTGACGGACAATGTCCGCGGCCAGCGCCACCTGGGTCTTGTGGTGGATCAGGGTGGGATGGGGGATGAGCCTGGGTAGCGGATCCCCCAGCGGCGGCGGCAGGTCTGCGTGGGTGTAGACCGCGGCCACGCCGGGCATTGCCCTGGCCTTGGAGGCGTCAATCCGCACAACCCGCGCGCGGGCATGAGGGCTTCGGAGCACGGCCCCGTGGAGCAGATTTGGGGGATGGATGTCGTCCACATAGGAGCCCCTGCCGGTCAGCAGCCGGGGATCCTCGACCCGCCGGATCCGTTCGCCGAACCACCGCGTCCCCATCTTGTGCGCCTCCAACACCACCGCCTGCCGGATTGCCCGGGACCGCTGCGGAATGTCGAGCCAAAAAGGGAGTAACAGTGTCTTCGCGGCGCACAAACTGCGCTCCTGCCCTGCAGCAGTGCGTCCGGTCGGGCGGAGGAGGGACCGGCGCGCCGGCGAACCTACGGTGGGAATGCCTCTTGGAGGTGACGGCGGTGGCAAGAGCGATGAAGTTCATCTTTGGGCACGATAGGGAGGGAGAGGTTCGGGAGCTGCTTCTTGAGCACCTGGACAAGGTCGGCGAGTGCGTGGCGCGGGCCCGAACCGTCATGGACGACTACCTGGCCGGCCGGATCGAAGAGGCCAAGGCAGGAGCGATCGAGGTGGATCACCTGGAGACCGACGCGGACCAGATGCGGCGCTCGGTGGTTGACCTGCTGTACCGGGGGGCGTTTCTGCCGATCTTCCGGTCCGACATCCACGAGTTCGTCGAACGGATGGACATGATCGCCGATGCCGCCGAGGTGATGTGCGACTTCCTGCTGGGCCAGCGCCCCGAGATTCCCTCGGAGTACGCGGAGCACATCCATCAGATCCAGGAGCAGACCCAGGTGGCCTATGCCGCCCTGCACGATGCCGTGACGAACTTCTTCTCGACCCCTGATCAACGGGTGATCCGCGACAGCCTGACCAAGCTCGGCGTTACCGAATCACTCATTGACGGCATCGAGTGGAAGATGACCCGGCAGATCTTCACCTCTGACCTTCCCCTGGCCGGTAAGACCCACCTGAAGCAGTTCCTTGAGACACTGACCGAGATGTCCGACGAGATGGAGGACGCGGGCGACCGTCTTGAGGCACTGATCATCGGCCTGAAGATCTAGACATGATCGCACTGCTGCCCGCCCTCTACCTCGGCTGGGGGATCGGGGCCAACGACGCCGCCAACGCCTTCGGCCCCCAGATCGGCGCCAACATCATCGCCTACCGCCGTGCGATTGTCCTGGCGGCGATCTTCGCCCTCCTGGGCGCGGTCCTGGAGGGGGAGAAGGTATTCCCAACGCTGGGGCGCCTTACCAGTCTGACGTTGGAGATAAGCATCGTCGCCGCGCTGGCGGCCGGCATCACGGCCCACGTGATGACCAGGCTCGGGCTGCCCATCTCGACCTCCCATTCCATCTTCGGCGCGCTGATTGCAGCGGGTCTGTATGCGGGGAAGGGCTTCGATCCGGTGATCGCTGCGCGGATGGTGGCCTCGATGGTGACCGCGCCCATCGGCGCCGGGATCGCCGCTTACCTCCTCCATCGGCTGCTTGCCCGGGTGGCGGCAGGGAAACTCGGCGGGGGGCTGCTCTTTGGCCGTGCCGTGCGCTACTCCGCGGTGGTGGTGGGTTGCTACGCGGCGTACGCGCTGGGCTCCAACAACGTCGGCAACGCGATGGCCCCGTTTGTGGCAGTGGGGGTGATAAGCCCTGCCGCCGGGGCTGCGCTGGGCGGGGTGGCCATCGCCGCCGGCGTGCTCACCTACAGCCGGAACGTTGTCATGCTGGTCGGCAAGCAGATCACGGCGTTGGACCCGATCACCGCGCTGGTGGCGGCGCTGGCCACGGCGGTCACGGTCCACATGTTCACCCAGCTCAGGATCCCGGTGTCCACCTCTCAGGCAATCGTGGGCGCGGTGGTCGGCGTCGGGCTCACCAAAGGAGTGGTGGCGGTAAACCGCCGGATGTTCTGGATGATACCCGCGGGATGGGCCATCAGCATCTTCGGTTCGGGAGTCGCGGGCTACCTCCTTATGGCGGGGTCAGGCCTGCTTCGGTGAGAAGGGCGGCAGGGACATGGGCATAGGCAAACGGACCGCCCCCGGAGCGGCGTTTCCGTGCTGAGTCTCCTTCCAGGTCTCTACCTCGGTTGGGGGATCGGCGCCAACGATACCGCCAACGCGTTCGGCCCCCAGGTAGGCGCCAACATCGTCACGCTGCGCCGGGCCGCGGTCCTTACCGCGGCTTTCGGCTTCCTGGGCGCCGTGATCGAGGGGCAGAAGATCTTTCCGGCCCTGGGCGGCTTCACCCACCTCTCGCTCGAGATGAGCGTAATGGCCGCCCTGGCTGCGGCCATCAACGTGAACGTGATGACCAGGTTCGGGATGCCGATCTCAACCTCACACGCGATAATCGGCGCGCTCATCGGTGTCGGGTTCGCCGAACGGGCAGGGTTCAACATCCCGATCGTGATGAAAGTGGCCACCTCGATGGTGGCGACGCCGGTTGGAGCCGCCACCATCGCCTACCTGATCTACAGGGGGCTCGCGGCGCTGGCTGCCGGGCGGCTGGGAAGCACGCTGGCCTTCCAGCGGTCCGTGCGCTACGCCGCGGTCGTCATAGGCTGCTATGCCGCCTATGCCATGGGCGCCAACAACGTCGGCAACGCCATGGCGCCGTACGTGGCCGTCGGCGTGATCGGGGCCTCCTCCGGAGCCGCCCTGGGTGGCGCGGCCATAGCGCTAGGCGTGCTGACCTACAGCCATCGCGTCATCATGGTGGTAGGAAAGCAGATTGCGGCGCTGGATCCGATCTCCGCCCTGGTGGCGACCACGGCCACGGCGATCACGATCCACCTGTTCACCCAGATTGGGATCCCCGTGTCCACCTCACAGGCGATCGTCGGCGCGGTCGTCGGGGTCGGCCTCACCAAGGGGGTCATGGGCGTCAACCGCCGAACCTTGATGGTGATCCCGGCCGGATGGGTGGTCAGCGTCGCCGGCTCGGGCGCCGCGGCCTGGCTTCTTCTGGTGGCCTACCGCGCGACCCAATGAGATCCCTGATTCGAGGCGGGCCATGGCCCGGCAGCCGGGACGGCCCAGGGAGGCATCCATGCCCAATGTCGTGGTACTGACAACAGGCGGTACGATCTCGACCCGCGATGCGGACGGCCGCGGGGCCACACCTGTCCTGCGCGGCGCCGACCTGCTGCGCGAGATCCCGGGGCTCGACGCGGTCGCCTCGCTAACAGTAGAAGAGTTCGACTTCATCCCGGGCGCCTTCATGACGCTCGAGAAGATCCTCGAGTTGAGCCGCCGCGCCTCGGAGATCATCACGCGGCCGGAGGTGGCGGGCCTGGTCATCACCCACGGGACCGACACGCTCGAGGAGTCTGCCTACTACCTGCACCTGACGGTGGGCGGCCAGACTCCGGTGGTCTTCACCGGTGCGATGCGCAACGCCTCGCAGATCGGGTTCGACGGTTATCGCAACCTCTACGACGCGATCCGCACGGCGGCCTCGCCCGAGGCGCGGGGGCGCGGGGTATTGGTGGTCCTGAACGAGGAGGTCCATTCAGCACGGTGGGTGACCAAAACCAGCGGGCAGAAGGAGGATACCTACAAGTCACCGGTGACCGGCCCGGCGGGTCTTGCGTACGGGGACCGGATCGCGTTCGTGGCCGCGCCGTACCCGCGGCGCGTGCTGCCCAACGCCATGGAGCCCAAGGTGGACCTGATCCGCCTGGCCGTGGGCGTTGATGACCGATTTCTCCGCTGCAGCCTGGAGAGCGGATCTAGAGGAATCGTGATAGAAGCCTTCGGCGGCGGCCGGGTGCCGCCACCGCTGCTGCCTGCCATCGGTGACGTGCTGGGCGCAGGGGTTCCGGTGGTCGTCACCACGCGGTGTATTGCCGGAGAGATGTGGGACGGCTACGGGTACCCGGGCGCATATCGCGATCTGCTGGCGCGCGGCGTCTACTTCGTGCACGACCTGCCGGGCCACAAGGCCAGGCTGAAGCTGGCGGTGGGGTTGGGCAACGGGCTGCGCGGCGAGGCGCTGCGCGACTACCTGGCGGCAGAGGCGTGAAGGCGCGAAATTGACACGCAAAAACCGGCCTTCTTATAATGGAGGATGGTGCGGCGGGTGCTGCAGGCCACACGGCTTCCAGCGACCGCCGGCTTTGCTTCCAGGAGGTCCGGCATGAAGATAGAAGGCGAGCATCTCCTCCCCGCAACGCGCGATGAGGTATGGGCAGCTCTCAACGACCCGGACGTGCTCGTCAAGACGGTCCCGGGACTCAAGCAGCTCAATCCCACCGGTGAAGACGCCTACGAGGCCACGATCGAGCTGGCAGTCGGACCTGTGCGCGGAACCTACCAGGGAAGGGCTCGCATCACGGACAAGACCGCCCCGGAGAGGATGACCCTGACCGTGGAGGGAGGCGGGCGGCCCGGCACGATCAGGGCAGCGGGCGCTCTGACCCTGGAAGGCCAGGGAACCGAGACGCTGGTGCGGTACGTCGGGGATGTGCAGGTTACCGGGATCCTGATGAGCGTGGGCCACCGCCTGTTCGGCGGCGTGGCCAAGCAACTGGCAGGCGTGTTCTTCAAGGCGCTGGAGCGCGAGGTGCACCAGCGCGCTGCCGCGGAGCCGGCCCTGTGATTCCGGCCGCGTTCGCCTACCATCGGCCCCGCACGGTGCAGGCAGCCATGCGGCTGCTGCTGACGCACGGCCACGACGCCAAGATCCTGGCCGGGGGGCAGAGCCTGCTTCCCATGATGAAGCTGCGGGTCGCAACTCCGGCCCACTTGATAGATATAGGGCACGTGACTTCTCTCCGGGGCATCCGGCTGCGCCAGGGCCGGCTTCGAATCGGGGCTATGGCCACGCACAGGGAGATCGAGCTCTCACCGGCGGTGCGCAGGGCGGCCCCGGTCCTGGCAGAGACCGCGGCGGTCATCGGCGACCTTCAGGTGCGCAATCTCGGGACAATCGGCGGCGCCCTGATGCACGCCGATCCCGTGGCCGACTACCCTGCCACGGTCCTGGCGCTGGAAGCGGAGTTCACGCTGCAGGGCCCATCCGGCGTGCGGACCGTCCCGGCCGCGGAGTTCTTCCTCGGGCCCATGACGACCGCAGCAGGGCCCGACGAGATCATGACCGAGATCGCCGTCCCCGCGGCACCTCCCATGCGTGGCGCGGCATACCTGAAGATGCCCAACCCGGCCTCGGGCTTTGCGCTGGCCGGGGTAGCGGCCGTGATTGGGCTGGATCAGTCCGGCCGCTGCGTCCACGTCCGCGTGGGCATCACCGGAGTGGCCTCGGCCGCATACAGGGCATCCGGCGTGGAGGCCGCCCTTTCCTGGAAGGAGCCCAATGATGAGGCGCTGGAGCGCGCCGCCGCCGCGGCCGCGGACGGGGTCGAGGCCAACCCCGACATCCATGCCAGCGCCGAGTACCGGATGCATCTGGCCGGTGTTCTCACGCGACGCGCCCTTGCGCTGGCCCGCGACCGAACCATGGCGGTCCGGCGCCGAGGACGGGCCGCGTCGCGAGCCTGATTGGTGGAGCAGGGGATGCATTCCGAGATTAGCCGCATCCAGGAACTGCTGGCCGGGCAGGGCTATGTCGCCGACCGCACAATCGCGACCAGCGTCTACCTGTCCATCACGCTGCGCAAGCCCCTGCTCATAGAGGGCGCCGCAGGCGTGGGGAAGACCGAGGTGGCGAAGGTAATGGCCCGCGCCCTCGATGCGGACCTGATCCGGTTGCAGTGCTACGAGGGCCTCGACGCCACCACCGCGCTGTACGAGTGGAACTACCAGAAGCAGCTCCTCCACATCCGGCTCTCCGAGGGTGGCGAGCGGTCGCTTGCCGAGCGCGAGGCCGAGATATTCAGCGAGGGGTTTCTCCTCAAGCGGCCGCTGCTGGACGCCATCACCAGGTCGCAGCCGCCGGTGCTGCTGGTAGACGAGATAGACCGGGCCGACGAGGAGTTCGAGGCGTTTCTGCTGGAGGTCCTCTCCGACTTCCAGGTTTCAATCCCCGAGATCGGCACGATAGCGGCCACCGCGATTCCCAACGTGGTGCTCACCAGCAACCGCACCCGCGAACTCGGCGACGCGCTGCGCCGGAGGTGTCTGTACCTCTGGATTGATTACCCCACGTTTGAGAAGGAGCTGGAGATCGTCAGGCTCAAGGTGCCTTCGGTCAACGGGCGCCTGGCCGAGCAGATCAGCGCCTTCATGCAGTTGATCCGGCGCGTCCGGCTGGAGAAAGCCCCGGGGGTTGCCGAGACCCTGGACTGGAGCGCCGCGCTCATGGCCCTCCACCGAGACCATCTCGACCGCACGGCGGTCGAGGAGACGCTGGGCGTGCTCTTCAAGCATCATGACGACGCCGCGACAGTGCGGGCGCACTGGCTGGATCAGCTTCTCGATGGTGTCGCGGCGCTGGAGCAGGAAGGAAGGCCATGGTTCCAGGAAGCCGTGGTGCGCGCCGCGGAGCGGCTCGCGATCCGCAGGTAGACCGCCCGCGGCACGGTGACCTCGCGGCCAACGTGGTGGCGTTCGCCCGCCTGCTGCGAGGGCGCGGGTTGATCGTTGGACCGCCCGAGGCCGCCGACGCGTTGCGCGCTCTGTCCGCCGTGGACCTGACCGACCGCCTGGAGACCTATCTCGCGCTGCGGGCTGTTCTGGCGTCCGGGCCGGAGGCGCAGCGCATCTTCGACGTCGCCTTCTGGGAGTTCTGGGGCGAAATGCACAAGGCGGTGGGCGCTCCTCCGCCCGGAGATCAGAGTGCGCCGACGCTGGACGGCCAGCAGGCGCTCGACCGCGTGATGATCGAGTGGCAGGAGAACGGTGAGACAGGAGCCGACGGCGATCGAGTCCCGGCCTACAGCCCGGTTGAGGCACTCACCCACAAGGACTTCAGCACGCTTTCCGCCGATGAACTTGACGAGATCACCGCGATCGTGAACGCGATCGCCCGGAAGGTGGCAACGCGCCTCTCACGCCGGACCAGGCAGGCCAGGAGAGGCCGCTTGGTGGACCTGCGGCGTACAATCCGGCACAGCCTGCGCCGTGGAGGCGAGATACTAGACGTTCTCCGTAGGGAACGGAAGCTTCAGAAGACGCGCGTGGTGCTGGTCTGCGACGTCAGCGGCTCTATGGACCTCTACAGCCGGTTCATAATCCAGTTCATCTACGCGCTCCAGCACGCGGTGGCCAGGGTCGAGACCTTTGTCTTCAGCACCGGCCTCAGCCGGATCACGGGATCGCTCGCACGCGCCGATCTGCGTGCCGCCCTGGACGAGATCGCCCGGAAGGTGCCCGACTGGTCCGGCGGTACGAAGATAGGTCGCAGCCTGCGCCGGTTTCTAGCCGACCACGGAGGGTGGGCACTCGACGGCCGGACCGTGGTCATAATCATCAGCGACGGATGGGATACCGGCGATCCGGACGTGCTGGAGTCGGCCATGGCCGAGCTGCACCGGCGCGCCGCGCGCGTCATCTGGTTGAACCCGCTGCTGGCGAGCCCGGGGTATGAGCCAATCTGCCAGGGGATGCGTGTCGCGCTGCCCCATGTGGACGTCTTCGCCCCTGCGCACAACCTGGACAGCCTGCGCCGGCTCGAACGCCATCTGGCGCGCCGCCCATGAAGGAACTCGCCGACATCCTCTCCGCCGCACGGGAGGCCTCGGCCGCAGGAGAGCCGATGGCCGTGGCCACCATAATAGGGGTGAGGGGTTCCACGTACCGGCGTGAGGGCGCACGCCTGCTCGTCACCCGCTCGGGCCGCCTGACCGGCAACATCAGCGGGGGCTGCCTCGAGGGGGACGTGGCCGTCGTGGCCGCGGACGTAATGGAGCGGCGCCTCCCGCGGGTGACGCTCTACGACCTAACCGCCGATGACGACGCGGTGTGGGGTTTGGGCCTGGGCTGCAACGGCGCGATCGAGGTGTTCGTCGAGCCCGTAACGGGTGACGATCTGTTGTGGCAGGCGGCGGAGGCCGTGCTTGACGGCGCCACCCTTGGGCTCGTTACCGTGGTGGAGGGAGGGGCCACTGTCCCTGCCGGAGGGCGCATGGTGGTGTGGCCCGACGGTCGCCGCCAGGGCAGCCTGGGCGATGCGGCCGTGGATGAAGAAGCCGCACGGATCGCGCTGTGCGCTTCGGGCGCGCTCCGCTCGCGGGTTCACACCCTCGGTGCCGAGGGTGGGCCGCAGATACGGCTGTTCGTGGAAGTGCTGCATCCTCCGTTGCGCCTAATCGTCTGCGGGGCAGGGCACGATGCGATACCCGTGGTGCGTCTAGCATCGCAACTCGGCTGGAGGGTGCTGGTTGTTGACAGGCGCGAGGCGTTCCTGACGCCCGAGCGATTTCCGGGTGCAACCGGGTTTGTCCGCACGGAGTTTCCCGAGGCCGGAGCGACGGTCCCAACCGACCCCAACTCGTTCGTGCTGGTGATGACCCACAACTATGTCCACGACCGCGACCTGCTGCGGGCGTTTCTGCCGACACCGGTACGATACCTGGGAATGCTCGGGCCCAGGGCGCGTACCGAGAAGATGCTGGGGGAACTTGTGGCCGAAGGCGTGGCGATCAGCGAGGACCGCCGCGCGCAGATCTACGGCCCGGTCGGCCTGGATATCGGCGGTGATACCCCGGACGAGATCGCGCTGGCAGCCCTCTCCGAGATCCTCGCCGTGGCGCACGGCCGCGCAGGAGGGTTCCTGCGTGCCCGCTCCGGTCCCATCCATGTGCCTGCGCAGGACGCGGGCCCCTTCGTTTCTGCCGTGATCCTGGCGGCCGGAGCCAGCACCCGCATGGGCCGCCCGAAGCTGGCGATTCCCGTGCGGGGAACGCCGATGATCCGCCGCATAGTGGCGGCCGCGCTCGCCTCGCGCTGCAGTGAAGCCATCGTAGTGCTGGGCACGCACGCGGATCTCTACCGTTCGCTGCTCGACGGCCTGGCAGTACGGATAGTGGAAAACCGGGATCCCACGGAGGGTATGGCGTCCTCGATCCGCGCCGGAATCGAGGCGGTCTCGCCCGACGCCTCCGGCGCTGTGATCCTGCTGGCGGACCAGCCGTTCGTTTCGGCAGAGGTGATTGACCGTCTGATCGAGGCCGTCGCCTCCGACAGGCGGAGGATCGTCGCGTCGGAGCACCACGGCGCCGCGACTCCGCCGGTCTACTTCCCGCGAGCCTACTTTCCGGAGCTGCTGGCCCTCGAGGGCGACCGCGGTGCCCGCAGCGTGATCCAGGCCCATCCACGGGAATGCGTCTTGGTGCCGCTCCCCGAGTCCTGCGCCGCGGACATCGACACCAGCGAAGATCTCTCGGCCATCGGCGACTAGACGCGCCTCAGGACCCGCCCCGCCCTGGTGCCGGTGTCCACGGCGTTCTCGATGACAACCTGTCCGTTCACAACCACCTGGGCGACGCCCGCGCAGTAGCGATGTGGGTCGTGGAACGTGGCCAGGTCGGTGATCCGGTCCGGATCGAAGACCACCAGGTCGGCGGCGCAGCCCGGCCTGATCAGCCCCAGGTCGTAGCGGCGCAGCCGCTGTGCCGGGAGGGAGGTCATCTTGCGCACTGCCTCTTCGAGACTGAGCACGCGGTCCTCGCGCACGTACCTGGCCAGTACGCGCGCGAACGTGCCGTAGCTGCGCGGGTGTGGCCTTCCCCCGGCCGAGGGGGAAAGCGTCCAACCGTCGCTGGCAATGGCGACCGCGGGGTGGCGCATCACGCGCCGCACGTCCTCCTCGCACATGGAGAATATGATCATCTGAACCCCGCCGCGCCCGCTCTCCAGCAGGTGCAGGGCCGCGTCCACCGGATCCTCGCCCCTGTCCACGGCGATCTCGGTGAGCATCCTGCCCTCGTACACCTTGCATGGACCGTCAGGGATGCTGCTGATCATGATCGCCTCAGGGTCGAACTCGCGGGCTCCAGAGGACAACGCCTCGGGTCCGGGAGACGCGATCTCGGCGCGGATGCGGGCGCGCTCGTGTGGATCAGCGAGGCGGGAAAGCATCGCCTCGATCCCGCCCTGCATCGCCCGCTTCGGCAAGATTGCCGCCAGGGTGGTGCTGCCGGCTGTGTACGGGTACTGATCCGCCAGCACGTCCTGACCTGATGCGCGCGCGCGGTCAATCATCTCCAGCGAGGCACCTACCAGGCCCCAGTTCTGGCGGCCCGTTGCCTTGTGGTGACTGAGTTGCACGGGCACCCTGGCGCGGCGTCCGATCGCGAGTGCCTCGCCGACCGCGTCCAGCAGCGAGTTGCCCTCGCCGCGGATGTGGGAGGAGTAGAATGCCCCATACCGCCCTGCCACCTCTGCCAGCGCCACAAGTTCCTCGGTAGCGGCGTAACTGCCGGGGACGTAGATCAGGCCCGAGGAAAGACCGAACGCCCCCTGCTCGAGCGCCCGCGCCACGTGGGTCCGCATCGCGTCCAGTTCCTGGGACGACGGAGCACGGTCGTCAAATCCCATCACCGCGACGCGCACGGTCCCATGGCCTACTTGCAGGGCGACGTTGCAGGCCAGCGGAAGGCGTTCCAGGCAGGCCGCGTAGCCGGAGGCGTCCTCCCACTCCCACGACAGCCCTGCGTCCACGAACGCTGCGTACGCACGCAACAGTTCCAATCGTTCCTTGTGGACCGGGAACGGCGAGAAGCCGCAGTTGCCGACGAGCTGCGTGGTGACACCCTGGCGCACCATCGCCTCGGCACGAGGGAATGCCGGGAGAGTGAAGTCGCCATGTGTGTGCAGGTCAATGAATCCGGGCGCCAGCACAGCGCCGTCAACGTCAACAATCCGCCGGGCAGCAGCCCCGGACAGATCGCCGACCATCGCGATGCGGCCGTCCTCCACGCCCACATCGCCCCAGAACCACGGGTTGCCGGTGCCGTCCACTATGCGGGCGTTGCGGAAGACCAGGCTGTACATCTATTCCCCTCCCTCACTTCCCACCCTGGGACGGAGGCAGCACCAACAAGACATCGCCGACCAGGCGCTCCCCGGTCTCGTCCGACGGCAGGTTGATCACCACTCCCCGGACCACGAGTGTCGTTGATCCGCCGCCATCCAGGTTCAGGGCGTCGGTCACCCCGAGCCGTCGAAGCATTCCTGCCAGCTCTGCAAGGGTCATGCCGAGACTGTGATAGGGCTGGCGCCCTCCGACCACCGCGATGACGATCCGGCCATCTTCCAGCCGGCCGATAGAGGTGCGAGGATGGCGCCGGTTTACAAACGACGGGCGGAACCCTTCGCCGCCGGCGAACTGGCCGCCGGAGAGGAGCCGCGGTCCACCGCCTACTACGTTCCGGACGCCTTCCCACCGCGCATCGCCGGAGGCCGGTACCAGCCGCAGGCGGAGCAAGACCCGATCGCCCTGCTTGAACGCGGCCAGCAGGGAGGCCCGACCGCGGGCGTGTCCCGAGAGAACGTAGCCGCCCTGAGGGATTGGGCTGTTGCCGCGTCCATCCAGCACATGCTGTACCGTGTCCCCGGCCACGACTACCTCGGCGCCGAGGGCGCTGGCGCGCGTGGTGGCGCCGTGCGCCGGGCGGTACAGGATGACCTCACCTGCGCCGCGGTCGCGGTTGACGCCGTCTATCGTGACCGTGCCTCCATCGGTAGAAGCGGCGGCATCGAGCCGGAGCACGTCGAAGAGCAACTGGCCGTCATCCGTGATTCCAACACAGCTCCTGCCCGCCAGCGGCTCGCTGATCACCTCACCCTCTATGACCAGGCACCCCAGTGGATCTCCCAACGAGGTGAAGAACCCGCCGTTTATCGCAGCGGTCGCGCCGACGCGACGCGCGGCCTCGCTGGTCCTGCCGCGGCCTATGAGCGGCCCGGAGGCCAGCGCCGGTCGCAGCCGCGCGCCGCCCGCGGGTTCGACTAGCACAACCCCGCTCCAGAAAGGTCCGGGCAGCGCCTCGTAGTCGGACACTGTAAGGATGATCCAGGTAGGCAGACCCTCGGCCGCGAGGCGTTGTTGCAGGCCGGCCGCCTCGTCGCGGGTGGCGTAGTTCCCCACGCGAACCTTGAAGAACTCGTCAACCGCATCCACGAACGCCGGAAAGCCCCGCGCCCGCATCGCATCGGCCAACCGTCGCGCCCGCTCTTCTTCCAGGAACGCGCCGATCTGCACCCGCCAGACCGGCGGCGTTCGCAACGCGCCTCGTTTCTCCAAGATGAGGGTGACGCCGGCTTCCAGCACGACCGAGAAGGTCAGCGACATGCCCTGCTCCGCGCCCTGCAGGTATGCCCACACCAGACTGGCTGCCTCGGCGCGCGTGAGCGGATCGCCGGGGCGCACGCGCTCCGAGGGTGGCTCGCGCAGCAGAGGCGGTGTGCTATGCGAGGCGACGGCGATCGCGCCGCGGACTGCAGGCGGTAGGCCGTTGAGGTCGGTGAACGGTAGCGCTGCGTTGACCATGTACGCGGATTCGAACGTGTGCCCCAGCGCGCGCACCAGCCAGATGAAAGCATCGCCGCGCACGAGCGGCGAGTTCGGGCGGAACAGGCCGCCCGCGGGAAGGATGCCGTAAGCCACGGCGGATTCAACCGCGGGCGCCAGTTCGCGTGCGAGTGATAGATCGGCAAACGACGGCGGATCGAGCCGCACCTGCGGCAGTCCGCGCGCTGCTACGAGCCAAGCGACGAACTGTGCGCGGCCGATTGGCGCATCCGGGCGGAACAGACGGTCGGCGCCGACCTCGATCACGCCGCGCGCGAGCAGGTTCGCGATGCGCTCCTCTGCCCAGTGGCCGCGCGCATCTTCGGGCCGCAACTGGGCGGATGCGGCGGCTCCTGAGGCAACCAGCAGCGCGGCCAGGAGGGTGAGCGCGATCAAGAGCGTGCGGCGTGCGTCCGGCGGAAACATCGCCTCGGGGATTCTGCTGACGCCCTGTTGTTCCTGCTCGCCTGATACACCTGTCTTGGAAATCAACAAATTGTGTCCGGCGAAGAAGGAGAATCTATATGTGGTATCGAACGGACATACGACGGCAAGATCGTGCCGTCCATCTTCCAAGAGAAGGAGGCGAGGACGGTGGCGAAGAAGGCTAAGAAGGCCGCTAAGAAGAAGGGCAAGTAGCCGCCCTGCGCTTGCCCCAAAGAGACGGCGGGTCTAACCGCCGTCTCTTTGTTCGTGATTGCGGCCTGCGTTCACCACAGACCGCATCTAGCCGAAAGCGTTGAAGCCCGTAAGATCACGGCCCAGTATGAGCGTGTGGATGTCGTACGTGCCCTCGTATGTGTCCACCGATTCCAGGTTGGCGGAGTGGCGCATCGCGTGGTATTCGAGCGTGATGCCGTACGCGCCGAGGATCGAGCGCGCGGCGCGCGCGATCTCCAGCGCGGCGCGGACGTTGTTGCGCTTGGCCAGCGAGACCTGCGTGTGCCGCATCAGCCCCTGATCCTTGAGCTGCCCCAGGCGGTAGACGAGGAGCTGCGCCTTGGTCAACTCGGTGAGCATGTCCGCCAGCCGTGCCTGGATGATCTGCGTCGCGGCGATGGGCCTGCCGAACGCCACGCGATCGCGCGCGTAACCCAGCGCCTCCTCGAAGCAGGCCATTGCCGCGCCCACGGCGCCCCACGCGATTCCGTAGCGTGCCTGGGTCAGACAGGAGAGCGGCGCCTTCAATCCCTTCGCATCGGGAAGACGGGCGTCGTCGTCCAGGCGCACGCCGTCGAGCACCAGCTCAGAGGTGTCGGACGCGCGCATGCTGGCCTTCGTCTTCAACTCGTGCGCCGAGAAGCCGGGCGTGCCCCGCTCCACGAGGAACCCCAGGATCTCGCCGCCGTCGTCCTTGGCCCAGACCACCGCCACGTCCGCGAGCGAACCGCTGGTGATCCACATCTTGGAGCCCGTTAGTTCCCATCCGTCCCCGCGGCGCCTGGCGCGGGTCTGCATCGCTGCGGGATCAGAGCCCGCCGACGTCTCGGTCAGGCCGAAGCAGCCGATGGCCTCTCCGTGCGCCAGGCGCGGGAGCCAGTGCCTCCGCTGCGCCTCGCTGCCGTAGGCATATATGGGATACATGACGAGCGAACCCTGCACCGAGGCAAACGAGCGCAGGCCTGAGTCGCCACGCTCCAGTTCCTGAAGGATCAGGCCGTAGGCGACGTTGTTGATCCCTGCCGCGCCGTACTCACTGGGCAGGTTGGCGCCCAGGACTCCCAGGCCTCCCAGCTCCTTGACCAGGTGCTTGGGGAATTCGCCCCTCAACCACCAACCCCCGATGTGCGGCAGGACCTCGCGGTCCACGAAGCGGCGGACCGTATCACGCATCAACCGCTCGTCGTCGGAGAGCAGTCCATCAAGCATGTAGTAGTCGGCCGGTCGTGCCAGGAGTTCACTCACGCGGCAACCTCCAGTAGTACGGCGTCCCCTCGATTCTATGGGATGGAGCACGACCGGGGAAGGGTTCCGCCCTGGGATCTGGAACCCTCTCCTCATGTCCGCGACACGGATCATCCGCATCAGTGCCGGAGGCGTCGAGGCAAGCGCAGCGATGGGAAACACGCGTACCGCCGATGCGATTTGGGAGGCGCTGCCGATCGAGGGCCGCGGTAACCGCTGGGGGGACGAGATCTACTTCCGCATCGGGCTAGGCCTGCCCGAAGAGGACGCGGTGGAGGTCGTGGAGGTGGGCGATCTCGCGTACTGGCCCCCGGGGCAGGCGTTCTGCCTCTTTTTCGGCCCTACCCCGGCCAGCCAGGGGATCGAGCCCCGCGCGGCGAGCCCGGTGAACGTCTTCGGCCGCGTCCAGGGCGATGCCACGCTCTTTCGAGGAGTGCGCGATGCAGCCCGGGTCACCCTGGCTCGGCTCGATGCGCCGGAGATCTCCCGCACGAACGGCTGACCCATCTTCCCAGACACCAACTTCCCAGGCGCCGAGTTGAGAACATCAGGAGGACTCGATTCCGCCGCGTCGAACACCCTTCATGGTAATCGTTTTCCATCCATGAGCGTGTCGTGCCCTCGGCGATTCTGGCACAGGAGGCCTGCGTGTGACCGCGACGATCCGGGAGGTGGCTGAGGCCGCTGGGGTATCGGTCGCGACCGTTTCGCGGGTCGTGAGCGAGAGCGATCACCGCGTCGCCGCGGCAACGCGCAGCCGGGTGCTGGCCGCAGTCGCGCGACTGAACTATCAACCCAACCTGGTGGCGCAGGGCCTGAAGAGCCGCGTCACACGCACTGTCGGTCTGATAGTGCCCGACATCAGCAATCCTTTCTTTCCGGCGATCGTTCGAGGAATCGAGGATACCGCAAACCAGGCCGGCCTCGCGGTCCTGCTGTGCAACACCTACGAGGACCTTGCCAAAGAGCGTAGCTACCTCGCGCTGCTGCGTAAGCGCATGGTGGACGGCTTCATCTTCGCCACTGTAGGCGCCAACACCGAGCACCTGCGGATGCTGCGGCGTCAGCGCATGCCCGCGGTGCTGATCGCCCGGGCCCCGGGCGGGGTGGACATGGATGCCGTGCTGGTGGACAACCGTCGGGGGGAACGCGAGGCCGTCGAGCACCTGCTGCATCTCGGCCACCGGCGCATCGCTTTCATCGGAGGGCCGGCGACCCTGCCGGTGGCCGGTGAACGCCTGGCCGGCTATCGGGATGCCCTCGGCGCAGCCGGGATACCGGTGGACCCTGCTCTGGTCTTCGACGGTGGCTTTCGTCCCGAAGGCGGCGCGGCCGCGGTGGAGGCGCTGCTGAGCCGGCGGGTGAAGTTCACGGCCATCGTGGCCGCCAACGACCTGATGGCGATCGGGGCAATGGAGGATCTCCATCGCCGCGGGCGGCGGCTTCCCGGTGATGTCGCGGTGGTCGGGTTTGACGACATCACGTTTGCCTCGCTCGTTGAGCCCCCGCTTACGACCGTCGCGCAGCCCAAGTACCAGATGGGCCGCCTGGCAATGGAGCGGCTGCTGGAACTGCTCAACGGCGGGGCCTCCCGGCCCCGCCGGCTGGTGCTGGAACCGCGGCTCGTTGTTCGGGAATCATGTGGGGCGAACCTGACGCGCACCGAGATCAAGCGATCTAACTAAGGAGGGGATGGAGAGATGAAAGGCCTGTTGCTAGAAGCCGAGTGGAAGCCGCGCGACGGCTACAAGGTGAGTGAGTTCGAGCGCACCACCGGGAAGGCGGTCACCGGCAGTAGCGTCTGGCACCGCCCGCGGCTGCGTATTGCGGACCTGCCCGACGCTCCGCTCGGTCCGAAGGACGTGAGACTGCGGGTCCGAGCATGTGGCATCTGTGGCTCGGACGTGCACTTCTACGAGACCGACAAGGACGGCTACATGCTCTACCCCGGGCTGACCAAGTTCCCCGCGTTCCTTGGCCACGAGTTCTCCGGCGAGGTCGCTGAGGTTGGCTCCGAGGTCACGGATCTGGTCGTGAGCGACATGGTCACCGCCGAGGAGATGATCTGGTGCGGCGAGTGCGTTCCCTGCCGCAACGGGTATCCCAATCAGTGCCTGCGGCTCGAGGAGATCGGATTCACGATCCACGGTGCCATGGCCGAGTTCATCGTGATCGGCGCCAAGTACTGCTGGAAGATAAACGAACTGGCCGAGGTCTACGGCAGCGTGGACCGCGCATACGAGGCCGGCGCGCTGTGCGAGCCCACCTGCGTGTCCTACAATGCCATGTTCTCCAGGGCCGGCGGCTTCAAGCCGGGCGGGTACGTTACGGTTTTTGGAACGGGGCCGATTGGGCTGGCCGGGGTTGCCCTTGCCAAGGCCGCCGGAGCGGGCCGCGTTATCGCATTCGACGTATCCGCGGCGCGCCGGGAGCTGGCCAAGAAGGTTGGCGCCGACTTCGCATACGACCCCGTTGAGCTCGGACGCCAGGGGACGAAGCCGCGCGACGTGATCATGGAGGCCACCAAGGGCGAAGGCGCGGACCTGCATTTCGAGGCCGCGGGGTCTCCGCCGCTGACCATCCCCGAGATGGAAGAGAGCCTGGCCGTGGGCGGCAAGATCGTGATCATCGGCCGGGCCTCAGAGCGCGTGCCGATGTACCTTGAGCACTTCCAGACCCGCGCGGCGCAGTTGTACGGCGCGCAGGGCCACTCGGGATACGGGAACTTCCCGTCGGTGATTCGGTTGATGGCGGCGCGCCGGATAGACATGACGCAGGTTGTCACGAACCGGTTCCCGCTTGATCGCGGGGTCGAGGCCATACAGACTGCCACCAAGCGAGAAGGCGGCAAGATCCTCGTGCTGCCATGAAGCGATTCGGACTGAACGGCGCCACTACCGGTGAGCACGTTGACATCGAGACCGACATCCGGGTGGCCGGGGAGGCAGGGTATCAGGCCGTCGAGCTAAGGGACACGAAGATCGAGCGGTACCTTGGTTCGGGCGGCACGCTTGCCGCCCTGCGCGGCCGGCTCCGCGACGCCGGCGTGGAGGTGCTCAGCATCAACGCGTTGGAAGACTCGACGCTCCGGACCGGCGCGCGCCTGGAGGAGATTCTGGCGCGCTGCCGGGTCTTCTGCGAGTGGGCCCGTGCCCTGGACGCGCCCTATGTGGTGGCGGTGCCAAGTTTCCTGGCACCGGGTGAGGCGGGCTCATTGGACTCCATGGACGCGGGGATGCGGTCGCAGACCGGCGCATCGCTGGCCGCCATGGCCGGCGTCGCCAAGCCCTTTGGGGTGAAGGTCGGGTTTGAGTTCCTTGGATTTCGCACGTGCTCGGTCAACACCCTGCGCGTCGCCAGAGACATCCTCGACGAGGTAGGGGATCCCACGGCGGGCCTCGTCATTGACACGTTCCACTTCTACGCCGGTGGATCGCGGCTTGAGGACCTGGACGGCCTTGACGCCGCCCGCGTCTTCGTCGTCCACGTGGACGATGCCGAGCCCGGCGATCCGGCAGGCCTCGGTGATTCCCACAGGTTGCTGCCCGGCGAGGGGGTCATTCCCCTGAAGGCCATGATCACACGCCTGGAGGAAGCGGGATACCGCGGCACCTACTCCCTCGAGCTGTTCCGGCCCGAGTACTGGGCCTGGCCCCCTGCCGAGATCGCGCGGCGCGGGCTCGACAGCATGGTGCGACTGTTCACCTGAGAGCCAAAGGAGCGAGGAGATGAGCATCAAGGTTGGTGTGCTGGGAGCGGGATTCATCGGCCGGATTCACGCGCTCATCCTGAAGCGGGATCCGCGCGTCGAGTTGGTTGGGATCGCGGACGTTGCGCCGTCCGCAGCCGCGCGCCTGGCGGTCGAGGTGGCAACGACGCCGTGTGATGGGCTGCCTGCCCTGATGGACGCCGGCGCCCAGGCGGTCTTCATCTGCACGCCCAACGTGCGGCACGTGGAGCCCGTGGTAACCGCGCTAGATGCCGGGCTGCACGTCTTCTCCGAGAAGCCGATGGCCACCTCGCTCGACGGCGCCAGGACCATCCGGGACGCGGCCGGGAGGTCGAAGGGCATCTACCAGATTGGGTTCAACCGGCGGTTCTCCAACGCCTATCGCTTTGCTAAGCAGCGGATCGAGGAAGGCCGCATCGTGCCCCGCCTCGCACAGATGAAGCACAACCGCGGGGAGCTTCAGCAGCCGGCCTGGACCGGCGACCGGTCGGTGACCGGCGGGTACCTGTACGAGACGCCGGTGCACCTGTTTGACATGGGGCGGTTCCTGTTCGGCGAGGTCGCCGAGATCACCGGTAGCGCTCGCCAGAGTGCCTACGATGAACCCGACGGGTTCATGATGCTCTTCACCTACCACAGCGGCCTGGTGGCGTCCGTGACAAGCGTGGCGCACACGTCGTGGCTGTTTCCGTACGAGCGGGTTGAGATCTACGGCGTCCACTCAACGATCGTAACCGAAGAGCTGGAGCGCGCCTGGTTCAGCCCTGGGGTCAGGGAGCAGGTCGAGGCCGTGGACTGCTTCCACATGCCCTTCGATCAGAAATGGGGCTACATCGAGCAGGATAGGTTGTTCATTGATGCCGCCCTTGGCGAACGGCCCCCGGCGGTGACCGCCGAGGACGGCTACCGGGCGACCGAGCTGGTGGAAGCCGTCTACCGCGCGGTGCGGGACGGGGGCGTGGTGCGGCTACCGCTCGATGGGTGACAGGTAGGGCCGCAGGACCCCGGCCGTCCGGATGCAGGACAGGCACAGGAGGAGAAGGTGCGCTACCGGCTTCTGGTCGCGGACATAGATGGGACGCTGGTAAACGCCTCCCGCGAGATAACGCCTCCTGTGCGATCCGCGGTCGCCGCGGCGCAGTCGCGCGGCATCCGCGTGTGTCTGGCCACAGGCCGCATCTGGCCGTCGGCGAGGCAATTCGTCGAGGGGTTGGGCGCCGACCCGCCGGCCATCCTGTACAACGGCGGCATGGTCTACGACTTCGCCCGCGACGAGATTTGGTTGCGCAGGCCGCTGGCAATGGATCAGGCGAGGGACGTACTGCGCATTCTGAGACGACATCCCTCGGTGCAGCCGCACCTGTACGCGGGTGACCGGGTCTACGTCCCCGCGATGAACGCGCTCACGGAAACCTACCAGGAGAAGGACAGTCTGCGTGCCGATCCGGTGGGCGACCTGGCCGACTGGCTGGAGGCCGACCCCGCTCGGGTGCCGATGAAGATCCTGAACATCGGCGAGCGGCCTGCGCTGGAGGCGGTCGCCCGAGATCTCGACGCGCTGCCCTATCCTGTAAACCACGTCTTCTCGGAGGCCATCTACCTGGAGGTCCTGCCGCCCGGGGTGGACAAGGGTACGGCGCTGCAGGCGGTCGCAGCACGCCTGGGAGTGGGCAGGGAGGAGATCATCGCCGTCGGCGATAACCTGAACGACCTTGCTATGATTGAGTACGCCGGGCTGGGGGTCGCGATGGCGAACGCCCCCGAGACCCTCCGCGCCCGCGCGGATTTCGTGGCGCGCAGCAACAACGACCACGGCCTCCAGGAGGTGATCGAGCGGTTCGTCTTGATGCCCATGGAAAGGGCATGAGGGTTAGCGAAGGCACGTCGAGCGGTTGAACGAGATTAGTGTCGGAGGAGGGGAGAGCATGAAGCGATTGATCGCGATGGGACTGCTGCTGGCGCTGGTGCTGGTAGGCGTGGGAGTCAGTCAGGCGCAGACGACCAGGATCGTGGTCTACTCAGCCCTGCCGGATCTCGAGACCACGATGGTGAACCGCGAGTTCACCAAGCGGACGGGTATCTCGGTGGAGGCCCTCAGCGTTGCCGCAGCCGGTACGATCGCGGCGCGGATTCGAGCCGAGAAGGACAAGCCGCGCGCGGACATCTTCACGGGCGGCTCCCGGGACTTCCACATCCCGCTGGCGCGCGAGGGCCTGCTACTGGCCTACAAGTCGCCGGCGTTTGCCGAGGCCAAGGTCAGCCCGGTCTACATCGATCCCGATGGGTTCTGGCACGGTTGGTATCTTGGAGCCCTGGCGATTATCATCAACACCGACCGGTGGGACCGTGAGATGGTCCCGCGCCGCGTGCCCAAGCCGGCCACCTGGGACGACTTCCTGCGGCCGGAGTTCAGAGGGCACTTCATCATGCCGAGCCCGATTACGACCGGGGGCGGCTACATCTTCACCGCCGCGCAGATCTTCCGTCTGGGCGAGGACCGCGCATGGGCATACCTGCGCGCCCTGAATGCCAACGCCTCGCAGTTCACGCCCACCGCACCCGGCACCATCACCCTGCTGGCCCGCGGCGAGGGCATAGTGGGCATGCAGTGGGCGCATGAGGGCATAGGCGCCCGTTTGGCGGGGATGCAACCGCTGGAGACCATCGTCCCGCCCGATACCGGGTTTGAGGTCGGCGCGGTCTCTATCATAAAGGGCGGCCCGAACCCAGAGGGAGCCAAGGCCTACGTAGACTTCCTGGCCAGTCGGACCCCGCAGGACATCAACGCCAAGTTCGGGTACCGCTACCCGGTGCGGGCCGACGTGCCGGTGCCCATGGGGGCAACTAGGTTCGAGGACTTGAAGTTCGTCAAGTACGACCTCGCCTGGGCCATTGACAACATGACCCGGGTTCGCGAGCGATGGACGCGGGAGATCGGGCGCTAGTAGCGCGCGGATCTTGTTGAAACCCATGCGGGGTGGCCCGAGCGTGCGTTCGATGCGCCGGGCCACCCCTGAGGGGTGGTATTTGAGCCTGTGGCCGTGATCCGTTGGGGAGAGGTCCGACGGCATGCCGGCGATCCCGGTGTCGCGCTTGCGTTCGCAGGTGCGGCGGTCATGCTTGGGCTCTTCGTGCTGTATCCGGCCTTTCGCGTGCTGGTCTATCCGGCGCTGCAGGACTACCTGGAGATCCCCAGGAGCCTGCGGTGGATGCAGGCGGCCCGCAACAGCCTGGTGATGATGGTCATCTCCACCCTGACGGCGACGCTCGCGGGGCTGATCTTCGCCTTCGCCGTCACGCGCCCGGACGTGCCTGGACGGCGTTTCTTCCGGAGCATCGCGGTGCTGCCCATATTCGCCCCACCGTTTATGGTGGCATTTGCCTACATCCTGATGTTTGGCCGGCAGGGACTAATCACAAAGACGGTTCTGGGGCTCGACGCCAACATCTTCGGCTGGCACGGGTTGTGGCTCGTCCAGACGGTGGCCTTCTTTCCCCTGGCGATGCTCATAATCGTTGGAGTGCTGGAGGGCATCAATCCCAGCATGGAGCATGCCGCCAGGAACCTGGGCGCCGACGAGTGGGCAGTAGTTCGTACTGTCTCGCTTGCACTCGCCCGGCCCGGGATCGCCGGCGCGGCGCTCGTGGTCGCCATCTCGGTACTGGCCGATTTCGGCAACGCGGTCGTCATCGCGGGCGGCTTCCCGCTGCTGGCCACCGAGGCGTGGTTCCGGATGGAGGGGCTGGCAGACCTGAAGGGTGCGGCGCTCGTGGTTGCGATGCTGATCGTTCCCACGGTCTGCCTGTTCCTGCTCGAGCGCTACTGGGTGAGCCGGAGGGTCTATACAACGGTGACCGGGAGGGGATCGCGGGTGGAGCGGCCGCCGACGCACCCCGTGCTGAAGTGGGGCACGTTCCTGTTCTGTTGCCTGATGAGCGTGATGATCGGGTTGGTGTACTTCGGCGTCGTGGCCGGATCGCTAACCGCGGTGTGGGGCCGGGACTGGACCGTGTCCCTGGCGCACTGGCGCCTGGCGATGGATCGGATCCCAACACTTTTGGCGAGCGTGAAGATCGGCGCGATGGCCGGCGTCATCACCGGTGTGGTGGGCGTCGCGGTTGCGTTCCTGACCTCACGCCGCCTGCCATTGAGGCAGGTGCTGGACTTCCTGGCCGTCCTGCCCGGTGCCCTGCCCGGGGTGTTCGTGGGCGTGGGCTTTGTGCTGGCCTTCAACCGCCCTCCGCTCGAACTGGTCGGGACCCCCTGGATACTGGCGCTGGCGCTTGCCTTCTGGCACCTGCCGATGGGATACCAGGCTGCGGTGGCAACGCTCAAGCAGGTCGAGCGGTCCATTGAGGAGGCCGCGACGAACCTTGGGGCCAGCGGGCTGCGCGTCCTCTGGGATATCTACGTGCCGTTGCTGCGGCGCGCCTTCCTGGGCGCGTTCACCGTGTCGTTCATACGATCGGTGACCAACGTCAGCATCGTCGTATTCCTGGTCACGCCGGGCAACATAGTGGCCACATTCGCCATTCTGAACATGATTGGAAATGGAATCTGGGGGGGCGCAGCGGCGCTGACCACCATGCTCCTGCTGATCACCTTTGCCTCGGTGGGCGTGGCACAGGCCGTGGTGGGCAGGACGTTGCGCTCGATGCCGATGGGATGATGGGCATGACGGAGGCACACGTACGATTCCTGAACGTCACCAAGCGCCTGGGCGCGACGCTGGCGGTGGACCGCGTGTCCCTGGACGTGCCCGAGGGGAGCTTCACGACGCTGCTGGGACCCTCAGGCTGCGGCAAGACAACCACGCTTCGCATGGTGGCCGGGTTCTACCACCCCGACGCCGGCGAGATCTACGTGCGTGACGTCCCGGTCACCGACATCCCCGCGCACCGCCGCAACACCGCTATGGTCTTTCAGGAGTACGCGCTGTTCCCGCACATGACCGTGGCGGAGAACGTCGGGTACGGCCTGCGCATGCGGCGCGTCGAGTCCGCCCAGGCCCGGCGCCGGATCGGCGGCGTGCTGGAACTGGTCGGGCTGGTGGGTCAGGAGTCCAAGTTTCCTCACCAGCTCTCCGGAGGCCAGCAACAGCGCGTGGCGCTGGCGAGGGCACTCGTGGTCGAGCCGGAGGTGCTGTTGCTCGACGAGCCGCTCTCCAACCTGGACGCCAAGCTGCGCGTCCGAGTGCGGACCGAGATACGCAGCCTTCAGCAGACACTGGGCAAGACCACGATCTACGTGACCCACGACCAAGAGGAAGCCCTATCCATCTCCGATCGCATCGCCGTGATGAACCAGGGCCGGGTTGTCCAGGTGGGCACGCCGCAGGAGATCTACTACAGGCCTGCCGACCGGTTCGTGGCCGATTTTGTGGGGCTGGCCAACTTCGCTCCGGTGCAGGTGGTCGCCCCCGGCCGAGTTCGCCTGGACGAGGTCATCCTGCCAGTGGAGAGTGCCGTGAAGCCTGGTCCGGCGCTGCTGGTCGTGCGCCCGGAGACCATGTCATTGGCGGCCTCGTTCCCCACGGCTCCCGGTCTGCCGGCCCTCCGCGGGAGGGTGAAGACCGTGGCCTTCCTGGGCGGGCTCGCACGGTACTGGGTCGAGGCAGTTGGCAAGGAGTGGATCGTAGACCACGCCGCGCCCGGCGAGCAGCTGCTGCGCGGCGAGGTCTACCTGACGCTGGCACCGGAACGAATGCACGTGCTCTACGAACGCGAGGTCACTCACGATGGGGAGGGTCAGGCATGAGCAAGTGGCAACTCCCGCCTCCGGGCGGGCACATGGACAGGCGCACGGGTGTCTACGTGCAGAACATGACGATGCGCGACATTGACGAACGACTTGAGAAGAACGATGTGCTCATCGTTCCGCTCGGCGCCACGGAGGCGCACGGACCCAACGCGCCGATCGGGGAGGACATCTTCCTGGTGGCCAGGATGGCCGAGGCGGTAGCAGAGCGCACCGGCTGCACGGTCTCCCAGCCGCTGTGGTTCGGATCACACCCGTACCACCACCTTGGGATGCCGGGAACGGTAGTGATTCCAGAGGATGTCTTCTGCAGCTTCGTACGCTCCATGATCGCGGGCTTCTGGAACATGGGGTTCCGCAAGCAGATCCTGCTCAACGGGCACGGTCAGGAGTTCGTGATTCCCGTCGCCATCCATCAGTTCGGCAAACGCTACCGAGTGCCCGCGCTGATCGTCAACGTGAACTGGTATCATGCAGTTCCCGACTACTTCAAGACCAAGGCGGACGGTGGGCCGTACGAGACCCAGTTCATCCACGCCGACGAGGTCGAGACCTCGTGGTGCATGGCGCTGTTTCCCGAACTGATGAAGCAGGAGTGGGCGGTGGACAACAAGCCGTTTGGTTTCCTGCCGGAAGGTCACGTGGACAAGGCCGGGAACCTGATGCGGCGCCCGATCAACTGGTACGGGCACATAGGCGCGGGCCCGATCGAGGTTAAGGCATACCCCGAGGGCGTAGTGGGCAGGCCTACCCTGGCCTCCGCGGAAAAGGCCCGGCCGGGCGTCCTGGCGCTGCTGGACTACCTCGAGAAGCTGGTCACCGACATCCTGAAGACCTTCCCGCCCGGAGTGCTGCCGCCGGTGGAGTACGTGACCGAGCGTGACAAGGAGGAGATCGAGGCCGTGCTCAAGGGCCCGACCAAGGGCGGCAAGAGCATCTACTCGCTTGCGTACCCGCCATAAGGAGCGCAACGCGAATGCCGGCGACTGTGAGCAGGGGCGCATGAGACTTAGTCTCGTCGTCTCCGTGGAGGAGACGGCCTTCGACGCCGTGGCGATCCGGGGCGGCTGGGAGGCGGGCGTTGCCCGCCTGGCCGCCCTTGGATTCGACGGCGCGGAACTGGCGATCCGTGATGCCGCGGTGGTTGATGCGGGCCGGATCGAGGCCGTGGTGCGCAACGCGAACCTCGCGGTGCCCGCCATCGGGACCGGGCAGGCGTTCCTGCGGGATGGGTTGAGTCTGTCAAGTGCGGACGCCGGGGTGCGCCTGGCAGCAGCCACACGGCTCCTGGGGCACGTTCGCCTTGCGGCCCGGCTGGACAGTTTGGTCATCATTGGGCTCATCCGTGGGCGGGCCGAGGGCGGGCAAGCGGCCACGGCCTCCCGGTTCCTGGAGGGCATCGGCCCGGTCCTGGACGCGGCCGCGTCCGCAGGCGTCCGGCTGGTCATCGAGCCGATCAACCGCTACGAGACCGACTTCCTGGTGACCGTGGAGGAGACCCTTGAGGTGATCGGCGCGTCCGGTGCCCCACACCTGGGGGTGCTGGCCGACACCTTCCACATGAACATCGAGGAAGTCACGATCGGGGGCGCCCTGGCTGCCGCCGGGCCGCGGCTGTGGCACGTGCACGTGGCCGACAGCAACCGCTGGGCGCCTGGGCTTGGGCACCTGGATTTCCCGTCCATCGTCAACGCGCTCAGGCAGTGCGGCTACGAAGGGTTCCTTTCGGCGGAGATTCTTCCCAGGCCGGATCCGGAGACCGCGGCCAGACAGGTCGAGAGTTTCATGCGGCCGATCGTCGCCGGCGGCGCTTAGCCGACAAGCCCGAGCGGAGGCACGGAGAGGGGACAGTCGAAGCACATACCGATGGCACGGCACGGTCCACAACCCGGACTGACGAGGAGGCTGATGCGTGTGCGAATCGCTGTCATAGCCACTGCGCTCGTCGTTCTGGCAGTGTCGGTTGCGCCTCTGGGGGCCCAACCGGCGAGGATAATGGTCTACAGCTCGCTCCACGAGACGGAGATCGCCGCGATGCTGGACTCCTTCACGCGGACGACAGGCGTCCGCGCGGAGTTCATCCGCGCGTCCTCCGGCGAGCTTGTGGCGAGGATCAGGGCCGAGCGTGCCTCGCCCAAGGGCGACATCCATCTGGGCGGTCCGGCGGACGGGCATGAGGTGCTGGCCGCTGAAGGCCTGCTGGAGCCGCACAGGTCGCCCGAGCACAAGTTCATCGGCCCCCGGTTCCGCGATCCCAAGGACCGCTGGCACGGCTTCTACATCGGGGCGCTTGCGATCGCCGTGAACAAGACGCGGTTCGAGAGGGAGATGCGGCCAAAGGGGCTCGACTACCCTAAGAAGTGGGAGGACCTGCTGCATCCCGCCTACAAGGGCGAGATCGTGGTGGCCAACCCGTTCACCTCGGGCACGGCTATGACGTTCATCGCCGCCCACGTCCTGCGTCTCGGCGCAGATCGTGGATGGAAGTATCTCGAGGATCTCGACAAGAACGTGAACCACTACACGAGGAGCGGCGCAGCACCCGCCCGCATGTCCGCGGTCGGCGAGTTCCTGATTGGGATCACCTTCGGCCACGATATCCTCAAGCCGATCTCCGAAGGGCATCCCTTGTACATCGTCTATCCGCCCGACACCGGCTGGGAGGTCGGCGGTGTATCCATAATCAAGGGGGGCCCGAACACCGCCGGCGCCAGGAAGTTCATTGACTGGCAGCTCGGCAAGGACGCGGGCAAGCTGCACTCGGACATCTCGCTGCGTATCTCGGTGCGCTCGGACGTCCCGGTGCCGAAGGGCGCGATCCCGATCACGGAGATCCGGCTCTTGAAGGGGTACGATCTCTGGTGGGTGGCCCAGCACCGGGATGCCCTTCTCCGGATCTGGGATTCCAAGTTCAGGAGATAGGCCGGATGCGGTATAGCACTTGCTGACGGCTGCTGGACTGCGAGTCAGAGAGGTCCGATGGCTCCTGCGCGAGCCTGCGCTGCTCGCTGTGCTGGTGGCCGTTGCCGCCCTTCTCGTTCTCTTTGTGCTCCTGCCGGTCATCCGGGTCCTGAGCGTCCCGTCGGCCGAGCACTGGCTGGCGTACTTCCAGCGCGAGGCGTTTGTGCGAGCGACCCGCAACAGCCTGCTCATGGCAGTGCTTTCCACGAGTTCTGCCATGGCCGTGGGCTTTCTCTACGCGTATGCGATCGTGCGGGCGGACATCCCGGCAAAGGGGCTGTTCCGGACAGTAGCCCTGCTGCCGCTCGTCTCGCCGCCCTTCGTCACCGGGCTCGCGACCATACTGCTGTTTGGGCGAAGGGGACTCATCACCCACGGGCTGTTGGGCCTGACGTACAATCCTTACGGCTGGCACGGCCTGTGGTTCGCCCAGACCCTTTCGTTCTTCCCGATCGCCTACCTTGGGGTCGCAGGCGTGCTGCGGGCCATCAGCCCCTCGCTGGAGCTGGCCGCCCACAACCTCGGCGCACGCCGCTTCGCCGTGTTCAGGACGATAGCGGTGCCCCTGGCGACGCCCGGCCTGGCGAGCGCCGCGCTACTCGTGAGCATCTTCATCCTTGCTGACTTCGGGAATCCGATGCTGCTGGGCGGCGACTTCTATGTGCTCGCGACCGAGGCATACCTGCAGGTGATCGGTCGGTACAACATGGAGATGGCGGCGGTGCTCTGCACCGTGCTGCTGGTTCCGGCACTGGGCTTCTTCCTGGCGCAGCGCTACTGGGTCGGCGCCCGGGCGTACACCACGGTCACGGGAAGGCCGACAGGCCTTACGCCGCTCCGCGTCTCAGGGCCGGTGAGGTGGATCCTGTTCGCGGCGTGCCTGCTCGTGGCGATGATCGTCCTCTCGGTCTACCTCGTCATCGCCGCAGGGGCGTTCGTGCAGGTCTGGGGTGTGGATTGGACGTTCACGCTCAAGAACTTCCAGTACACCCTCTTCAGGCAGCGAGACCTGTACAACAGCGTGCGCTTCGGCGCGATGGCAGGGGCTATTACGGCGGTCGCGGCCACGGTAACGGCCTACCTCACGCAGCGCAAGTCGTTCCCGGGCCGGGGGGCGCTGGACTTCCTGACGCTCCTGCCCGTGGCGCTCCCGGGGACGCTGGTCGGCATAGGGTTCGTGCTGGCGTTCAATCAGCCCCCGATCGAGCTCGTCGGCACCGCGACGATAATCGTCGCCGCCATGGCCGTGCGGACCCTGCCGGTGGGATACCGGCTATCGGTGGCGTCGCTGCACCAGATTGACACCTCGATCGAGTGGGCCTCGCGCAACCTCGGAGCGTCGAGCCTGAAGACGTTCGCCAGGATCATGCTTCCCCTGCTCAGATACGCCTTCGCCGGGAGCTTCATATACTCGTTCGTCAAGTCAATCAACACGCTCAGCGCGGTCGTCTTCCTGATGACGCCCGGAAAGGTGGTCGCATCGGCTTCGATCCTGGGCCTGGCCGATCACGGCTACTGGTCGCAGGCCACGGCGCTCGCGTTCTCGCTAATCGCAGTGGCGCTGCTGGCGCTGGGCGCGCTACGCCTCGTTGCCGGCCGGCGCGTGCAGCTGTTTGATCTATAGAGGCAGGGACACGATGACGAGCATCCACGTGGAACTGAGCGGGCTGAAGAAGCGGTTTGGCGACGTCACAGCGGTGGGCGGCGTTGACCTGGCCGTACCCGAGGGATCGTTTGTGACGCTGCTCGGCCCGTCCGGGTGCGGGAAGACCACGACGTTGCGTCTGATCGCCGGGTTCTACGACCCGGACGAGGGTGAGATGAGGATCGGTGGCAGGCGGATCAACGACCTTCCCCCGGACCAGCGCAACACGGCCATGGTCTTCCAGGACTTCGCGCTGTTCCCGCACATGACCGTTTTCGAGAACATCGCCTACGGCCTGCGGATGCGCGGCCAGCCGAACGCCGAGATCTCCCGGCGGGTCGAGGAGACGGCGCGCCTGCTCGGGCTCGCGGGTATGGAGCGCAAGTGGCCGCTCCAGCTCTCGGGCGGTCAGCAGCAGCGCGTGGCGCTCGCCAGAGCCCTGATCGTCGAGCCCGAAGTCCTCTTGCTCGACGAGCCGCTCAGCAACCTGGATGCCAAGCTCCGCATCAGGGTGAGGACGGAGATCAGGCAGATCCAGCAGCAGTTGGGCAAGACCACGATCTACGTGACCCACGACCAGGAGGAAGCGCTCTCGATCTCGGACACGATCGCGGTTATGGCCGCGGGCCGCATCGTCCAGGTGGGCACGCCCTACGAGGTCTACTACACGCCCGCGTCGAGGTTCGTGGCAGACTTCGTCGGCATTGCCAACTTCGTCGAGGGCCGCGTCGTCCGGGACGGCGGCGCCGCAGGGGTCGAGGCCGGGGGTGCTGTCCTCGAGATGGGGACCAGGGATCTGCGTGCCGGCAGCGCTGTGCTGCTCGCGATCAGGCCCGAGGCAGTGCGCCTCCTGGAACCGGGCGTATCCCTGGAGGGAAAGAACGTCCTGCGCGGCGTGGTCACCGCCAGCAGCTTCATGGGCAGTCTGGCCCGCTACTGGATCGAGGCCATGGGGACCGAGTGGGTCGTCGACGTGCACATGCCGGTCCCGAGAAAGCTGCTGGCGGGGGAGGTCGTCCTGCAGATCCCCGGAGAGCGTATCCACGTCCTTGAGCAGCGCTAGGCTGAACGGTTTCATGGATCGAGCAGGCCGAAATAGACAGGTCTGCGGAGGCTTGGGCACGAAGCTTTACAGGAGGGATCGGTGGGCATAGAAAGATCGCGCAAGGGGGTATAGTGATGAAGCGACTGTTGTTGGCAGTGCTGGTAGTTGCGCTGGCAGGCCTGAACATCGCCCACGCCGGGCCGGCGGCCGGTCGGGTTGCCGTGCTGTGCAGCCCGGCCGTCGAGTGGTGCGACGCCCTCAAGGCCCAGTTCCCGCGGGCCACTGGGATCACGCTCGACTTCGTGCGGATGAGCGCCGGTGAGGCTCTCACCCGCCTGCGTGCCGAGAAGGCGAACCCCACGTTCGACGCGTGGTTCGGAGGTACCGGCGATCCGCACTTCGTCGCCAACGAGGAGGGACTGACCGAGTTCTTCAAGCCACGCAACTGGGACGACCTGCGGCCCGAGTTCCGCGACGCCGTCGCGGGCAAGTACATCCCGCTGTACGCCGGCATCCTTGGCTGGGCGCTCAACCCGAAGCTGCTCCGCGACAAGAACCTGCCTGAGCCCCGCACGTGGAAGGACTTGGCCGACCCACGCTACAAGGGCCTCGTGGCCTACCCTAACCCCACCACCTCAGGGACCGCCTACACGATGGTGGCGACCATGGTCCAGCTCTACGGCGAGCGCGAGGCCTTCGAGGTGCTGAAGCGGATCCACCCCAACGTGGCGGAGTACACGCGTGCCGGCGCGGCGCCGGGCGTCCTGACTGGGCGCGGCGAGGTCGCGATCGGCGTGACGTTCAACCACGACTCGGTGGTGCAGATCCTGCGGGGGTTCCCGATCACGTATGGTTCGGCGCGCGATGGGACCGGTTACGAGATAGGCGGTATCAGCTTGATCAAGGGGGCGCCCAGCCGTGCAAACGGGATCGCGTTCATCGAGTGGGCGCTGAGCCCGGAGGCGCAGCGCCTCGCGAGCGAGGCCGGTGAGTCGTACCAGATTCCCTCCAACGCGAAGTCTCCCATACCCAGGGTCTCGCCGCGCTTCCAGGACTTCAATGTCATCAAGTACGACTTCGTCAGGTTCGGCAGGGCCGACGTGCGAGACAAGCTGCTCGATCGCTGGCTGAAGGAGGTCTTCCCGCTGCCCAAGTAGGCCGCCGGCTGCGCTCCGCAGGCCATCCCGACAGCAGCGACCGCGCGCCTTTTCCACAGAGGAGGCTTGGTGGCGCGACCGGGCGTGGGCTGAGGGCTGGGGGGTGAACCGCGCTGCTATACTGGCGCTGAAGGAGGTGTAGCCGATGAGACGGTTCTTGCTGTCAGGATTGATGCTCGCGCTGGCAGGCTTGGGCATCGTCCACGCCGGGCCGGCGCCTGGTAGGGTAACCGTGATCTGTAGTGCGGCTGTCGAGTGGTGCGATGTCCTCAAGGCGCATTTCCCGCGCGCCACGGGCATCGCGTTCGACTTCGTGCGCATGAGCACCGGCGAGGTGCTGGTGCGGCTGCGTGCCGAGCGGGCCAATCCGGTCTTCGATGTGTGGTTCGGCGGGACAGGCGACCCCCACTTCGTGGCAAACGAAGAGGGGTTGACCGAGTCTTTCCGGCCGCGCAACTGGGACGAGTTGAGGCCCGAGTTGCGCGATGCCGTCGCCGGCAAGTACATCCCACTCTACGCCGGGGTCCTGGGATGGGCGCTGAGCCCCAGGTTGCTGCGCGAGAAGAACCTGCCCGAGCCCCGCACCTGGAGGGACCTGGCCGAGCCCCACTACAGGGGGCTGGTGGCCTACGCGAACCCCTCGACTTCAGGCACGGGGTACACGATGCTTGCGACGATGGTGCAGGTGTACGGTGAGAAGGAGACGTTCGAGATACTCAAGCGGGTCCACCGCAACGTCGCCGAGTACACCAGGGCCGGGGCCGCTCCGGGAGTGCTGACCGGCCGGGGCGAGATAGCGATCGGCATCACGTTCAATCACGACTCGGTCATGCAGATCCTGCGGGGATTCCCCATCACCTACGGCTCGGCGCGTGACGGGACCGGCTACGAGATCGGCGGAATCAGTTTGGTGAAGGGCGCGCCCAACCGCGCCAACGGGATCACGTTCATCGAGTGGGCGCTAACCCCAGAGGCCCAGCGACTGGCTGGTGATCTCGCCGAGTCCTACCAGCTCCCCTCGAACTCCAGGACACCCGTGCCGCGTGTCTCGCCGCGCTTCCAGGATTTCAACGTCATCAAGTACGACTTCGTCAAGTTCGGCAGATCCGACGTGCGAGACCGCCTGATTGATCGCTGGCTGAAGGAGGTCTTCCCGCTACCCAAGTAGGCCGCAGGTTGCGCTCGGCAGGTGGGTGGAAGGAGTCCACCCACCTGCTATTCCAACAGAGGCGTCCGCGCGCCATTTCCACGGAGGAGGCCTGATGACCAGCTCCACGATCGCGATCACCCGCCCCGCGCACGCGCCGAGCATGACGCTTCTGGCCTGGGGAGGGCTGGCACTAGCCGGCGGCCTGTTGCTCCCCTGGTTCAGGACCGGCCGGGATCTTTCCGTCTTCGTCTCGGGAACGGCGGGGATCGGGCTGCTGGGCTCTGAGCCGGCCGTGGCCGCGGCCCTGGTTTGTGCGCTCCTTTCCGCCATCCTGGGCATGCTGAGGCTGCCGCTCTACCGCCGCGGCCAGCTGGCGCTCGTCACGGCCGCCGCAGGGTGCACTCTGGTCGCGCTTGCCCTCGCGGGTCACGGCCAGCCGATGGGTCCGGCGCCGGTAGTGATGTTTCTATGCTTTCTTTCGCTGGTTGGAACCGGGCTGTCGCTGAGCGGCTACCTGCGCGCCGATGCATTCATCGCGGCGAGCATAGTCTGGGTCGCGGTATTCGTCGTGCTCTTCATCCTGTACCCGCTGTGGGCCGTGCTGCAGGCGAGCGTGGTGGTCAAGGGGCGGCTGACGCTTGAGATGTTCGGCACGGTCTTCCAATCGCCGAACTTCCTGATGGTGAACAACCCGCTCACGCCCCGGGACGAGATGCGCATCGCCGCGACGTTCGGAGCCGTGGTCGCTGCGGTCGCCGGGTTTGTGGCGGCGGTGCTTACCAGGAAGATCCGCGCCGTGGTCGTGTGGGTGGCAGGCAGCGGCATCACCGGGTTGTTGCTCGCGGCCCTCTACCTGGGATTTGGAGCGGTGCGCAACAGCGTTCTGCTGGCTGCGGTCGTGGGCGTTGCCTCCACCGGTTTGGGGTTCCTGTTCGCGCTGCTGGCCGAGCGATCCCAACTCCCCACGCGGCGGCTGCTGGGGCCGGTCTCGATCCTTCCTATTATTACCCCGCCGTTCGTCCTGGGCCTGGCCATGGTCTACCTGTTCGGACGGCAGGGATTCGTCACGCACTCCGTGCTCGGGCTGTCAACCACCGTCTTCTCCGGGCTGCTAGGGCTGTCAATCGCCCAGATCCTGGCATACACGCCCATCGCCTTCCTTCTGCTACAGGGTGTTGTGCGCGCCATGGACATAGCCCTCGAGGAGGCCTCCGAGACGCTGGGGGCCTCCAACTGGTACACGCTGCGGACGGTTATCTGGCCGCTGGCGCGCCCGGGGATCGCGAACGCCTTCCTGCTGACGGTGATCGAGAGTCTGGCCGACTTCGGCAACCCCGTAGTGATCGGTGGCGGCAAGCCATACCTGGCGACAGAGGTGTTCTACGCCATCATCGGCCGCTACAACCCCAATGAGGCCGCTGTGTTCGGGGTTGTGCTGCTGAGCATGACGCTGGCGATCTTCCTTGTTCAGAGGTACTGGGTGGGCGAGCGGTTCTACGTGACGGTTACAGGCCGGCCCACCCATGCCACGCCGCGCAAACTGCCCCCGGCCTTGGACTACGCCGTCACCGGCGTGTTTCTGGTCTGGGTGCTGCTGATTGTGCTGCTCTACGGTTCGATCTTTGTCGGCAGCGTGACCAAGCTCTGGGGGTTTGACTACACCTTCACGCTCGCGCACGTGAAGGGGCTGTCCCCCTCGGGCTGGCACGTCTTTCGGACCACGGCCTCACTGTCGCTCATTGCCGCGCTGCCTTCCACCGCGCTGGGATTCCTCATCGGCTACCTGGTCACGCGCTACTCGTTCCCGGGGAGGCGGGCGCTGGAGTTCTCCTCGATGCTCTCGTTCGCGGTGCCCGGCACCGTGATGGGGATCGGCTACATCCTGGCCTTCAATACGGGGGTCCTCCTGTTGACGGGAACTGAACTGATAATCATCCTGGCCTTCGTCTTCCGGAACATGCCGGTGGCGATCCGCTCCGGGGTGGCGGCCATCCACCAGATAGACCGCTCGTTGGAGGAGTGCTCGACGATGCTGCGGGCTGGCTCGGTAACGACGCTGCGGCGCGTGGTCGCCCCACTCGTTCAGGCGGCACTGCTTTCCGGGCTCGTCTTCGCGTTTGTCCGGGCGATGACGGCCGTCAGCCAGGTCATATTCCTGGTGACCCCAAAGGTGAACCTGAGCACGGCTCTCATCCTGTCATACGTTGAGCACGGCAGCATGGGTAGGGCCGCGGCGCTTTCGTCGGTTCTGGTCGTATTCATGGCCGTTGTGATCATGATCATGTACTCGCTTACGACGCGGATAGACGCACGGGCTGGGCGCGGAGCGCAGGCCAAGCCCTAGGAAGCCGAGGTGTAGACAGAGATGGCGGTTTCGGCTACGCAACTGAAGCAGGTTCTGCACAAGGAGGCGTCCCCGGTCCGTTTCGAGCGCGTCACCAAGCGTTTCGGGACAGTCCTGGCCGTGGATGACGTGACGCTGGAAGTTCCGGCAGGCAATCTGGTGACGCTGCTGGGGCCCTCGGGCTGCGGGAAGACAACGGCCCTGCGGATGATCGCGGGCCTCGAGTGGCCGACTGAGGGGCGGGTCTACATCGGCGACGAGGACGTGACCCCGCTGCCTGCTGCCAACCGCAGCGTGACGATGGTGTTTCAGGCATACGCCCTGTTCCCTCACCTCACGGTCTTCGAGAACATCGCCTACGGCCTTCGGGTGATGCGCCGCCCCCAGGAGGAGATCCGCCACCGCGTCGGCGAGGCGATGAGCCTGGTCGGACTGCCGGGCCTGGAGCGCCGTGCGCCGGCGCAGCTCTCAGGCGGCCAGCAGCAGCGCGTGGCGCTGGCCCGGGCGCTCGTGATGCAGCCAAAAGTGCTGCTCTTTGACGAGCCGCTTTCCAACCTGGACGCCAAGCTCCGCAAGCGCGTCCGCGCCGACATCCGCATGCTGCAGCAAGACCTCGGGATTACGAGCATCTACGTAACGCACGATCAGTCTGAGGCCCTGGCGATCTCCGACATCGTGGTGGTCATGAACCAGGGACACATCGAACAGATCGGGACTCCGACCGACCTGTACCGGCGGCCGGCCTCCAGGTTTGTGGCGGACTTCATCGGGGAGGCGAACCTGCTGCCAGCGCTTGTCGAGGACGGAGCCGTGCGTGTGGGCGGCTACCGGTTCCCCTATCAGCAGCCGGGCGTGGCCGCGGGTGCGGCCACGCTCATGGTGCGGCCGGAGTCCGTTCAGATCGGGGTCGGGGGAGACGGCCTTCCCGGTCGCGTGCAGACCGCGTTCTTCATGGGTACCTACGCCGACTACCTCATCGAGACAGAGGCCGGGGAAGTCAGCGTGGCCGACCCGCGCAGCGTGGACCGGATTCACCCGATGGGGACAGAGGTCAGACTGCTGTTCTCGCCTGAGGCCCTCTACCTGCTGCCCCCGGGCGCCTAGGTGCCGGTGCGCCTGGCCACGCGCGTCATGTTCAGTCGCGCGTACGGCGGCAGCGCAGGGCCGATCAGAGGTCTGGCGTAGGCCAGGAACGCTTCGGTGACGTCGTTGCCCTCCGGCGCTATGAACTCGTCCGGGACCTTCCTCTCGGCGTTGGCGATGCGTTCGAGCGGCGCCAGTCCGGTGGCCCATCGGTAGGGCTCCGACGATTCGCGCACCAGCGTGACCATCGCCCCATCCCGACCCTCGACCGCGTGGCGAACCGCGGCGCGGCCCACCTGGTGCGCCTCCTCGAGGTCAACGGGTGATGCCGCCAGCATTGAGACCCGCTGGATCGTACCGGGCTTATCCCACCTTGCCTTGATGCCGAGCCCTTCGGCGACGATGTCGCAGAGCACGGCCGCGGCGCCGCCGAGCTGCTTGTGGCCAAAACGGTCCACGTCAACTGTCTTGCCGCTGGCCGAGAGATATTCGCCCCGATCGTCCTTCAGGCCCTCACAGACGGTGATTACCGCGTAGCCGAGCTTCTTGTAGACGCGGTCCACGTCGGAGAGGAAACGGTCGCGCACGAACGGCCGCTCCGGCAGGTAGATCAGGTGAGGCGCGGCATCGGCGTGGTCGCGGGCCAGCGCGGTGGCCGCGGTGATCCAGCCGGTGTTGCGGCCCATGGTCTCGATGACCTTGATCGTGTCAACGACGCCAATCGCCTCGGTGTCGAGCCCGGCGTCGCGGACGGCTGTGGCCAGCCACCGGGCGACGCTGCCGTAGCCCGGGCAGTGGTCGGTAGAGACCAGGTCGTTGTCAATCGTCTTTGGGACGCTCATCACGCGCATCTCGTACCCCCGGTCGGCCGCCAGGCGTCCCAGGCGCCAGGCGGTATCGGCCGAGTCGTTGCCGCCTATGTAGACGAAGTAGCGAACCCCGTGGGCTTCGAGCACCCGCAGGATCTTCTCGTAATCGGCGTCGCGCAGTTTGTGCCGGCACGACCCCAGGGCCGCCGATGGGGTGGAGCGCAGACCGGCAATCGTGGCGGCGCTCTGGCGCCCCAGGTCTATCAACTCCTCCTCCAGGAGCCCCTCGACGCCGTGCACCATCCCGTAGATTTCCTCGATCGCGTCGTGCTCGAGCGCCTCGAGGACCACACCCGAGAGACTGCTGTTGATAACCGCGGTGGGGCCTCCGGACTGCCCGACAACCAGGTTTCCACGCAGTGGTTCCATGGCTGCTACCTCGCCTGACCCAGCAGTCGCGTGAAGAAGTCGGCATCACGGTCGCGTGCCGCGGGCGCGGCCGAGGTCGCCTGCGCCGCGTCCCATCCGCGGTGCACGATCCCTGCCACCCCGTGCGCCACGGCCCGGGGATCATCTCGGCCAGGGAAGGTCACATTGCGGCCCACGAGCGCGCCGCGGATCGTTGCGCCGGCGCGCATCCCGGAGGCGAACTCGGTGAAAATGCCGGTGGGATCGCCCTTGGATTCGCCGCCCAGCATGAGGATGGGACAGGTGGTTGCCCGAGCGATGAGCTCGTAATGTTCGCAGTAGGGGATCTTCAGCCACGTTCCCAGTGACGACTTGCCCATTCCCGACGCGACGCCTATGACCTTGACCAGCTCCGGTGCCTGCTTGAGCATCTTGTACTTGCCTTCGCTCTTCTGCACGGCCAGGCATTCCAGGAATGCGGGGATGCTCAGGTCGTACAACCGGTCGAGCGCCTTCACGCAGTAGTCAATCGTCCATCCGGAGGCCGGCTCCGAGGGTTCCAGGCGGAACATCAGTTTGGCGCCGTCGAGGCGCAACTCCGCGATCCGCTCTGGCGTGAAGGCGGTCATCCGGTCGTCCATCTCAAACGCTGCCCCGGCGAGCCCGCCCCGGTTCATGCAGCCCAGCAGCACCTTGTTGTCCAGGAACGAGGGGCCGCCCATCTCCCTGACCATGTGGCTGACGATGAACATCTCCTCCATGATGTCCGGTGTGGCCATCAGGCCGTCGGCGTCAGGCGCGGTCACGACGCGAAGGATCCTGCTCAGCAGTCCCCACCGGTTGCCCATTGCTATGGGGTCATCCCCGACCCCGGCCACGCTGCGGGCCGGGTGGTCTGCCGCCAGGATGACCAGCCGGCCGCCGGTGGTCAGTTGCGCGCGCTTCTGCCGCAGTTCGGCTTCATGCTGCACGATCCCGGGCCTGGTGATCCGCAGCTCCGTGATGCGGTCGAACAAGCTCGCGGGGAAGAACTTCTCGGGCGAGAAGACGTAAGAGCCGATATCGTAGACCGCCGCCGACATTTCCATCCCTCCTGCTCACTGAACCCTGTTACCATTGCGCTTCTCGCGCGCGGGTCCGTTCCCCTGCCACGGATGCAGTTGCCGGGAGCGAACAGGGCCGTATACTGTGAGGGGAAAAAGCCCGTAGTCGAGGAGGTGCCATGCCGCGCTTTGCCGCAAACCTCACGTTTCTGTGGTCAGATCGTCCCTTCATTTCCCGGTTTGATGCCGCTGCCCGCGCTGGATTCGGCGCGGTCGAGTACATGTTCCCCTATGTCGAGGACATAGATGCCATCGCCGGCGAGTTGCGCCGCCTGAAGCTCCGGCAGGCGCTGTTCAACCTCCCCGCCGGCGACTGGGCCGCCGGTGAGCGCGGCATCGCGGTGGATCCGGGACGGCGCGGCGAGTTCAGGGAGGGCGTTCGCCTGGCCGTTGAGGTCGCCCGACGCCTGGGGTGCCCGCGCGTCAACTGCCTTGTGGGAAAGCAGATGGAGGACGTGCCGCTGGCCGAGCAGTGGGCGTGCCTGGTGGACAACCTCAAGAGCGCGGCCGCGGCCTTCGAGGAGGTAGGGCTGGTCCTCCTGGCCGAGCCGGTCAACACGTTCGACATCCCCGGGTTCTTCCTGCGCACGACCTCCGAGGCGTTCCAGCTTCAAGAAGCGGTCGGCGCCGCCAACCTCAAGGTGCAGTTCGACGTCTACCACGCGCAGCGCATGGAGGGCAACCTAGCCCATACGCTCCGGAACAACATCGGCCGGATCGGCCACATCCAGGTGGCGGATTCCCCTGACCGCAATCAGCCAGGCACAGGGGAGATAAACTTCGGCTACCTCTTCCGGGTGCTCGACCGTACCGACTATGCGGGCGACGTCGGGCTGGAGTACAGGCCTGCCGGCACCACCGATGAGTCATTCGGTTGGATTGAGGATCTGGGCTACACGCGCTCCTAGCAGGATCCGAGAAGGAGGCAACGCGATGGCAGAACGGATTGGATTCATTGGGCTGGGGATCATGGGCAGGCCGATGTCACTACACCTGCTCAAAGCCGGGTATCCCCTGGTCGTCCATGACCTTGGCCGACCTGCGGTGGAGGAGCTGGTGGCGGCAGGGGCCACCGACGGGGGATCGCCGCGGGCGGTGGCAGAGAAGAGCGACATCATCATCACGATGCTGCCCGATTCCCCGGAGGTGCGCCAGGTCATCCTCGGGCCTGACGGGGTGATCGAGGGCGTGCGAGCCGGCCAGATCGTTTTGGACATGAGCACCATCTCCCCGCTCGCCAGCCGCGAGGTGGCTCAGGCCCTGGCGGCAAAAGGTGTGGCCGCGCTCGATGCACCGGTCAGCGGAGGGCAGAAAGGGGCTGTCGAAGCGACGCTCTCCATCATGGTGGGAGGGCCCATCGCCACATTCGAGCGGGTGCTGCCCATCTTCCAGACGATGGGCAAGAACATCGTGCACATCGGTGAAGAGCCCGGCTCCGGCCAGGTCACCAAGACCTGCAACCAGATCGTTGTCGGCATCACGATAATGGCGGTTGCCGAGGCGCTCACGCTGGCCCGCAAGGCCGGTGTGGACGTGGCGAAGGTTCGCCAAGCGCTGTTGGGAGGATTCGCACAGAGCCGGATCCTCGACCTCCACGGCCAGCGCATCATTGATCGCAACTTCGCGCCGGGCTTCCGCATCAAACTCCACCAGAAGGACCTGGGGATCGCGATGGCCTCGGGCAAGGCATACGGTGTGCCCCTTCTGGCGACCGCTCTGGTGAACGAGGTGCTGGGAGCGCTCGTGGCACAGGGGCACCAGGATCTTGATCATTCCGGGATTGCAAGGTTCGTCGAATCTCTGGCAGGGCTGGAGGACTAGCGGCCCCGGCGCAGGCGGCCCCGGGGTGCCGCTGCCTGCAGTAGTCGCACCAGGCGCGCCCGCACCTGGTCCTCCAGGGCGGGCGCAATCGGGTTGCCGGTAGCTGCCAGCCATTCGGCCACGGTCATGGCTTCCTCCAGCGCGGCGGCGGCCCTGGCCGGCTGCTTCAGCCTCCACTGCTGCACCTTGGCGACCTCGATCAGGGTCCGGACGCGCCAGGATCCGCGAACGCCGGCGTGTTCCCACAGTGCCAGCAGTTCCTGCCATCGTTCCGTGCGGCGCAACAGAGGGGCCAGGCGCGAGGCGATGCGCCAGCGCGCGGCCGGGTCGTCCTCGGCCTCCAGGGCCCTACGCAGCACGGCCTCGGCGTCTCCGATCAGGGCGCGGCTGGCCGTGTCGCCGTCGAGTGTCGCAGCGGCCGTCTGCAGCCGCAACACGCCCAGGCCTTCCCAGTCCACGGGCTGCGGAGGATCCACGCCATCCTCCACCCACCGGCGCACCTTCCGGCGCAGGTGCAGCAGGCAGAGGACGTCCTGGCGGTTGTGCTCGAAAACCGGCTCCAGCGACTCGGCATCTCCGGTACGCAGGTAGTCGAGGTAGAGCCCTGGGATCTGGGCCGCGTCAACGTCATCCACGCGATCAATGCCGAGCGCGTGCCGCTCGATCGCCGAGAGCCGGTAGGTGCCCAACGGCCGGTGCCACAACCGCCGCGCCGCGCCGATCAGGTCGTGGTGCTCGGGAGGGGCCTCCAGCGGCGTCCGGTTGATGATTCCACGCGCTTCCAGGATCGGCCAGTCGAACCTCCGGCCGTTGAACGTAACGAGCGTCTCCACCGCGGTCAGGCGCTCGCGCAACGCGCCCAGCATGGCGGCCTCGCCGGAGAGGCGTCGCAGGAAGTACTGCTCGGTGACCACCTCGCCGCCCGCGACGAAGGCCAGGCCCACCAGGAACGGCGTGGTGCCCGTGCCACCCGCCAAGCCCGTGGTCTCGGTGTCGAGAAACAGGGCGCTCGCATCCGACGGATGCGGCTGCTCCCGGCCGAAGAACTCGCCGGCGTCGCGCCTGTTGCGGCGGACCTCGAAGGCCGGTCCATCCCACCCGTCCGTCCGCGCCGCAGGCGAGCGGGCGACGGTCCCCATCATCGCCAGCCTATCGGCGAGCGTCTGGGATGAGCCGGGCATCGAGGACCTCCAGCGCGAGGGCCTTGCCGGTGCTGCCTACCTCCAGCACCGGCCCGACGCACGATGGGCAGCCAGAGTCGCACGGGCACGCCGCGATCAGATCGCGGGCGGCAGATAGCACCTGGTGGTGCATCCTGTACAGCCGCTCCGCGAAGCCAACCCCACCTGGGAAGGCGTCATAGAGGAAGACCGTCGGCCGGTCGGCGTGCGGCGAGTGCACCTCGTATGTGCGACCAAGGTCGCGCGGATCGCACATCAGAAACAGGGCGGCGACATGCGCCAGGGAATGAGAGAGCCCTATCAGCAGCCCCTGCAGTTCGTGTTGGGGCACCGGCAGTATGGGGAGCGCCAGCCAGTAGGCCGTGGTGTGCAGCGTGGATTCGGGCAGGTGGATCGGGCCCCAGCCCACGTTCTCGTGCCGCTCGAGCGTTAGCTTCTTGAAAATCGTCGGCCGGTAGGTGACCACAACCTCGCCGTGGGCCGGGCCGCCGCAGACCATCCCGGTATGGGGCCGTCCTGGGGCGAATTCGGTCAGCACCCGGATATCAACCGCGATCTGGGCGGTGGTGTAGTAGTCCACATCTACACGGTGGACGTATGCCTTTCGTTCTTCCCACTCGAGCCGGTCCACATGGTACTGCTGGCCCAGGTGCAGGTAGATCGCGTCCTCGTGCACGAGTCCTGGAGCGCTGGCCAGATCCACCTCGCCCACGACCCGGGGCGCGGGATCCGTGGTGTCAATGATCACGACGTTCTCGGTGGAGGCGCTGCGCAGCGAGACGTCTTGGGCCGGATACGCGTCGGCCACGTAGTGCCAGCGATCATCTTCCCGGTGCACGATCCGCTGCTTCTCCAAGTAGTCCAGGACCTCGGGCAGCGTCCTCGGCCCGAACCGCTCGCCGCTCTCGATGGGCAGTTCGAACGCCGCGCAGCGTACGTGGCTGGTCAGGATGTAGACGTTGTCGGGGTTGACCAGTCCGGCCTCCGGTGACTGCCCGAAGAAGTACTCGGGATGCCGCACGATGTATTGATCGAGCGGGTCGCTGGTGGCGGTCAGGATCGCCGCGGAAAGGTCCTGCGTGCGGCCTGCGCGTCCCGCCTGCTGCCAGGTTGAGGCCACGGTGCCGGGATAACCGACCAGCAGCGCCGCCTGCAGGCGGCCGATGTCAATGCCGAGCTCCAGCGCGTTGGTGGCGGCAACGGCCAGCACGCTTCCGTCCCGGAGCCCCTTCTCGATGGCCCTTCGCTCGGACGGCAGGTAGCCCGCGCGATAGCCGGCGATGCGTTCCGGCGGGATCTGGTGGCCGGCCGCAACCGACTGAAACCGTGCGGTCAGGAGCTCACAGGCACGACGGCTGCGCGCGAACGCGATCAACGGGATCCGATTACGGATGAACTCACCGGCCAGCCTGCCGGCCTCGGAGAGCGCGTCCCGGCGGATGCCCAGCTCGCGGTTGATCACCGGGGGATTGTAGAACGCGATCACCTTGGGGCCCGATGGTGCACCGTTATCGTCCACCAGCGCAACCTCTTCTTCCAGCAGGCGCTCGGCAAGCTCCTTCGGGTTGCCGATCGTGGCCGAGGTAAAGATCACCTGGGGCGCGCTGCCGTAGAAGCGGCAGATGCGCCGAAGCCGCCGCAGCACGTTGGCAACGTGGCTGCCGAACACGCCGCGATATGTATGCAGCTCGTCAACGACGACGTAGCGGAGGTTCTCGAACAAGCGCAGCCACTTCGTGTGGTGCGGCAGGATCGCCGCGTGCAGCATGTCGGGGTTTGTGACGACAACGTGGCCGGCGGTCCTGATTGCCCGCCGTGCCGCGCCAGGCGTATCACCGTCGTAGGTAGCGGCCTTGATGTCCGCTTTCAGCGCGCGGACCAGGGTCTGCAACTCATCCACCTGGTCCATGGAGAGGGCCTTGGTGGGAAACAGGTAGAGCGCACGTGTCTGGGGGGCTGACAGCAACGCGTTGAGAACCGGCAGGTTGTAGCAGAGCGTCTTGCCCGACGCGGTCGGCGTGACAACAACTAGGTGCCGGCCCGACCGGGCGATCTCGAAAGACTGGGCCTGGTGCGTGTAGAGCTGCTCGATGCCCGCGCCCCGAAGCGCCGAAGCCAATCGGCCGTCCACATCGTCAGGGATCGGCTCGTACCGGCCTGGCCGCTCCGGGACCAGATGCCAGGCGGTGATGTTCCGGGCCCACGCGGGGTCTGTGCGCAGCGCGGTCAGAATCTGCTCGAGTGTCATGCCGTCACCATGGTACGAACACAGGTTCGACGGCAGGCAGGCAGGCCTCCTTCTGCGCAAGGAGGCCATGTGGGGCAGGGACGGGGCTGGGGGGCTAGACTCGTGCGGCCCGGAGCACACCTACAGCAATCGCGGCAAGGAAGGCCAAAGCGGTAAGGGTTACCCAGGCTCCCAGATGGCTGAGGGCTTTCAGAGCCAGGACCCATCCTATAGCAAGGCCAATCAGACTGATCGTCAATCTGTTGACGGTTGAGGTCATCTCGCCTCCAGATGCGGCGTTATCACACGGGTTATTCCCCGCAATCCTCGGGTTCAGTCGCACCATCACGGGTTATTGACAACAACAACCCTCCCGGCTAGTATAACTCCCAAGTCTCGCAGCACGGTGTTGCGCTCGGCCTCCGTGCTGCTCGCGAGGGAGTGCGCCTAGGGTTCCGCGGTCCTACCCGGTCCGGTCTGGTCCAAGCGGCGCAGACGGCACAGCGCCGTTACACCTTCAGGATAGAAGCCTGAGGGATAGGTTCCTCACCGGTGCCTATCGCTCGGACTTTGTTGTATCTGTACAACGCGATGAGGGGAAGCAGTAGGCGGCCCCGCGGAGAAGAGCGAGCCGGACCTGGTGTGAGCCGGTCTTCGTACCTGCCGAATCTCGTCCCTGAGCCGCGGATCTGAACCAGAGTAGGATCCGCCGTCCGCCCACGATACGGGATCGAGGGCCCCCCGGTGAAGTGCCGGTGGGGAACTAAGGTGGTACCGCGGGAGCATCCGCCCTTAGATGTCTCCCGCGTTGCGTTTTCGGCGCAGACGAGAGAGATGGAACGGCGGGTCGGCAGGACTAGGGAGGGGACGGCATGGCGCGGCAGGCAACGGTTCCATTGAAGCCACGGGCGGCACCGCTGAAACCCCGAGCGGCACCGCGCGCCGGGCAGGTAAACGGGGCGCAGGCACTGGTTGAGTCCCTCCGCCGCGAGGGCGTACGGATCATTTTCGGCGTGCCGGGCGGCGCCTCGCTTCCGATCTACGATGCGCTCTACGATGCGGACCCCCTGCGGCACATCCTGGTCCGCCACGAGCAGGTCGCCGTTCACGCCGCGGTCGGCTACGCCAGGGCTTCGGGTCGCGTGGGTGTCTGCACCGCAACCTCTGGGCCGGGAGCCACGAACCTGGTAACCGGCATCGCCGACGCCATCATGGACTCGGTGCCCATTGTGGCGATCACAGGGCAGGTGCCACGGGAAGTCATCGGCAACGATGCCTTTCAGGAGGCGGACGTGACCGGCATCACGATGCCGATCACCAAGTTCAACATGCTCGTGATGAGCGCCTCCGAGATCCCCCAGGCCGTTCATCAGGCATTCTATCTGGCGAGGACCGGGCGTCCGGGCCCTGTGCTCGTGGACATCCCCCGGGACGTGTCGCAGGAGATGTGCGTGCCGGAGTTCACCGATGAGGTGACCATTCCCGGATACAGGCCCATCTTGGAAGGTGCCCCCAACCAGATCGCGGCAGCGGTGAAGGCGCTGGCAGAGGCCGAGCGACCGGTCATCTGCGCCGGCGGTGGTGTCATCGGCTCCAACGCCAGCCCTGAGCTGGCGGCGCTGGTGGACGGCACGGGGATCCCTGTGGTGCTGACATTGATGGGCAAGGGCGCGCTTGATGAACTTCACCCGCGGTGCCTGGGGATGCTGGGCATGCACGGTAGCGCCTACGCGAACTGGGCGGTCAACGGCGCGGATGTGCTTCTGGTAGTGGGCGCACGGCTCGACGACAGGGTGACCGGCAGGCTCGAGGACTTCGCGCCCCGCGCTCGGATCATCCACGTGGACATTGACCCGGCGGAGATCGGCAAGAACAAGCCGGCCCACATTCCCATCGTGGGAGATGCGAAGCGCGTGCTGGCGGTGATGGCGGCACAGGCCCGGGCTCCGCAGATCGAGTCCTGGTGGCGGCAGATCACAGAATGGCGCGTACGCCACCCGTTTCGGTACCACCAGAACGACCACCGGATCAGCGCCCAGTACGTGTGCGACATGCTCAACAAGGTCACGGGCGGCCGCGCGGTTGCGGTTACCGACGTCGGCCAGCACCAGATGTGGATGGCCCAGTGGTACCGCCCGCGCGCGCCGAGGCACTTCATTACCTCGGGCGGCCTGGGCGTGATGGGCTTCGGTTTCCCGGCGGCGATGGGCGCGAAGTTCGCCTGTCCCGACGAGACGGTGGTGGCCGTTGTGGGCGACGGCGGCTTCCAGATGACCTTGCAGGATCTGGCTACCGCGGTCGAGCACGGGGTGAGCCTGGCGATCGTCGTGCTCAACAACGGGGCGTTGGGAATGGTGAGGCAGTGGCAGTCCATGTTCTACGGGGGGCGCTTCTCGGCGTCCTTGTTGCGCAACCCGGATTTCGCCCGTGTGGCAGAGGCCTTCGGCGCGCGTGGGATCCGGGTCGAGCGTCCCGAGCAGGTTGAGGGGGCACTGCGCGCAGCCCTGGAGACGGAGGGCGTCCCGTGCGTGGTGGATGTGATCTGTGACCCGGCCGAGAACGTCCTTCCGATGATACCTTCCGGGCAGTCGGTCGCGGAGATGATCCTCGATGAGTGAGCCTCACTCCGCGACGATCTCCGTACTGGTCCGGAACGCGCCCGGCGTGCTGGTGCGCGTCGCAGGCCTTATCCGAAGGCGCGGGGTCAACATCCACAGCCTATCGGTCGGGCCGACCGAGGATCCTTCAACCTCACGCATGACGATCGTGGTTGACACGGCCCCCGAACGCACGGAGTTGTTTGCCAAGCAACTGCGCAAGCTGGTCGAGGTGCTGCGGGCGACCGCCATTGACGGTACGCCCTCGGTAGACCGCGAGCTGGCGCTGATGAAGGTCAACGTCACCTCGGGCACCCGTATGGAGATCATGGAGATCGCCAGCGTGTTCCGGGCCAACATCGTTGACCTGACGGACCGGACCATGACCATCGAGGTCACCGGCCGTACCGAGAAGGTAGATGCGATCCTTACGCTCCTGGCCAGGCATGGCATTCGTGAGATGGCCCGCACCGGGCAGGTCACGCTCGTGAGGGGGCCACAGAATACCTGAGGCACTCGGACCGCGCCCCTGATGCGGCCCAAGGCACCGGGAAGGAGAAGAGCGATGGCCACAGTTTACACCGAACGCGACGGCGGCCTCCGGCCGCTTGAGGGCAAGACGGTCGCGGTCTTGGGTTACGGCAGCCAGGGCCATGCGCAGGCCCAGAACCTGCGCGACTCCGGGGTCGGGGTGATCGTGGGGTTGCGCCCGGGAAGCCCCTCCTGGGACAGGGCCGGCTCTGACGGCTTCGCCGTGAGATCCACCGCCGAGGCGGCGGAGGAGGGCGACGTGGTGCAGGTGCTGATTCCAGATGAGCTGCAGTCCGCCGCCTACCGGGAAGCGATTGCACCTGTCCTTCAGAGGGGAAAGGCACTGGCCTTCTCTCACGGGTTCAACATCCACTTCGGGCAGATCGTCCCACCGGCCGATGTGGACGTCTTCATGATCGCTCCCAAGAGCCCGGGGCACCTGTTGCGGCGCGTCTTCACCGAGGGGCGCGGCGTGCCGGCGCTGCTGGCGATCCACCAGGATGCCACCGGCGGCGCCAAGGCGCTGGCGCTGGCCTACGCCGCCGGGATCGGCAGCCTGCGGGCCGGTGTGGTGGAGACCACCTTCAAGGAGGAGACAGAAACCGATCTGTTCGGCGAGCAGGCCGTACTCTGCGGAGGGGTGACCTCGTTGGTCGCGGCCGGCTACGAGATCCTGGTCGACGCTGGGTACCAGCCCGAGATCGCCTACTTCGAGTGCCTGCACGAGCTCAAGCTCATAGTGGACCTCATGTACGAGGGCGGGATGGGGCGGATGCGCCACTCGGTCAGCAACACGGCCGAGTTTGGCGATTACACGCGCGGCCCCCGCGTGATCTCTGAGGCGGTGCGCGCCGAGATGCGGGAGATCCTCAAAGAGGTCCAGTCCGGCGCGTTTGCCCGGGAGTGGATTCTGGAGAACCAGGCAGGCAGGCCGCTGTTCACTGCCCTGGCCCGTCAGGGGAGGGAGCACCCGATTGAGGACGTGGGGAGACGGCTGCGGGCGATGATGTCCTGGCTCGCACCGGGAGGTTCCTGATGGACGACGTCGTTCGCATCTTCGACACCACGCTGCGTGACGGCGAGCAGTCGCCGGGCTTCTCCATGACGTCGGCCGAGAAGCTGGAGCTGGCCCGGCAGTTGGAGGCACTGCGCGTGGACGTCATCGAGGCGGGATTCCCAATATCGTCGCCCGGCGAGATGGACGCCGTCCGGGCCGTGGCCAGGGAGGTGCGCGGCAGCACCGTCGCCGCCCTGGCACGCGCCAATACTCGGGACGTGGAAGCGGCGGTCGAGGCGCTGCGTCAGGCCTCCAGGCCGCGGGTCCATGTCTTTGTTGCCACTTCAGCCATTCACATGGCGCACAAGCTGCGGTTGACGCCCGACGAGGTCGTCGAGGCCGCGACCGGCGCGGTGCGGCTGGCGCGACGATTCACCGACGACGTTGAGTTCTCGGCCGAGGATGCCAGCCGCTCCGAGGTCGAGTTCCTCTGCCGTGTTTTCGACGCCGTCATCCGGGCCGGCGCCACCGTGATCAACGTTCCCGATACCGTCGGGTACACGACCCCGCACGAGTACGCCGCGCTGATCCAGACGCTGCGGGAGCACGTGACAGACAGCGATCGCGTCACCTGGAGCGTTCACTGTCACGACGACCTGGGTCTGGCGGTCGCCAACTCTCTGGCAGCGGTGGCCGCGGGCGCCCGGCAGGTTGAGTGCACGATCAACGGAATCGGCGAGCGCGCGGGCAACGCCGCCCTGGAGGAGGTCGTCATGGCGCTGCGCACCCGGCGCGACGCCTACGGCGCCCACACCAGGGTTGACACCACCCGGCTGTACCGCACGAGCCGTCTCCTGACCGCGGTTACTGGCGTGGCGGTGCAGCCCAACAAAGCCGTCGTGGGAGAGAACGCCTTTGCCCACGAGGCAGGCATCCACCAGCACGGAGTGCTGGTCAACCGGACGACATACGAGATCATGCGGCCCGAGGATGTCGGACTGCCGAAGAACCGGCTTGTGATGGGCAAGCACTCGGGCCGCCATGCCTTCCGCAAGGCGCTGGAGGATCAGGGAGTGCGACTCGACGAGCCCACATTGGATCGCACGTTCGCGCGTTTCAAGGAGTTGGCCGACAAGAAGAAGCAGGTGGCAATCGAGGACATCCTTGCCTTGGTTGACGAGGAGGTCCGCTCCGTGCCGGCGCGTTACACCCTGCAATCGTTCCATGTGATCACGGGAACCGGCGTACCACCGGCCGCCACCGTAACGCTCAACGGCGACGGCGGCCCCACGACCGCGTCGGCCTCGGGCGACGGTCCGGTAGACGCACTGTGCGCCGCGGTGGCAGCCATGACCGGGTTGCAGGCGCAGCTTGTGGGCTACGGTATCCGGGCCGTGACCGGGGGTACGGACGCGTTGGGAGAGGTGACCGCTCGGGTTCGGGAAGGCGAGACGATGGTCGTGGGCCGGGCAAGCAGCACCGACGTGCTGGAGGGTAGCGTGCGTGCGTACCTGGATGCCGTGAATCGGCTGTTGGCGGTCCGCGACGCGGCGAGGGCAGGTGATCCGGCATGGGCATGACCCTTACCGAGAAGATCCTCGCAGCCCACGCTGGGGAGGAGCGCGTCCGTCCCGGAGACCTGATAGATGCCCGCGTGGACTTCTGCTTCGCCAACGACATCACCGGGCCGCTGGCGTTCCGCGAGTTCGAGCGCATCGGCCTGCCCGCGGTCTTCGATAGGGAGCGGGTGGCGCTCGTCCCCGATCACTACGCGCCCAGCAAGGACATCGCTTCGGCCGAGCAGTGCAAGATCATGCGCGAGTTCGCGCACAAGTACGACATCGCCCACTACTACGAGGTCGGCCGCGCGGGCGTCGGACACGTGATGCTGGCCGAGATGGGGCTAGTACTTCCGGGCGAGGTCTTCGTCGGAGCCGACTCGCACACTTGTACGCACGGCGCGCTGGGTGCTTTCTCGACCGGTGTGGGCTCTTCGGACCTGGCCGCGGTCATGGCCACCGGCCGTCTCTGGTTCCGCGTTCCGGAGACGCTGCGGTTCGTGTTCCGTGGGCGGCCCGCTCTTTGGGTGACCGGCAAGGACCTGGTGCTGCACATCATTGGCGACATCGGCGTGGACGGCGCGCGCTACTGCGCCATGGAGTTCGCCGGCGAGGCCCTCGGGCACCTGACCCTGGGCGAGCGGTTCAGCATCACCAACATGGCCATAGAGGCAGGAGCGAAGAACGGCATCATGGAGCCGGACGCGGCCGTCCTCGATTACGTTACACCACGCGCGCAGCGGCCGTTTGCGCCCGTCTTCGCCGATTCCGACGCCGAGTACGCTGCGGTGCGCGAGTACGACACCGGCCAGATGGAGCCAGTGGTCGCCGTCCCGTCGTCGCCCGGAATTGTGGTGCCGGTTGGCTTTGCCGCCGGTGTGCCGGTGGATCAGTGTTTCATCGGCACCTGCACCAACGGTCGGATCGAGGATCTTCGTGTGGCGGCTCGGATCCTGGAAGGGCGCGCGGTGCATCCCCGGACCCGGCTGCTGGTAGTCCCGGCGACGCCGGCTATCTACCGCCAGGCGATGGAGGAGGGGCTGACGCGGATCTTCCTGGATGCCGGTGCCGTGGTCGGCGCGCCTACCTGCGGCCCGTGCCTCGGCGGCCACATGGGCGTTCTGGCCTCGGGCGAGGTGTGCGTAAGCACATCGTCCCGCAACTTCGTCGGCCGCATGGGACACCGGGACAGCAGGGTCTATCTCTCAGGCCCGGCGGTGGCCGCCGCCACCGCGGTGCTGGGCAGGCTGGCGCATCCGGACGAGGTGCTTTCATGATCCTGAGCGGTACGGTATGGAAGGTCGGCGACCACGTGGACACCGACGCAATAATCCCGGCGCGCCATCTTGTGACCACCGACCCCGAGGTTCTGGCCCGGCACTGCTTCGAGGACCTAGATCCCGCCCTGGCGGCGAAGATCCGGCCCGGCGACATCCTGGTCGCCGGGGAGAACTTCGGCCAGGGCTCTTCGCGCGAGCACGCGCCGATCGCGATCAAGGCGGCAGGGATAGCCTGCGTCGTTGCCCGGTCGTACGCGCGCATCTTCTACCGCAATGCCTTCAACATCGGCCTGCCGCTGCTGGAGTGCCCGGACCTGCACGCCGCGACCGAGACCGGGGACCGTCTCAGCGTGGACAACGAGACCGGGCGGATCATCAACGAGACGCGTGGCACGCTGCATGCCGCGGCGCCCCTGCCGGAGTTCATGCGGCAGTTGATAGCCGCCGGCGGCATCATCGAGTACGTGCGCCGGCAGGTGTCGGGCCGAAAGGTGGGAGCGTGAACCGCGTCACCGTCTACGATACGACGCTGCGCGACGGTTCCCAGGCCGCGGGCGTGGCGTTTTCGGTTGAGGACAAGCTTCGCATTGCACGCCGATTGGATGACCTCGGGTTCGACTACGTGGAGGGCGGTTGGCCCGGTAGCAACCCCAAGGACATGGCCTTCTTTGAACGGGCCCGCGCTCTGCCGTGGCAGCACGCCAGGGTTGCAGCGTTCGGCAGCACGCGCCGCGCCTCGACGCGCGCGCAGGACGACCCAAGTTTGCAGGCCTTGATCGAAGCAGGGACCCCCACGTTGGCCATATTCGGGAAATCCTGGGATCTGCACGTCCGCTCCGGGCTGCGCACATCGCTCGAAGAGAACCTGGCAATGATCGGCGAGTCTGTGGCCTACATGCGCGCCGCCGGCCGCGAGGTGATCTATGACGCCGAGCACTTCTTCGACGGCCTCAAGGCCAACCGCGACTACGCCCTGGCCACTCTCTGCGCGGCGCGGGAGGCAGGCGCCCACTGCCTGGTCCTGTGCGACACCAACGGCGGCAGCCTGCCGGAGGAGATCCAGGAGGGCGTGCGGCTCGTGCTGCGCGAGATCGGCGGCCCCGTCGGAATCCACGCGCACAACGACGCAGGCCTGGCGGTGGCCAATACCCTGGCCGCTGTAGGCGCCGGCTGCGTCCACGTGCAGGGCACGATCAACGGCTACGGCGAGCGCAGCGGTAACGCCAACCTGTGTTCCGTGGTTCCGGGCCTGCGCCTCAAGATGGGCCTGCGTGCACTGGCTCCGGAGGCGCTGGCACGCTTCACCGAGACGAGCCGGCTGGTTGCCGAACTGGCGAACATGGCGCCTGACGACTACCAGCCCTACGTTGGAGCGAACGCGTTTGCGCACAAGGGCGGCGTGCACGCCAGCGCGGTGATGATTGACCCGGTGATGTACGAGCACGTTGCGCCCGACCTGGTCGGCAACGGGCGGCGCGTGGTGGTCAGCGACCTCTCCGGACGCGCCACGTTGCTCCACAAGGCCGGCGAGATCGGCCTTCGCCTCGATCGATCCCGACCAGAGGTGCAGGCGGCGTTGGACGATCTCAAGCGGCTCGAACAAGAAGGATACCAGTTCGAGGGCGCCGAGGCCTCGTTTGAACTGCTGCTACGCCGCGCGGCGATGGGCCACGAGCCAGGGTTCGAGATCAAGGCATTCCACATCGCTGTGGATCACGACGCCACCGAGTGTACTTCGCGGGCAATCGTCCGCGTCTCGGTGCACGGCCAGGAGGCCGGCTCCTCCGCCGAGGGCAACGGGCCTGTGCACGCGCTGGATCGGGCGCTGCGGGACGCGCTGGAGCGCTTCCACCCCGAGCTCGCGCGCGTGCGGCTGGTGGACTACAAGGTTCGGGTTCTGGACGCCGACGCGGCCGCCGCGGCGCGCGTGCGTGTGCTGATCACCTCGACCGACGGGCACCGACACTGGGGGACGGTGGGCGTGTCCGAGAACGTCGTGCTGGCGAGCGCCCGCGCGCTGGCCGACAGCCTGGAGTACGCCCTGCTGATCGCCGCGCCCCAGATGGCCGGGCCGTAGCCCGGCCCGGGCGCCCCAATGGCAGACGCGGTCGTGCAGGCGCGGATCGTCGTGCTCTCTGGCGATGGCATCGGCCCGGAGGTCACCGCCGAGGCCGTCAAGGTCCTGCGCGCGGCCGCGCAGGCGCGAGGCCACGCCTTCGCGTTTGAGGAGGCGCCGTTCGGCGCCGCCGCGCTGGCCGCCGGGCACTCGCCGCTCCCGACAGCCACACTTGAGGCGTGCCGCCGCGCGGACGCGGTCCTGCTGGGCGCGGTGGGCGGCCCTGAATGGGACGGCCTGCCGCCTGACAGGCGGCCCGAAGCCGGCTTGCTTGCCCTGCGCCGGGAGCTGCGCCTGTACGCCAACCTGCGCCCGGTGCGCGCATTCTGCGGCGTTGCCGCCGCGTCGCCACTCCGTCCCGAGAAGTTGGAGGGAACCGACTTCCTGATCGTTAGGGAACTCACCGGCGGGCTCTACTTCGGCGAGCCCCGCGGCCGGACCATCACGGACGGCCGGAGAGCAGCGGTGGATTCGCTCGTCTACTCCGAGGAGGAAGTCCGCCGCGTCGCCCGGGTCGCGTTCGAGGCCGCCCGGTTGCGTCGCGGCCATGTCACCTCGGTGGACAAGGCCAACGTGCTGCACTCCTCACAGCTCTGGCGCGAGGTGGTGTGCGAGGTTGCCCTGGACTACCCGGACGTGACGCTGGACCACATGCTGGTGGACAGCGCCGCCATGCAAATGGTGCGCGGGCCAGCGGCGTTCGACGTGCTCGTGACGGAGAGCATGTTCGGCGACATCCTGAGCGACCTGGGTGCGGGGCTGGTGGGATCGCTCGGCCTCCTGCCCTCGGCCAGCCTGGGCGCCGAAGGACCATCGCTCTACGAGCCGGTGCACGGCACCGCTCCGGACATCGCGGGGCGCGGGCTTGCCAACCCCTCCGGCGCCATCCTGAGCGCGGCGCTGTTGCTCCGATACGCGCTGGGCCTGGCCGAGGAGGCTGCCCTTGTCGAGACGGCCGTGGAACGCGCTCTGGCCGGCGGAGCCAGGACGGCCGACTTGGCCGGCGGCGGCCCTGCTCTTTCCACGGCCGGCTTTGGCGATCGAGTGATCGCCCTGCTGAGCTGAGGGTGCTCCTCGTCGTCTTGCGCCGGCAGGTTGCGGGAACACCCCTCGCGAACGGTTCGGCATCCGGCACCCCGGGAGGCTACCGTGCGGAACCGGCTGGGAACGGTTTCCATGTTTCTTGTCCTCAGCGGCGTGCTCGCCGGCTGCCAGACGCCGCGGCCCTCGGGGACCGACCGGCCGCAGGCAACGCAGGGCCCGGCGTGGCTGCCTGAGGGCGCAAGAGCCAAAGAGGTCGTGCACGCCGACCTAACCGGCGACGGGCGCGACGAGATCATCGCGACCATAACGTTTCCGACCGCTGACCGCAAGCCACCTGCGGCGATGGTGTTTGCCACGGACAAGGGCGGGCGCTACACGCAGATGCTGCGGCGCAACGTCGCCGGTGATCGTTGGCTTCCCATCCAGATAGGGCGCCCGGCCGAAGAGGCGCCGCTGGCCGCGGTGCTCGCCACTCAGTCCGGTTCAGGAGGATTCCTCGGCTACATCGTAGTGCAGCAGCGTTCAGGACGGCTGGGCGTCACCCTGGAGAAGGAGGGTCTGTTCTCTGGGGGAGTCAGATTCGTTCCCGAAGGGCTGCTGGAGTCAGCCGGCGACACAGACCGGCTGTACAGGTGGGAACCTGATGGTTGGCAGGCCGAGGACCTCGGCAGCCAGTACCTTCCGCCTGTGCCCGCTGGGACCCTGATCGTCTCGTACACGGTGGATCCCGCACGCGGGCCGCGTGCCGACGGTCCGCGCGCGATCCGGGCCCGCGTGGGGCAGTACCTCTTCCTCAGGCGCGTGAATCGAGGAGAGCCCTCGCGTATCCAGTTCTCAGGTGGCGCGGATTCCATCTCGATTCAGCCCGATGGGCTGATTGCGCTCCTGCAGGCCGACCAGATCGAGATTCACATCGAAGGCCCGGCCTACAGTGGACGCACGCTGACGCTCCTGCTGCGGATCGATCGCTAGGCACCGCGCGCGGAGGCGCATGCGGGTCACGACGCGCGTTGACACTCACTGGGGTCGGGCATAGAATGGTTCTCGGCGGGAGTGCAATTCCCTCGCGGGGGCGTGGTGTAGCCTGGTTCAACACACCTGCCTGTCACGCAGGAGACCGCGGGTTCAAATCCCGTCGCTCCCGCCACCTCACTTCCCCCTCTAGCAGATGCCACGTGTAGTGGTTGCCGGGGCGTCGGGTCCAATTGGTCGGGCGTTGGTCCGCACCCTGCTCGAGCAGGGTGCGGCGGTCTGCCGGCTCGTGCGGCGCCCCCAGGCAGGACCCGGCGAGGTGACCTGGGATCCGGAGGCCGGCACGCTCGATCCCCGCGCCTTCGACGGCGCTGACGCCGTGGTGAACCTTGCCGGACGCAGCATCGCATCCCTTCGCTGGACAGCTGCGGTGCGAAGAGAGATCCTCGACAGCCGCGTCCGATCCACGCGCCTGCTGGTTGACGCCATCCGCAATGCTTCGGTCGCCCCTCCTGTCTTGGTCTCGGCCTCTGCGACCGGATACTACGGGGACCGGGACGATGAGGTGCTGGACGAATCGTCCTCACCGGGCCACGGCTTCCTGGCCGACATCGCCCAGGCCTGGGAAGCCGAGGCGCGGCGCGCGACACGCGCAGGTACGCGTGTCGTGTGCGCCCGATTCGGCATCGTTCTCTCGCGCGATGGCGGCTTGCTGAGAGCCATGCGCCCCCTGTTCCGCGCATGGCTCGGCGGGCCGCTGGGAGGCGGGCGGCAGTGGTGGAGCTGGATTCACGTTGACGATGCAGCGGCCGCTCTCTCGGCAGCGATGCGGATCGCGTCGCTGGAAGGGCCCGTGAACGTCGTATCACCCTCGCCGGTCACGAACCGGGAGTTTGCCCGTGCCCTGGGAGCTGCGCTGGGACGCCCGGCCGCCCTGCGTGTGCCGGCGTTTGCGCTGCGCTTGTCGTTTGGCCAGGTGGCCGATGAGATGATGCTGGCCAGCCAGAGGGCAGTTCCCGCCAAGCTCCAGGCGCACGGATTCCGGTTCCGGTGGCCCGGACTGGAACCGGCACTGTGCGATCTTCTCTCCGGACCGCCGGGAGCAAGTTCTTGACATGCAGGGACAGGCAATCATAGACCAGAGAGCCATTCCCGCGCCGATCTTCCTTGCGATTGTGGCGCTCCTCCTGGTCGGATGCGCTCGGGGGGAGACCGCGCCATCACATCTTGCCTTCGTAGAGGTCAAGAGAAGCGGCACCGGCGGCGTGGAAGGCCTACGAGGGGTCTGGTCGCTGACAGTTAGCCCGGACGGCAGGCACGTCTATGCGGCGGGCTACAGGGACGACGCGGTGGTTGTGTTCGGTCGTGACCAGGTCACGGGCAGGCTGGCGTTTGTTGAGGCGCACAAGGATGGATCCGGCAATCTGGATGGAATCGCGGGCGCCTGCTCCATAGCGGTGAGCCCCGACGGACGGCACGTCTATGTGGCAGGACACTGGGACCACGCGGTGGCGGTGTTCAGCCGTGACCGGGCTACCGGAAGTCTGGCCTTCGTAGAGGCGCAGCGGGATGGCATAGCCGGCGTGGACGGACTCCAGGTTGTCAACTGGGTGGCGGCGAGCCCAGACGGAAAGCATGTCTACGCCGCAGGATACAGGGACGACGCGGTTGCCGCGTTCCGCCGGGACGCTGCCACGGGCAGGCTTGCTTTCGTCGGGGTGTACAGGGATGGCGTCGGCGGCGTGGACGGTCTCCATGGCGCCTTCCACGTGACGGTGAGCCCGGATGGAGAGCACGTCTACGCTGCGGGGTATCTTGAATCCGCGGTGGCGGCTTTCAGGCGAGACCGAGCCACGGGAAGACTCATCTTTGTAGAGGCAAGGCGGGACGGTGTCGGAGGAGCGAACGGGATGAGAGGACCGTCCTCCGTATCGCTGAGCCCGGATGGGAGGCACATCTATGTTGCGGGCGCCAGTGATAGCGCGGTGGCGGTGTTCAGCCGCGACAGCCGCACCGGCAGGCTCGCCTTCGTGGAGGCGCAGCAGGACGACATCGGCAGTGTAGACGGCCTCCAGGGGGTCAAGTCCGTGGCGGTAAGCCCTAACGGGAGGTATCTCTATGCAGCAGGCTGGGGCGAGCACGCGCTGGCAGTGTTCACCAGGGATGGGGTCACGGGCAGGCTGACCTTCATGGAGGCGCAGCAGGACGGTGTCGCTGGCGTTGACGGCCTCCAGGGGGCCTCTTGTGTGGCGGTGAGCCCGGACGGTGTCGGGAGATACGTCTACGTTGCTGGCAACTGGGCCCGCGCCGTCTCGGTGTTCAGAGTGCTGCGCCCACGCGATCATCGCCGATCCTGGCCAGACGGCTAGGCGATACCATCCTGACACCTCGGAGGACAAGCCGATGAACCCAGACAGCCCCACGCCTACCCCGCACGGAAGGTCCCTGCTGATCCTGACAGCCTGGGTCCTCATGCTGGCCGTATCAGATCTGCCGAACATGCTGCTGGGCCTCTCGGGCGGCGAACCCGCCTGGCTGCTGTGGTCCAAGGTGGGGCTGCTTGCTGCGTTCCTGGTGCTCAGCCTGTCCGCGAGGCTCTTCCGCCCTCTGTGGCCGTACGGCCTCATCTTCCTGGTCTTCTACTTCGCGAAATGGGTGGGCAGGCCGGCACGCTGGCAGTATCTGCTCGGAGAAGAGCGGCCATCATTCCCACTCGGACACCTTGGCATCCAGGTCGGCGAGATGGCAGGGATGGCGGTGGTCCTCGCCGTGCTCTGGGCCATCCTGCGGCGACGGGGCGCGTTCTTCCTCACGGTCGGGCAGCTCAACGCTCCGCTTGAACCCGTCCGGTGGCTGGGCATCCGCCCGGGCGGGACATGGAAGGCATTCGGCTGGATCTTCTCGGCTGTGATAGGAGGGGGCACTCTCATCTTCATTGCGATGGGGGCGCGACCGCTGCTGGGCAAGTTCGGGATGGTGATCGGACGAGACCAGGCGCTCTGGCTGACCGTGGTCTTCTTTGGGCTGTCGCACTATCTATACGGTGACCCAAGCGGGCCGCTTGGCTTCCTCGTGACTAGCTTCGTGGCCTACTTGTTTGGAAAGAGCATGCTGGAGACACGCGGCTCCTTCTGGGCTCTGTTCATGCACATGGCAGCGGACATACCCATCTTTGCCTGGTATGCCTTGAGATCTGTGTAGGACGCCTCGGCGCACGGGACGGCACCGGCAGGAAGTACGGTCCGGAACGTGTCAACACCTCTGAGACAAGTTCCTTTGTGAATTAGGCTCCCGGTCGCCACACCTCCTTCGTGGTCGTTTGGATCTGCGGTCGGTTGATCCAGGCCGCCGTGGGAAGCGGCCACGGCCTG
>Ga0194119_10000767_pt1 | contig 60223 bp, 47 predicted proteins | sample TA2MahC100mmetaG_FD_148620 | JGI IMG/M metagenome (GOLD analysis project Ga0194119, IMG submission 148620) | Freshwater microbial communities from Lake Tanganyika, Tanzania - TA2015018 Mahale Deep Cast 100m | ecosystem: Environmental > Aquatic > Freshwater > Lake | place: Tanzania: Lake... | reverse complement strand
CAAACGGCTCCGATCCACTAGATCCGTGTGATCCTGACGATTCGAGTATCGATTGCCAAATCGATACCGATGGAGACGGCCTACTTGACGAGGAAGAAGCCTTGCTTTGTACCTCTCCTACTAATTTTGATACGGATGGAGATGGTCTATCTGATGGATTGGAGGTAACAAATGGCTCTGATCCGTGTGACCCTTGTAGCCCTAATGATTCAGATCCAGATTGTGCAGACGGCATTCATATTCCAACCGCATTCTCTCCAGATGGTATTGGTAGTACAGAAAATAATGTGTATTCAATTATTGTTGGGAAAAATATTAAATCCCTGAACTTTACAATCTTTGATAGATGGGGTAATGTTATCATTGAAACAGATAATCGTGATTTTACCTGGGATGGGACATACAAGAATATACCATGTAACTCGGGTATATATGCCTATCAAGCAATGGTAGAATATGTAGACGGTAAGAAAGAAATACTAAATGGGAATATTACACTTTTGCGTTAAATGATGAGACTCCTTTTCACGCTTTTAATTACTTTAATTAGTACTATTTCCTGGGAACAGGATTACCATTTCTCTCAAATTGATAGAAATGCCATACTATACAACCCAGCTGCAACCGGTACGTTTAATGGGTACGAGCAGTTTTCAACTTCGCATAGGAATCAGTGGTTGGGTGCAGGCACTCAGTTTATGACTTCATTAGTTTCTGCGGAATTTACAATTGGTAAAGGAATTCGCAATGAAAAATCATATTTGGGTTTAGGTATTCTCTTATTAAATGATATTGGAGGGGACTCTAGGTTTGGAAATAAAACAGCCGCCTTGAATTTTTCTGGTGTTGTTCCAGTAACAAATCAAAGTCAGTTTTCTGCTGGATTGCAAACAGCATTTACCAATCGGTCGGCAGATCTTTCTCGTGTTACATTTTTAAGCCAATGGGATGGGTATGGGCTTGACCCAAGTATTCCTTCAGGTGAAGAAAATGGAATGACAAATTTCAATTATTTGGATGCATCAGCCGGAATAAATTATAAATATGATCAAACACAAAAGAAAGTTATTCGAGAAAATGCATTATCCTTTGAAACTGGTTTAGCATTTTTTCATTTAAATAGACCTAAATTGCGCTATAATTCAATAACAACTGATAGATTAAAAATTAAGTCGGTTTTCAATTCTAAAATTAATTATTCATTCTCCATAAATGCAGCTATGGAGGTTTCATTTCTTTATGCCCAACAAGGGCCTCATAGAGAACTTGTCGGTGGAGTGTTTTACAAAACACGCGTGGTTGAGGGCTCCAAAATTACCAAGAACAAACAAGATTCTTATATCGGATTTGGATCGTATTATCAATCGAGTGGTGTTCTCATTCCTGCTATTTCGCTTGACTATGGCAACTTCAAATTTGGCGTTTCATACGACATGTTATTAACCAAACTGAGAAATGGTTACGGAGGCTCATTGGAATTCTCCTGTTCTTGGAGATCGAGCAAATGGTCTCTCTTTCAGCGCTAGTCTGCCAGTTAACGAAATTTTTTACATACTTTTTGATAGCGAATCATTCCTTAATCGAAAAGATCATTTTCATTTTGATTTTTCTCAAATTCAGTATCTGAAAGCCAAGGTCCTTTTTCGGCTGCTAGAACTGCTAAATAGTCGCAACGTTCGTTTTCAGGATGACCTGCGTGACCTTTGACCCAATGAAACACCAATTGAAATTTTGAATGTAAGGTCAAATAGCGCAGCCATAAATCTTTGTTCTTTTTCCCTTTGAAACCTTTCTTTGACCAGTTAAAAACCCAGCCTTTAGTGATTGAGTCTATAACATATTTTGAATCGGAATATATATGAACTGGTATTTGCATTGTTTTTAAACTTTCTAAGCCTAGAATGACCGCTAATAATTCCATGCGATTATTGGTTGTCAATTTATACCCACCATGCAATTCCTTTCGGCTATTTTTATATTCTAAGATTATCCCATAACCACCCGGACCGGGATTTCCTTTGCAAGCGCCATCTGTATATATGTTGATTTGCATTATTTTTTTATTCGATCAGGATTTGCGTTAATAAAAGAGGACCAACCTTTCCCTTTTCCTTTATTATGTTCGCCAACTCCTTTCGAAAAATGATGACAAACTGCCACAGCTAATCCATCCGTTGCATCGAGAAACTTCGGCATTTCCTCAAAACTAAGCAGCTTCTGAAGCATAGCTGCAACTTGCTCCTTTGAAGCATTTCCAGAACCTGTGATCGACTGTTTGATTCTTCTTGGACTATATTCTTCGAATGGAATGTTGTGGTTTAAGCTACTAGCAATTGCCACTCCTTGTGCTCTTCCTAATTTTAGCATGGATTGAACATTCTTTCCAAAAAACGGGGCCTCAATGGCCATTTCATCTGGCTTGTATTCAGCAATCAACCCATTTAAGCGGTCAAGTATTCGTTTTAACTTATCAGGTTGATTCGTCAATTTAGACAATTGAACAATACCAAAGGACAACATGGATAATTTGTTATTCTGGACATGAATAATTCCATAACCCAATACGGTTGTTCCCGGATCTATCCCTAAAATTACCTTATCCTTAACCATTGAATTCAAAGATAGTAGGATAAAACAAATAAATTAGCTGCTTCGATTAGCAAATGCTGTTAAATTTAGCTAAGGTCAAATTTTATGCAATAAAACGTGTAGAATTTCTTTTTTCGAGAGCGCACGATGTCAGAATTATTTTTTTACGAATGCTTGCAATACCATCATAAAAAATATCACGAACAAACCACGGGACTATCCAAAAAATAAGAAGAATCCACCATATTGGTTTTAAATAGCGAATGATTTGAAGTGCCGCACTCGATTTTCGAAAAATTCTAGATCCATTATAAAAATACAAGGTATTCAACAGTGTGGCGTCATATCCTTTTTCCTTTAAAAATTCAATAGCAAATTCACTTTGTAATGAGCAAAACATGAGTTTTTCTTTGCGCTCATTTTTGAGGATGAATTGAATAACGAAATTACACAGACCACAATATCCGTCATAAAAAACAATTGTGTCTACCATTATTTTAACATATCAATAGAACGTTGCAGTGCAGCAATAAAAATATCGATTTCTTCTAAAGTATTATACATAGCAAATGATGCACGAATCGTACCCGGAATTTGGAAGAAATCCATGAGGGGTTGTGTACAATGATGCCCTGTTCTTACCGCAATTCCTTGTTTATCCAAGAGTGTCCCAACGTCAAAAGGATGAATCCCATCGATAATAAATGAAATGACACTTGCTTTATGTTTAGAGTTTCCAATAATTTTTAACCCATCAATTTGCATGAGTTTTTCCTCTGCATAGGCGAGTAAAGCACGTTCATGTTGAATCACCGCTTCACTATCAAGATTATTCAGAAATTCAAACGCTTTTCCGAGTGCAATTCCACCTGAAATATGCGGAGTTCCGGCCTCAAATTTATGTGGTAACTCATTATACGTTGTTTTATCAAAGGTAACCTTAGAAATCATATCTCCGCCACCTTGATAGGGAGGAATAGACTCCAAAAGCTCTTTTTTTCCGTATAAAACGCCCACTCCAGTAGGACCAAAAACTTTATGACCGGAAAAGGCAAAGAAATCACAATCTAATTCCTGCACATTAATGGGAAAATGTTGAATGCTTTGTGCTCCATCCAATAATACTTTAGCACCTACAGTATGTGCTTTTTTAATTAAGTAATTGACCGGATTAATCGTTCCTAAAGTATTTGAAACATGCGTGATTGCGAGTAATTTTGTTTTTTCGGAAAGAAGATTTTCAAACGCTTCTATATTCAACTCTCCAGTTGAATGAATCGGTATAACTTTTAATACAAGTTCTTTTCGCTCACACAACATCTGCCATGGAACAATATTCGAATGATGTTCCATGAATGAAATAAGTATTTCATCTCCTTTTTGTAAGGTTTCACCAAATGAAGTGGCAACAAGATTAATTGAATCTGTTCCTCCACGAGTAAAAATAATCTCACATGATTCTTTTGCATGAATATAGTGTTGTATCGTTTCTCTTGCATTTTCATAATTGGTTGTTGCCTCTTGACTTAAAAAATGAACACCGCGATGGATATTTGCGTTTTCATTACAATAATAATTATTTATAATATCAATAACACATTGTGGTTTTTGAGAACTGGCTCCATTATCAAAATAAACCAATTTTTTACCGTTTACGGTCCGCTTTAGTATAGGAAACTGGGAACGAATTTCATCGATTGAAAAACTCAAATCTTTCATGTTGTAAAAATACTAATCTTTATACATCAATAACAAACTAAAACTTGATAGGTTGCATTAATTACTTCTGCCATTTCGGCTATGTTAAGCGTTTCAATAGTATCTGTTTCTTTGTGATAGTTTTTATTTCTGTAAAAAGAGGTATCTGTTATCATTAAAGCATCAATTCCAATGTTCCAATAATTTAGGTGGTCTGAAAAATCAATTCCAGGTAGAGAGCGGGGAGCGGCAAACTTTTTGGTTCTAATTAGCTTTGTTTTCTTATAGTTTTGAATGAAACGTTTTACAAATTTTCCTGCTGAACTCTTTCTGACAAGCGTGATATAATTTCCTTTTCCTCCATAAAACCATTTTAATATTCCCAATGGATATTCCTGAGAATTTTTTTTGTCGGAAAAATAACCAATCATTTCAATACTAATCATTCCCAACACTTGGTCTTTAATTGGTTCGATTGATTTTGCATGAATGGCACTTCCCATGTAATCCGTTCGAAAGAAAGGCGGTTCTTCGAGTGTATAAGCCACTAAATCAATTCGATTTTTAAGTTCTTTTCCTTTGAGCATTCTACTTAACTCCAACAATGCAACTGTTCCACTTCCGTTATCATCCGCTCCTTCTTGATTTCCACAAACATCGTAATGGGCACCAACAATTATGCGCTTTTGATTTTTTCTTCCAAATACTGCGATCACATTACGATAGGTGGTTCCATTTGCACGATACGTTTGGTAATAAACGGTATCAGCTGATTTTTCAAATTCACGATGGATGTAAGCTGCCACAGAATCAAGCACTTCAGGATTTGCAAAATGCCTCGCTTTTTCTCGTTTTGTGATGGTGGTAAGATGTTGTCTCAAAAGTATTGTATCACATTTTTCTTGTGCAAAGATTATTGATTCTTTAACTGTAAAATTGATTAGAAAGAAGATTATTATTTTGAGTAAATCCATTGTTAATGATTAAAAAATCAACTGGTAATTCGCGTATAAAAAATAAGTTGCCTCCAGGAGGACTTTTAATTGAAAACTTTTAAACGATGACTAAGCCCTTCCTAACTTAATTAAATTGAGAGCTGAACCTGCTTTGAACCATTCAATTTGTTGACTGTTGTAGGAATGATTTAATTCAATCGATTCTTTTGAACCATTTTCGTGACAAAGTTCTAAAGTCAAGGTTTTTCCTGGAGAAAAATCAACCAAATCAATAAAATTGAAGGTATCGTCTTCTTGAATTTTATCGTAGTCAGCCTCGTTTTTGAATGTCAAACCGAGCATTCCTTGTTTTTTCAAGTTTGTTTCGTGAATTCTTGCAAATGATTTAACTATCACCGCTCGAACACCTAAATGACGTGGTTCCATTGCAGCGTGTTCTCTTGATGAACCTTCACCGTAATTATGATCTCCAATAACGATTGATGGGATTCCTGCGGCTTTATAAGCTCTTTGAACAGCTGGAACTTCAGCGTATTCACCAGTCAATTGATTTTTTACATTATTTGCTTTACCGTTGAACGCATTTTCAGCACCAATTAAAAGGTTATTTGAAATATTATCCAAATGACCTCTGTATTTCAACCAAGGACCTGCCATCGAAATGTGATCAGTTGTACATTTTCCTTTTACTTTGATTAAAAGACGGGCATTTTCAATATTATTGCCGTCCCAAAGAGGGAAGTTTTCTAACAATTGAAGGCGAGAAGAATTTGGTTCAACAACAACTTGTACATTACTTCCGTCTTCCGCTGGAGCTTGATATCCATTATCCTCAACAGCAAATCCTTTTGTTGGTAATTCATCTCCAAATGGTGCATTTAATTTAACTTGTTCTCCTTTCGAATTAGTTAAGGTATCTTTAATTGGGTTAAATCCAAGATCGCCTGAAATTGCCAAGGCAGCAACCATTTCAGGGGAAGTTACAAACGCGTGTGTATTTGGATTCCCGTCCGCTCTTTTCGAAAAGTTTCGGTTGAAAGAGTGAACGATCGTATTTTTTTCTTGTTTTTCAGCGCCTTCACGATCCCATTGACCGATACACGGACCACAAGCGTTGGTGAAAATTTTTGTTCCCATTTTTTCGAATGAAACTAATATTCCATCCCTTTCTGCTGTATATCGAACTTGCTCTGAACCTGGATTTATTCCAAATTCTGCTTTTGGTTCAATTCCATGTTCAACGGCTTGTTGAACGATTGATGCGGCACGAGCTAGGTCTTCATATGAAGAGTTAGTACAAGAGCCGATTAATCCCCATTCAACTTTTGTGGGCCAACCGTTTGCATCAGCCTCAGCGCGCATTTTAGATACTGGCGTACCGCGATCTGGAGTAAAAGGACCATTTATGTGAGGTTCGAGTAGGTTTAAATTGATTTCAATTAATTCATCGAAATAAGTTTGTGGATCTGCGTAAACCTCTGCATCACCAGTAAGATGTTCGGCTATTGCATCGGCTGCTTTAACAACTTCTTCTCTTCCTGTCGCTTTGAGATATCTTCGCATGGATTCATCGTATCCAAAAGTTGAAGTTGTTGCTCCAATTTCAGCACCCATATTACAGATTGTACCTTTTCCAGTACACGATAATGAAATTGCCCCTTCTCCAAAGTATTCCACTATTGCTCCTGTTCCGCCTTTCACCGTTAGAATGTCAGCTACTTTTAGTATCACATCTTTAGCTGAGGTCCAACCATTTAATTTTCCTGTTAATTTCACACCAATTAATTTTGGAAACTTTAATTCCCAGGCCATTCCTGCCATTACATCAACCGCGTCAGCTCCACCAACTCCGATAGCGACCATTCCTAAGCCACCTGCGTTTACTGTATGTGAATCGGTACCAATCATCATTCCACCCGGGAAAGCATAATTCTCTAAGACAACTTGGTGAATAATACCAGCACCTGGCTTCCAAAAACCAATTCCATATTTATTCGAGATTGACGAAAGAAAGTTAAATACTTCGTTGTTCTGATTTAGTGACTCTTGTAAGTCTCTATTTGCGCCAACTTTTGCTTGAATTAAGTGATCGGCATGAACCGTAGATGGAACAGCAACTTTCTTTTTTCCTGCTTGCATAAATTGAAGCAAAGCCATTTGAGCAGTTGCATCTTGCATTGCTACCCGATCTGGTGCAAAATCAACGTATGAATTTCCTCTTTCGTAAGCCGAGGTAGCATTCCCACTCCACAAATGAGCGTACAATATTTTTTCAGAAAGAGTAAGTGGTTTACCAACAACTTTTCTCGCTGCAGCAATACGCTCGGGGTATTTGGCATAAATTGCCTTAATTATATCCAAATCAAAAACCATATATGATCTATTAAATGTATTAATGTACCAAATACAAATTTACAAAAAGCTTTCTTAATATAATCCAAAAGTTTTGGTATTAACAGAACGGACAGTACTTACTATCAATAGTATGCTTGATTGGTTCATTAGTGTCATATAATTCATTGATTATTTGTTGAATTAACTTTGGAAGTAAGGCCACAATTTCTTGAAGAGATAATGTTTCTGAGTTTAGTTTAAATAAACCATTTTGAATATTTACTAATGAATAAATAGCAGTATCATTCGGTAAAAATCCATATTTCTTTTCAAAGAGCAAACCATATACTGCCAATTGGAGTGCGTGTTTAACGGATGAAAAGGATGCCTTTACATCGCCATTTTTATCCTCTTTGAAAAGAACATGTTGGTTGCTTACAAAACCTGATTTATAATCAATAACACGCATCTTATCATTATCACTATCTATTCGATCAACATATCCCTGGAGTTTAATTTTTCGTCTTTCAGAGCCAATTTCAACTTCAATTTCAGCAGTTAAATAACTTTCAAGTTGATAAATGTAGCGTTCAGCTCCTTGATTTATTTCTTCTCTCTCTTTCTCTAAAATCTTTTTTGTTAATTCTAACGACATTTTATAGCTCAACAAATTCTTTCCTGTCTCAAAAGCCTTTTTATTATTTTCAAAATGCTTCATGAATTGATCATGCATGAGGGCCTCGTACTGTTCAAGCATACTGCTTATATCTTGAACCGTTAAAATTCTTTTCTCAGCTCGAAGAGATTTACCGTATTTGTCAAAAAGTGCAAAAGGGGTGTATAATTTTTCGAGAACGGTATGAATAAATGTACCAAAAGTGTTTGATTCTATCTCTTCTTCTAAACTCTCTTCTTCCCCGAATTCAAGTAGGTAACGATAGTAAAAATCTTTGGGGCACTTCATAAATTTATTCAAAGCTGATGCGGAAAGTGGTTTCTCTAAAAATTCATTCAGCCGTTTCATATAGAACTCATCTTTGACAACCTCACCTCTAATTTCAATGCTGTCGTCCTCTGAAATTTGATAGTTCTGCTTTGTGATAACAACATTTTTATTTCTGCGCTTTAGCTCCATTTCCAATTGAATGAGATACCTACTTGGCTCGGCACCGCCAATTGATTCTCCTGTTGAAGAATAAGTGATAAAAAGTTGTTTTGATTCATGTAAAAGTCGGTAAAAATGATGAGCGAATAATCCTTGCTTATCTCGCGGGAGAGGCAATCCAAGGTAATTTCTAAAGTCCATTGGTATGAAAGTATCAATGATGTTAGTTGGAGGAAGATTTCCTTCGTTCATTCCTAATAGGATGATTCGCTCAAAATCAAGTAGTCTTGTCTCGAGTAACCCCATGATTTGAAGACCCTCAACAGGATTTCCGTGATAAGCGATGCTTTTTTTGAATGCTTGATTTTTAAATAAAAGCCCAAAACTTTTCAAATTCATTTTGGGTAATCCTTCTTGCGAAATATTTTCAATTTCAACAAGTGAGGAATCGAAATATTGAATGACGGCACGTTCAAATAAATGTTTTTCCGATAATGTTTCAAAAATTAGTTGGTTTGTAGTTCTTATATTTTTAATTCCTATGTTCCATTGCTCATTCCAAGAAGAAGAAATTAATTTTAAAAGCGATAGAATTCTTTCTGAAAGCTCTAAATTTGCGATGCGTTGAACTATGCGATTGTATTTCTTGGAATTTTGTTCTAATTCAGATATTTGGTTGAGTTCATCTTTATCAGCTCCGGATTGCACAAAAGGATGATTGAGGAATTGTTCCAAATCACCAAAATAAATTACATCCTCCCCAAAGCGCTTTTTGTTTTCTTGAATTCTAAAGATGAGGTCAACCCATGTTTTTACAGGAGTAAATTTCAACGGTAATCCGAGTGTTATATTTGCCCTGCCCACCGATTTTGGAATATTGCGAAGCATCGGAACTATCAATGCCTCATCTGCAAGTAAGACGAGGGTTTCATTTAATTGTTCTTTCGATAATTTGGATAATTCTGTCGCAGCAACTTTCACTTGACCGGTATATTGCGCGCAATCTACTAGAGTAATTTCTTTTGAGGAGGTACTCAACGTATTTTCTGTAAAATCTAGTTCTTTAACATCTAGTACCTGTTGTAATCTTCGAAGAAAAACGCCAGCTTCATGAATGTTTTCTGATAAATAGTAGGAATCTGCGTCTATAAGAATATCTGCATTTTGGAAATTTTTTAAGTATTTCATGATTTCCATTTCCGATTTGGAAAGTGCATTGAAACCAGCAAATAGATAGTGAATCTTTTGTGAATCTTGAGTGTGATCAATAAGCGTAATATTATCCGCCACCCAACGATAAGCTCTCCCAGAATAGGTTCTATTTTCCTCGCGTAATGTTTCATTTAAACGCTGGTAGTAATCAGGTAATTTTTCCCAAAAAGCCATGAATTTTTGTTGGCTTATTGAAAGTTCCTCCAAGTCCATATCCCAGCTTTCCAATTCACGAATGTCTCTCAGGTTTTTAAAAACTTCTATATGATTCAACATGTAGCGATCAATTTCATCAAAATCTTGTAGAAGAGTTTGTCCCCAGCTCATAAATTGATCAAAAGACAATTCGCCCTGTTCAATCGGATTCGACTCTTGAATTCGATACAATTCAATTAGCAAACGTGTGTTATCAATAACGGTAAAGGGGCAAATTGAACGAATCCAAACATCTATTGAAACAATTTTTGGTGAAAAAATGGGTATACCGTATTCTTGATATAAAGATTTATAAATGAATTTAATAGCACGTTCATTTGGAACAATGATTACCAATGATTCCAAAGAATAATTGTGTGTTTTAACAAACTTAGCGAGTTTATTCGTAAATTTCATTCTTTGAAATTAAGCAAATAATCGGTTTTAATGATTTTAATTGCATGAGATTGGCTAAATATTGTCTAAAGAAATTACATAAGTTTTTAGTTTTATTTTTTTGGTTGTTTTTTGATAATTCCTATTGTCAATCACTAAATAATTTTATTTTAAAGGAGGCTTATGTCCATGAGGGTGGGTCTTATGTGTTGAGTAGCAGTGGTTCTCCTGAAGATTTGATTTATAATTCCGATACGCTGTTAACAAAAAGTGAGTTTGGCACGTACTGTTCAGGATATACATTTTATCTGCTATTTAATGCACTGAAGGAAAATGGATGGTTAGAGGGGTATTCAAAATCTGATTTAAAAAGAATGCAAAAAGAGTGGTACGGAAACACCAAAGCATCCGCCGAAACTCAATGTCTGTTCGTAATAAAAAAAGAAAAACTGGGGAGAAAAATAGAGTGGGAGGAGGCAGAACCAGGAGATTTTGTGCAGTTTTGGCGAAATAATAAATCGGGTCATTCAGTAATTTTTTTAGGTTGGGAAAGAGACTCCGTTGGAGTTATTTCTGGATTGAAATATCGAAGTTCACAAACCACCACCGATGGTATAGGAGATAGATTAGAGGCAATCGGCAGTGGGCCGAAAGAAATAAGCAGATATCGTTTATACATCGCTCGATTGGAAAAATCAGAAGAAACATTTTCAGAAAATCCATTTTCTGATCAAAAAAACTAAAATTTACAATTGTCAAGGATAATTAGAAACATAAATCTGCTTAATTTAGCGCATTAAAAAATTCATGGCACTAGACAAGAACGGTATAGCTAAAAGAATCGCCCAAGAACTTCAAAATGGTTGGTACGTAAATCTAGGGATTGGTATTCCAACGCTTGTTGCCAACTATATTCCAGAAGGGATTGAGGTAGAATTTCAATCGGAAAATGGAATTTTAGGAATGGGGCCATTTCCATTTGAAGGCGAAGAAGATGCGGATTTGATTAATGCGGGAAAGCAAACAATTACCGCAAGAAAAGGAGCAGTTTATTTTGACTCCGCTATGTCTTTCGCAATGATTCGTGGTCAGCATGTTCAACTGACTGTTTTGGGGGCGATGGAAGTTTCTCAAAATGGAGATATCGCCAATTGGAAAATACCGGGAAAAATGGTGAAAGGAATGGGTGGTGCCATGGATTTAGTGGCTTCAGCTGATAATATTATTGTTGCAATGATGCATACGAATAAAGCGGGTGAATCAAAAATTTTGAAGCAATGTACCTTACCATTGACGGGGGTTGGTTGTGTAAAGAAGGTTGTTACAGAAATAGCCGTATTAGAAATAAAAGATGGAAAGTTTCATTTAATTGAACGAGCACCTGGAGTTAGTGTAGAGGAAATTGTTTCAAAAACTGAAGGAGAGCTAGTTGTTCCAGCGTTTGTTCCTGAAATGAACTTAGATTAATCTGAAAGCGATCAGATTATAGAATAAATAATGCCCACGTGGTGAAATTGGTAGACACGCCATCTTGAGGGGGTGGTTCGCTACGCGTGTGCTGGTTCGAATCCAGTCGTGGGCACAAAAGAAGTCTGGCACGTAGTGCTGGACTTTTTAGTTTTCAGTCAAATCCAAATTCCATTTGAGATTTGGCAAAACTAAAAACGTCTTTTGCTTCGCAGAAGCACAGACTTTATGCTTGGGTTAGACCGCCTATTATGGTTCTTAAAAAAATCCAGTCGTGGGCAAAATGAGAAGTCTCACAGAAAATGCCTAGATTTTATTTTCCTCACCGACATTTCAAACAAAAAAAAACGGGACTACATTTTTGAGCCCCGTTTGTTTGTAGTTGGGTTTTTACTTTAACCTACCAACATCATCTAAACGAAAGAATTGAAAGTGTTCTCCGTTCCATGCACCGCCAACTTCCGCTTCACCTAATCTCATAGCATATAGTGGGTTCCGAATGTAATAGTTAACAATATATGGGTAATCTTCAATAGTTTCTGCCTCTTCGTTATTTAGTGTCTCCCTTTCAGGATCTATCTCTTTAGATATTTGATCTGAATTCTCATAAATTTTTCTTACCTCACTACTGTACGGATCATTCCCTTTTTTTACATATACAGGAATAGGATTTCCATCTTGATTTATTAAATACTTTTCAAATGGAAGGGAACATGCCCCTTGCCCCATTTTTTCAATCCATTGATCTGCTTTTTCAGGAAAAATTGATCTCAGACTACCAAAGGAACCATTCGCTGATAAAAGCTCAATTCCTTTTTCTGAAATTTCACTTAGGTCAATTAATTTACTGATTGCATTTTTTATTTCTTCATTTGAAACCATTCCAGGAAAAACAAAAAATTCTGAAGCTTCCTCGTACTTTTTTTCCTTAAGTAATGTATGTAATGCTTTTAAGTCTGCAATGAATTGTTCTTTATCTGCTTTTAAACCAAGTTTTGATGACCCCTTGAATGTTGCTGGAATTCCAGCATACACAACCATCAAGTCTTGGTATTGAATGGCTACTCGTGCATAAAGACCACCAATAAGGCCCAAGATGGTTGTGATGGTTAAAATTAATTTTTTCATGATTACTTTGAATTAATTATTTCACAACTCAAACATACTTGTAATAAGACCATTACTTGAACCCGAATATTTTACTTGAATTGTAATTTTGTTTCCTTTAGAAATTGCTTTCAACGCTTCTAAATGCAATTCAGAAATTTCACTTCCTTCACCTTCTAGCGTTCCTTTTAGCCCATAAACGCTGATCACATAACCAACAACGGTAAAATTATCTTTCCCTTTTCCAAAAGGAACATTATCTCCATATCCTACAGATAAAGTTTGTGAAAAAGCTCTTACTGTTGATCCATCGGTAAATCCTCCCCACGATAATTCAGGTTTTGGAGTTTTCTTAACCGTGAATTTACGACAACCTTCTAAATCAACTCTCTTTCCTTTTTTGTTAACTGCTGAGCACGTAACGGTAACAATTGAGCCAGCAGATCCAGGTGGAGCGGTGTATGGATTTGGTATATTTAATTGAATGTCTTTGTATTCGCCAAAAGCCTCGACATTAAGTAAAATAGGAATTCCTTCATAAAACACTTGCATCTCCGGAGTTTCAATGATGGCAGATTTACTATTGAATTCTTGACAAAACGCAATCGTTGCAAAGAATAATTGTCCAACAAAAATTATTTTTTTCATAAACTTGAATTTAAATTTGAAAACTACCACTTATAATTCCATTTCCCGAACCCGTATATTTTACGGTAATAGTAACTCGACTATCTCCTTTGATTGATTTTAACGCATTTAAATGGGAGGTACTTATGGCTGACCCAGTTCCTTCCAAAGAACCTTTCACACCTTCAACCACAATACTGTAACTCAATATTTCAAATCTTCCTTTTGATGGGCTGAAAGGAACATTATCTCCGTATACACATGCTAACAACCCCCCTGATCTCATTGCTCGACCACCGTCTGCAACACCGTTCCAAATTAATTCTGGCTTTGGAGCTTTTTTAACAAGAAATTTTTTTGTGCCTAAACTTACTGAATTTCCTTCTGAGTCAGTTCCACTTAATGAAACCACTACGATGGATCCTGCACTTCCAGATGCTGCTGTATAAGGAGAAGGAACACTCATAACTACATTTTTGTAGTTTCCCGTTGCACAAGCTTGAATCTCTATTGGAATACCTTCGTAGAAAACAAGCATTTCAGGTGTTTCAATAAGAAATCCTTGTCCCCATGCTCCGAAAGAGCTAATAAACAAACTGACAATTACTGTTATTTTTTTCATGATTAAATGATTTATTGATTTCACTAAAAATGTGGCTCATTTGATACTTCCATATCGCCCATTATTGACACCATCTTTTTTCTAAACTGAAATTTCTTTTGAAGTGTATTAATATTTGCCGCGTCAATAGTTTCTCCCATTGCCTCAACTTCATTTTGCAAGAGCGAAAGAGCCCATGGTTGACCTAAAAATAATTGTGATTGCATTTTAGGAAGCATGCTCAAAATTTTCGGATCACGAGTTAGATCAACTTGCATAATAAGTGTTGGTTTTGTTTGTCCCGGAATTTGTTGTGCGAAGCCTATTGATATTGGTTTTGCTAAAAAAACACCAAACGTTGGATCATATAAATATTGACGTTTGATGAAAAGATCTGTAAGTCCTTTATATTGTGATTTTTTCACTTCTTTTATTCTATATTCAACAATGTAAGGCAATGTAGTTCCGGGAATAACCTCAGCCTCAGCAGCATCTATTGTTTCTGTATTCGGATCAATTTGATATAACATTAAATCCGAAAATTCATACTCCTTAACCGCAGTACTCAATCCTTTTTTCACATAGACAGGGACTGCTATTCCATCAAGGGACAAAATAATTTTTTCATTCGTTATTGGATCTACGGTTGTTTTTACTTCGATTAACTTGCTATCTATTTTACCCGTAGGATCACAATCATCCCCAAATTCCAAGGGACCTCGATTATTTAACATGGGAAAATTCACAATATCAGATTCTCGAACGAGAGTTGAATTTAAATAGCCCAACAATGAATTAGGATTTTCCAAATCAAAATATGAAGCATTTGTTTTATCGTTTTTAAGTTGAATGGTTGGCGCGTAACTTTGAAATTTAACCAAGTCTTTCACCTTCATGGAAAATACAACATCGGCTAATTCGTTTTTTCCAAATTTACGCGCTAAACTGATGCGAGTTGGTTGAATTTCAATTGCGCCATTAGAAATATTTAATACTGAGTCATAACGAATAATAATTTGTTGGATGCTGTCGGTCGTGTATGCGAAATTTACAGAGCTAACTCTGTATTCTACATTAATTGGGATCGGGTCATTTTCTGTTCCTGGGATAATTTCAGCCTCACTTGGGTCTAATGTTTCAGTTGTTGGGTCGAGCTGATCTATCATTGAATCCCAATAGTAATAATATTTTGTGTCTATGTTTGCTCCTTTCTTAACATATACTGGAACTGCCATTCCGTCATTCGATATAATAATTTTTTCATTTCTAAAAGGGTCAACATCTTCTATATACTTCAGATTTGCATTGTATGGTAGATCTCTTATTGATTGAGAATCCATACCATCTTTTACCAAACTACTTTCTAAGCCACTACTTAAAAATTCTCCATCCTTTGAAGAAGTTTTATATTCAGTAAAAATACCTTTACTCAAATCTGGTTGAATCCCATAATTATTATTCAACATCCCAATCAAACTGCTTTGGTCTTTTTCGTCAAACCACCCCTTGTTTTGAGGAGTATTATTAAGAATTATGTATTTCGCTGCTGGGAGTTCTTGTTCATTTTTTATAAAAACACGCGTGGGCATTTGTTGATAGGGATCAAAATTCAAACTTTCATAATTTGCAGAAATACGGTATTCAGTTCCTTCCCGTGCTAGTCTTAGGTTATTTAATACTTCATTTGAAAGAAATCCTCCACTGCCACTAAATTGTATATTTTCTCCTGTTGAGCTCGCACTACCGATAAATTCTACATTCCAATTTTTAATTACACGAGACTGATAATATACTAATGAATCATAGAGCGATAGTGTGTAATTCTCATTTACAAAATCTGCCAGATTATATCCGATTTGAATTTCATTACCATATAGATTTAATTCTGTCATATTAGGCACCTCAACTGCGGGAATTGAAACCTCAGCCAACAATTTCATTTTGGATTTTTTGACCGAATAAATCTGAATTATAGCAGCGCTTTCATTGGTGGTAATGGTATAGCTACTAGCTGAATTCTGTTTTATCGTTGCGTTTGATGAGGTCAATTTCAACTCCTTGTTTTTCTTAGAGTCAAGCTGAACCTCACACGCTACCCCTCTGTAAATAGCTACTTGTTTCCTGGCTGTAGACAAATTTAAGTTGTGGTATTTCCCAGAATGCAATACAGTCCACTGTGCAGATATATTTATGGAAAAAATAAAACAAACTGCGAAAATTGTTAAATGCTTCATATTCTTTAGTTAAAAGGTCAATAGTAAGTATAAAAATTTAATTCTTAAATACAGAGCTTACTGTTCCTTCACCTGAACCGGTATAATCAACTGTAATTGTAATTTTTTTGGATTGCGTATTTTTAAGTGCATTTAGGTGTGCTGCAGAAATACTGTTCCCGGAGCCCTTTAAAATTAAATCGCTTCCTTCACTTGTGATTGTATAATTAGTAATACTGAAATATCCTTTATTTGGATGAAAAGGAACATTATTACCAAATCTACACTCTAAATTTCCAGCAGATGCATTCGCTTGGCCTCCTGCCTCAATTCCATTCCAAAACAATTCAGGTTTCGGAGCTTTTTTAACGATGAATTTTTTAGAACCTAAACTTACTGAATTCCCATCTGAGTCAGTTCCAGTCAACGATACAGTTATTACTGACCCGGCAGATCCTTGAGGAGCTGTGTAAGGTGACGGTACACTCATTCGAACATTTTTATACATTCCAGTGGCGGAAGCTTTAAGTTCAATTGGAATTCCTTCATAGAAAACCTGCATCTCAGGTGTCTCAATCGAAGCTTCTTTTTCGCTAGTTAGCACAATAATGTTAGTTTCCCACGGTAATTCCTTGATAGCACCTGTGCGTGATTTAATAGCAATAGTGCCAGAATATTTCATGTCAGATGTGCCTGCAGTTGTTTTCATAATCCCCATTCCATTCGAAACAGTAAAATTACCACCTGTAACCATAGGTTGATTATCAGAATCATAGGCACCCATTACTACACTAATTTCAATTGGATCGCCCGGATTAACAACACTTCGAGAGGCTGATGCCAAAGCGATTAATTTATTAAATGTTAGGCTTGAACCTCCTTGAATTTTTGACGCTAAAAAACCAGCAGTTGTTGCTCTTACACTTAATATTTCACTTTGAAGGGTGGTTAGCGAAGCCAAAGCACCAACCAATGGCGAATGATCAAAGGTTTTTCCAATCCAATGAACATTTTTTACATCATTAACCTCTTCAAAACGTTCTTGTTTGGTGAGTTCCATGTAGATTTGTTTTAAAATTCCCAAATCATCTGGGCTTACATTCGATGCTTTTAACATGGCCTCCACTTGTTTGTCAAGATCCATGTTGTCTACAAACATATTAATGTGTTTTGTTTTAACAGTGAAATTCGGTTCTCCTACTCCTTTTTCAGTGGTTGAATCGATAGAAGTATGGAAGGTACCAACTTCTTCAACCACAAAACTTCTGTAATCATTTAACATTTTCCAGAGTTTCATTCCTGATTTACTTGGATCAGGGTTGTATAGTTCTGACCCAATAATTTCATGCATCGGCACATCGTATTGGTCTTTTGCCATGATAGCCATTAAATTCATTCTACTTGGACGCAAAGGATCTGTTTTGTTATATTTTTTCCAAATAATAGTTTCCTTATCGAAATTTTTTTCACTATTCACCGCTTCACCACTTTCACTTAGAATTTTGAACTTAATTTTATCAATAAAAGCAATTAAGTCTCCTGTTTTTTTATCTATTTTTTTGATAATATCAAGGTAGTAAATACACTTTGCTGCCTTCAGTGGTGCCTCTTTTTTATTTTGCTCTATACCTTGCACTAAATCATTGACGTACGCATTTCCTCGATCTAATTGCACAATAGCCGACCGTTGTGTATTTTCTTCAAGTGCTACAAATGAATCTAATATGCTTTTAGATACTCGTAGTCCTAAAAATAAAGTCATTAAAAGTACAGGTACAAAAATTGATTTCAAAAGGAAACCAGCATTTAAAATCGGATTTGATTTGTCCGAATTTTTCCAAAGAATGGCGAGAGAGATAATACCAAGAGCCATAGCCGGAATCGAAATAGTCATAATTGCTTTATATCCTGGCCAATGCATTATTTTAAAAAGAACACTCATCGATAGTAAATACCCACCGAGACCTGCAAAAATCCGAGCTGATTTATTTTTGCTAGATACAAATCCTTTAAATACAGCAACAAGAATTGCACAAGGAAAAAAGATAAATAGTGCAAGAGACAATAAAAACCCAGAACCTGGCCAATGCATTATTTTAAATAAAGCACCATTTCCAAAAATCCATAGTCCTAGGCTGGTTAATAAATTCAATAACCAAAACCCATTTTTTTCTTTAAGGTCAATTATAAATTGAATGAATAGAAAAAGTGGGAGAAGAAGACCTAAACCAATAGCAAGTATGATTACACTACCAGGCATTCCTGAACCGATTACAAAACAAGATGCCACGGCTAAAGCACCTATTAAGGAATTTAAATTTTTCATTTGTTAATTTTGAGGGTGTACTAAATGGAATCTTATTTTATAAAATTGTTACATTTTTATACCTAAAAGGTCTTCAATGGAAAATTGATTTCCTAAAATTTTGATGGTCATTTTAATTGTAAGCTCCTTCAGGGGCTTTTTTATAAAATGAGTTCCCTTTTTATTGTTCGAATGATAAGATCATATTTTATTAAAATTAACAGCGTGGGAATTGGCTGAATATTTAAGAAAAGGATAGAAAATATGTATGAACTACCAGTGTTTAATTATTTTGGCTCGAATTGGTAATTTTCAATGATTTTGATTTTGTCTTCAGCAGTACTTGATGCTTTCAATTGTTTCTCTAAGTTCTTTGTTTTAACGTTTGCAAGTTGAATTAACTTATTAGTTAAACTTATTTGTTTCTCTGCTAAAACGAGTAATTCAGAATAAGTGTTTTTTCGAGTTGTAAATACATCAAAATCAACAGTTTTAGTCTCTATCCATGAATTGTATTTGTTATTTGCATTATAATCTTCTACTGACTTTATTTTTCTTAAAGTTTCTTCATCATTCTTTTTCAATTGATTTACTTTTTCTTTGAAAGCGTATTGAATTATATTAGCTTGTTGGTAAAATTCAGGTTTTTTATTTACAATATAAACAGTTCTCCCGTTTTCATATGAAGTGGAGTATTCAGCCATCAGCGGAGGAAAGGATGATTTTTGAAAAACTAAATTTTCAAAATCGGTAAAAAGAGTACTAACCTTAACAATCGATGAATCTGCCTTATCAATTAGTGTTTTCAATTCTTCCTTCTCTCTATTTTCTTTAGCTATCTTTTCTTCTTTGGCAATTCGCTCTTTTTCAATTTTTTCTTTTTCAATTCGTTCCGCTTCTTTTTTTGCTTCTGCCGCTTTGCCTCTAACCTCGTCTTCGTTTACCTCTTTAGTTAAATTTCCATTTTGATCGTAATTTTTCCAAATCCCTGATTTTACACTAATCCCATTTTCAATTGTGTAAGATCCTTCAGTTTGAATTTTTCCCGATTCATAAAAAGATCTATAAGGCCCTGTGATAAGTGTATTAGGTCCACACAAATACCAAATCCCCTTGTAATCAAAGGCACCTTGATACTTAATGGATAAAATACGAACCGAATCCCTTAATTTACCTGATAAATAATAGGTTTTAGAATAATAATTTGTATCAATATTACCAAAATCATCAAACGTAATCTTTTGGGTATACGAAACTTTGGATAAATCACTTTTATCTTTGGGACAATCACCGTTAATTTCACGCGGTACAATCCAAGTACCTATCATTTTTCCTTTATCACCAACAACGCCCTTTATTACTAGTTGATTTTCAGGCGTGTATCCAAGGTATTCACCAAAACAAAGCGTATTTTTATAATTTCTACTGTAGGCCATTTTGCCTGATGGATAGTACTTTATTTCTTTGTTAATTTGACCATTATCAAAAAATTCTTCTCCATATTTCGTCTGAACACCCGTATTAAAAATATCTGCTTCTTTATCATTGAAAGCCATATTTTGCATAATATCAAAATAGCTTTGACCGTATTTTACGTAGGTATAGGTTATCCATTGACCATGTTTATTGTCATCTTTATAATTTCCAGTAACTTTTAATTTACTTACTGAACCTCTTGTGAAATACTCCTTGAATGGACCGTTTTTAACTCCATTAACCCAAGTTTCTTCACCTAATTTTGCTCCGTCATAGGAATATTGGGTTAAGAGTCCATTATATTCTCCACGATTATTTACATAATAGACATATTTTACGCGAGTGTTATTCCAATCATGATAAGATTTTTTAAGAATTTGAGAATTTACACTTGAAACAATAATTAAAAAGGAAAATAAAAATAGAGATTTCATGAGATTTTATTTTAACAAAGCTAAAATTAATAAAGAAATTGAAAAAAAAATATTAGGTTCAAGTTAGTTCAAGTATTTCAAGCTATTCTATTCAACGCTTCCGCCATTGCCTTAGGAACTGGAATGGTTTTTCCTTCTTCTGAATTAAAACAAACAAGAACAGATCTGCCCTTCGTATAAATTTCATCGTTTACCTTAATCTCATAAAGCAAAGAAATACTTTTTTCACCAATTTTTTCTAAGGTCATGTGCACCTCGGGTTCGTCGTTTAGGAGAATTGGTTTAAGATAATCGATTTCATTACGAACTAATAAAACACCTTCTTTACGCCAATCCCAATTAGATCCAACTAATTGCTTGAAATAATGTACCCGTGTCATTTCGAAATAACTCAAATAAACGGCATTATTTACATGTCCCATTAAATCTAAATCAGAATAACGCACTTGTATTTTGGCAGGAGAAATCATTTGTTGTCTAGTTTTTCAAACTCCGAATTATTACTAATGTATTCAGGAATAATTTCTTTCATTTTCCGAACCATTTGTTCGTTCTGTTGAGTATCAAAAAGTTCAATCAACTCATCAATGGCTTTTATTTGTTTATCGTTATTCTCTTTTGTTTTTGCAATTAAAATTTGAGGATTGTGCGTAAGAATCGTATTTTCTTCAGATGCCAATAATTCTTCATACAATTTCTCGCCTGGACGTAAACCAGTAATTTTAATTTCAATATCCTTTCCTAATTCAAATCCAGACAATTGGATCATTTTTTTTGCAAGATCAATAATTTTAATAGATTCACCCATGTCAAAGACAAAAATTTCGCCACCTTGTCCCATAGATCCAGCCTCTAATACTAATTGACAAGCTTCCGGAATAGTCATAAAAAAACGGGTAATGCGCTCGTCAGTAATTGTTAATGGACCGCCTTGCTCAATTTGTTTTTGAAAGAGCGGAATTACCGAACCATTAGAACCTAAAACATTTCCGAATCGGGTGGTTACAAAGCGTGTTTTTCCCATCTGATTTTTGGTTTGCGCATAGATTTCAGCTATGCGCTTGGATGCACCCATTACATTTGTTGGGTTAACTGCTTTATCGGTTGAAATCATTACAAATTTCTGAACATTGTATTCCAATGCCAAGTCAACCAAGTTTTTTGTTCCTTTCACATTTGTTAAAACTGCCTCAGAAGGATTGTTTTCCATTAAAGGAACATGCTTGTAAGCAGCGGCATGAAATACATATTCAGGTTTATAGAATTCAAAAACCCGTTTTAATCGATCGTGATTTCTAATGTCACCAATTACAACGTTGAATGCGAAGAGATTTCCTTTAGCATGTAATTCTTGTTGTAAATCATACAAGGCCGATTCAGCTTGGTCAAGAAGCACAATAGTTTTAGGCTGATAATTGCCAATTTGATTAACTAATCCGCTTCCAATAGAACCCGCTGCTCCGGTAACTAATATCACTTTACCCTCTAATTCTGCCGAAATTTTTGCTTGGTCTAACTGTATGGGTTTTCTTCCTAACAAATCTTCAATGTTAATTTTAGAAAGTTGTTTTGTTGAAAATTCGCCGTTGATCCAACTTTTTGGACGAGGAACTTTCTGAACGGAAATCCTCAAGCGCAAACATTTCTCAACGATTCTATTTATATTTTCCTTATCTGGATTCTGTATCGCAATAATTAAGATTTTAATATCAAATTCCTTGGCGAGTTGTTCTAATTTTTTTGGTGAATAAATGCGAGTTCCCTCCAATCGAGTATCATGAAGTATTTTGTTATCATCTAAAAAACCGATTATCTTTTGATTAATAAATCGGTCTTTTGATATCGTTCGTTTTGTTATTAAACCTGAAACTCCTGCCCCATAGACAAGTACATTTACTTTCTCAGATTTGTCTTTAGTCGATTCTAAATAGAGTAATTTTACTACAAATCTACCACCAACAGTGAATCCAAAACTCATCAAAAATTCCATAATCAAAATGGATGTTGGCAAAAGGTAGAATCCGTCTAAAAATTTTGCACGAATAACACTTGCAATTGTAAATATGATTGAACAGGTTAAAACAGCTAAAAAGATTCTTCGTAAGTCCTCCGTCGAAGTATAGCGCACTAATCCCTTCTGAATTCGAAATAATTGAAATATACTAAATTTTACTAATATGTAGAATAGAATTGATTTTGAAAGCACATTCCATTCTTCTTGAATGACTGAGATATCTGCTTTTAAATCAAATCGTATTAAGTAAGCGAAGGCGAGCGCCCCGAGGTTTATAAAAAGATCAAGCACCACAACAACCCAACGCGGAGTATGTTTTCGCAAAATAATCATACGCAAATGTAGAGAATAATTTTACAAAGAAATTTTAAGAAACGTTAATGGATTTTTCTACCGTTTACTTCCAATTAAAAACATTGCCGGTTTTTTAGCAATATCTATAGCACGTTGTTTCCATTCAGAAATGGAGAGTGTTTTTACGTAGGAACCGTGTAATGTCAAATTGTATGCTATACAAAGTGGTGTAGAGGCGGTCAATTCGTTTACCATATCCTCTAATACATGCATATTTCGAAAAGGAGTATCCATAAAAATATGTGTTCTTCCATGCCGAAATGCATCGGCTTCCATTTCCTTGAGCTTTTTAATTCGATCTCTTCTTTCGCGAGGTAAATAACCATGAAATGTAAATTGTTGCCCTGAAAACCCACTTCCCATTAATGCAAGTAGGATGGAGGATGGTCCAACGAGTGGTACAATTTCCATATTCATGTCGTGTGCTAAGGAAACGATTTCAGCTCCTGGATCGGCCACAGCAGGACAACCAGCCTCGGAAATCACCCCGCAACTTTCACCTCTTTTTGCTAAATCCAATAAAATCATCGGTAGTTTTTCTTTGATGGATCTTCCCATGATGTAAAATGTACAGTCATCAATTGGGAATTCACGGTCCATTTTTCGCAAAAGCCTTCTTGCAGACCGAATTTCTTCAACAAAAAATGTCCGAAGTGAGAGGGATGTTGTTTGCACATCAGTAGGAATGATATCGGATAAAGATTCTCCTCCGAGCGTATTGGGAATAAGGTAAACGTTTGCTCTTTTCATTATTTTTTAAGCATTTCAATAAATTTATCGGTTGCATCATCCAGCATATTGAATACAAATTCAAAATCTTTCATGCTACCATAGTACGGATCTGGAACCTCATCATAATTTGGGTAATCTACATGCATTAAAAACAATTTGACTTTTTCTCTTTCAATTTCATTCGAAGCTAAACGCTTTATATTTACTTCATTTTCTTTATCCATCGCGAAAATAAAGTCGAATTCATCAAAATCAGTTGATTTAAATTGCCTGCCTCTCAAATCGCTTATATCCACACCAAATTTTGCTGCAGTTTCAATCATGCGACGATCGGGTTTTGATCCGATGTGGTAGCCTGCAGTCCCTGCTGAGTCCGTTTCAATATCCAAGTTTAATTGTCGTATTTTATATCGCAACAATCCTTCAGCCATGGGGGAACGACAAATGTTTCCCAAACAAACCATCAAGACTTTAGTGGCCATTACAACAATCCTTTTTCCACCAATAAATTGGCAATTTGAACCGCATTCGTTGCTGCTCCTTTACGAAGATTGTCGGCTACAATCCATAAATTCAATGTATTTGCTTGACTCTCGTCTCTTCTGATTCGCCCCACAAAAACATCGTCTTTATTTTGAGCATATTTCGGCATCGGATAAACTAAATTAGCAATATCGTCTTGTAAAGTTATCCCGGCCGTATTTGCTAAAATTGATTTAACTTCTTCCAACTCAAAATCATATTCAAACTCAATATTTACTGCCTCTGAATGTCCACCAACTACAGGAACACGCACCGCAGTTGCAGTTACATTAATAGCTGGGTCCAGAATTTTTTTCGTTTCGTTTGTTAATTTCATCTCTTCTTTGGTGTATCCGTTGTCCAAGAAAATATCACATTGAGGAATGCAATTTTTATCGATCGGATACTTGTAAGCCATTTCCCCTTCTTTACCAGCCCGTTCGTTTTCCATTTGTTCAACCGCTTTTACACCCGTTCCTGTAATCGATTGGTAAGTAGAAACAATTGCTCGTTTGATTCCATATTTTTTATGTAAAGGAGCCATTACCATGACCAATTGAATGGTACTACAATTTGGGTTTGCAATGATTTTATCTGAAGCGGTAAGTTCATTCCCATTGATTTCTGGAACTACCAATTTTTTAGTTGGATCCATACGCCATGCAGAGGAATTATCAATAACGGTTGTTCCAACTTCAGCAAACTTTGGAGCCCATTGTAAAGATGTTTCACCACCTGCTGAAAAAATCGCCACATGCGGATTACTATCGACAGCGGTTTGCAATCCAACAATATTGTATAATTTTCCATTGTATTCAATGGACCTACCTACTGATTTGTCCGAGGCAACGGGGATTAATTCTGTAACAGGAAAATTGTGTTCTTTTAAAACTTCTAACATTACATTACCAACCATACCTGTTGCACCAATCACTGCTACTTTCATACTAAAAATTTTTCTCTTTAAGAACAAAATTAATAGAAAGAAAAGAAGTATTATTGTTGAAATAAGAAAGTTTTAGGATGGTATTGTTCAAAACGACTAAAACAACCAATGAGATATAGGCTTAATTTAGAGGATAAAATTTTTTCTTTCAGAAATTTAGGCGCTGTTATTTTTATGTTGAGTTTAAAAATTTTTTTAAACTCTCTGCACAAATAGAAGGTATTCCTTTACTCAGGCTATCATGTCGAAGCGTAGAGGCATGACCCCCGTTATAAGTTGTTTCCTTGCCAAAAGCCATTTTTCCAAATAAATCAATAAAAGTATCTTTGACAGGTAGCATTGTAATTACATGCAATGAACTTGGGGGATTTTCAAACATTTTAAATTCTTCATATGGCATTCCATTTTTTTTTAATTCTTCTTCCATTTTACTCTCTGATTCTTTGCGGTGTTTTGATATTTCTCTAAGAATTTTAAGTGGATATAAAAGAGGAGAGTCAAGAGCAATTTTATTTACACGGGGATGTAAACAAGAGGATAACCAGCCCCCAATTGCACCATGTGAAGCAGCTAAAATATCAATTTTATCAAAGTTTAGATAATTAAAACAATATTCAAAAATTTCCCAAATCAAAATCGATTCCCAGCGTCCAGCACTCACGAGCAATTTCCCATCTTTATTTTTTACGCCTAATTGAGCAACAATAAATTGGTCATTTATTTGTAGACTTTTAAGTTTGTGAATTAAAGCGAATGAAGATTCAATATTTGCTCTAAATCCTGGAATTAGAAGAATGGCGCGTTTTGAATTTGTTTCACCTATAATTTCAATATTTGCATGAAGAAATTCTCTTTCAAGTGGGATGTTAATCTTTCTTCTATTCAGTGAATCAACCATTGAGGCATCAAATTCTAATGGTTCGTTATGAAAAATATCGCTTGTAGTATGCAATAAATCAGGATTAAGTAGGTCTTTCCAATGACGATATGCTTTTGTTTTAAGTGTTGGAACAGGAAGAAAAGACTGATTTTTGTTTGCTAATTTCAGAAATTTACCTAAATGGATTTCTCCAATTTCAGATACAAAAGAATCAATATCAATGGGGCAGCTATCTTTATTTATTGACAACTCTTCCCAATTAAAATTTAGGCAACTAGGTGTGATTTCTCTTAAAAATTCTTTTTCCCATGCTACTTTTGCTAAAAATCGAAAAAGAGGATGTATGTATTTTTTGAGAACATCTTGGTAAGAACTATTTTCTAATGATACTTTAATTATAACTTCATCAGATAAAATATTTTGATCTTTTATCACATAGATAAAGTTAAAATCAGTATTGTTATCAAGAGGTAACCATAACAACCAATCTTTCACAAAAATCATTTCTTTTTCCAAATGAAATTCTGTTTTGCTTTGTATTGAAAGTACAGAAGGTTTGGAATCACCGTGTTTGATATTATCTTTAATGTAATTGTAATATGACGACCAGGTTTTTACCTTTAATACTTCTTCGAAATCACTCTTATGCAGTTTAGGACCTGAATCTATTAATATCCAATTCAATCCATCCCAAGCAATATTTTTGGGTGACAAGTCGATTAAAATTCCATGATTTTCAAATAAGAACGAGCATTCTTCTAATATGTACTCTATTTTTTCGCGTTGAATTGACGTGACTTTTTGTTCAAATAAAAGCTGTTGTAGGGTTAAAAACGGTAAAAATTCCTTGAGTAGAAATATGGTATCAAGAGCTACGCATTTTGCAACTTTTAAATGGATACAAGTTCTTTCTATTAATTCTGAAACATTTTTCTCACACTGTAGTGACTGGCGATAAAATTCAAAATCGGCTCTTGCATGTTTTAATGCAAAAGTTAAACCTGTTATTTGATCTTTGACACAATAAACATTTGAGATTAAACCAGAACCAAGTCCTGAAATTATTTTATAAAATTGATTATCAATTCTAATTTCTAAACCCGGTTGAAGAACCAAGGAATTCTCTATTATTTTTTTTTTTAGAACTGCACTTTTTTGGATTGAAGACAATAATCGTATTTGATTTTCATTCAACCTCAAGAAAAACTCTTGATTCAAAATAGGCATATTCCAATTTTTAAAGCACTAAATACCCTCTTCCACCCCAAAAACTTCAGTCAATTGGTTTTTCCCATTTGGATTACCCATTACGACAAGATAATCGTCAAGCTCAATTAAATGGTCGTTTGTTGGATTTTTAATTAGTGAAGAATAGTTACCTACGGCCTTTGAGATTCCAATAAGGATTATATTAAATTTTGTTTTTAAATCCATAAATGTATCAAGTCCTTTGTGATTGATATAAGGGTTGGAATTAATTATTTTGAATTGCATTAATCCGATGTCTTCGTCATTGATAGCTGAGGCCATTAACCCTTCAGTAATTCTGGCAACTTCGGGTTCAAAAATATAACTTGCGACAAGCTTGGATGCCACTTCATTCTTTGATAATGTGAATGTTACACCCAACTCACGAAATGTTTTTTTTAAGGATGTATTATTTAGAGAAATTACATAAATTAAGTTTGGAAAAGGAGTTTTTAATGTTATCAGATGAACAAGATTTTCTGTATCATCATCGTAATTTAACAGAACTGTTGTACATTTTGCGATGTTCGCTCGTTCAAAAGTTTTGGAGTTAAGTTGATCGCTTTGAAGAACAAATACTAAAGAACTATCAAAATTATTATAAATGTAATCCACATCCCCTTTTGATTGTGTAATTACAACTGCTTTTTTATCCGCATTTGTAATTTCACAAAGAATTTGTTTCGCAAAATCATTCCAGTTGATTATTACAACATGATTTTCCATTTTCGTGCCGAAATAGCCTAATTTTTTATCCTCCATAAGTTTATAAATTTTATTTGAAATTTGACTAATAACATAACCTAAGATTCCAATACTTCCAAGAACAAAGAAAAGTGCAACTAACTTACCTTCGGGGGATTTTGGGAAATAATCACCGTATCCAATTGTCGTTAGTGTGATAATAGAATACCATCAGGCATCACTAAAACTTTTAATATTTGAATCAGTATTAGAAGACTCTATCCAATACAAAATCCAAACGAGGAACACATAAATTGTTAACCCAATCGTTGAAAATAGAAAGATTTTATATCTTCTGCTCATTTCGAGAAATTACCTAGTTCAAAAACAAAAATAATTAAATTATTTAATCTCAATTAAATCACCTATATTCAATTTAAAAAAATACCATTTATTTACCGCTTTTTCATCGAATTCAACACACTCGAAATAATCAATGCTTAAATACCTGAAAAACCAAAAGATAAAATTGCGGATAATCAATTCTGATTGTTCTAAATTATTTTCTTAAAAAGTAATTTAATGCCAATTCATATCCTTGTATGCCAAATCCAAATATGCAACCTACGCAGACAGGTGAAAGCAGTGATTCATGTCGGAAAGATTCTCGACCGGCAATGTTAGAAATATGAACTTCAATAATTGGCAATGAAATAGATGAAATACAATCACGAAGTGCCACACTCGTATGGGAGTACCCTCCGCCATTTAAAATTATTCCGTCTGCATTAGATTTTTGGAGAAAATTAATCAACTCACCCTCCACATTTGATTGAAAGTATTCAAAATCCACATTCGGGTGTTTCAAACGCAATGAATCCAGATAATTTTCAAACGTTTGTGTTCCGTAAATTTGTGATTCACGAGAACCTAATAAGTTCAAATTGGGACCATTAATAATTGCAATTTTCATATATGTCTTCTTGGAACAGCTATATTAAGGATTTTGTTTCATACTTAAAAATCGAGCGAGGCTTGGCGGATAATTCAATTTTGGCTTATCAGAACGATATTCAGAAATTGGCCGACTATTCTGTCCCTCGAAAAAAGACAGTTATTAATTTGACCTACAATGACTTAAAGGATTTTATTACTGTTCTATATAATATGGGCTTAAGTGCAAGAAGTCAAGCAAGAATTATTTCAGGACTCAAACAATTTTTTAATTTTCTATTGCTCGAAAATGAAATTAAGGATGACCCAAGTGAGTTGTTAGAATTACCAAAAATTGGACGTAAATTACCTGAATTTCTCTCGATTGAAGAAGTTGATTTAATGATAGATTCAATTGATTTAAGTAAAAATGAAGGACATCGCAACCGAGCAATTTTAGAAACATTGTACAGTTGTGGTATTCGAGTTAGCGAACTTGTCAATCTTCGTTTTTCAGATTTATTTTTTGAGGAAGGATTTATTCGAGTTATTGGAAAAGGAAATAAAGAGCGTTTGGTTCCAGTAAGTCCCAGTGTTGAGAAAGAAATTGGTATTTACAATGATTTTATTCGGAGACACCAATCGATTCAACCCGGGAATGAAAATGTTGTTTTTTTGAATCGACGAGGAGCAAAATTGACGCGTGTTATGATTTTTACAATTATCAAAGATTTGGCGGAGGTGGCAGGAATCACAAAAAATATTTCACCGCACACATTTCGACATTCTTTTGCTACTCATATGATTGAAGGAGGAGCAAATTTGCGTGCTGTTCAAGAAATGTTGGGACATGAATCAATAACCACTACTGAAATTTATACGCATCTCGACCAACGATTTTTGCGAGACGCAATTATTTCATTTCATCCAAGAAACGCCAAGTAATTTAAATGGTTTTCGTGTTGCTTTCTTTGAAATACGCTTTTTGACGAATAAAAATGAGAATGACCCCAACAGAAATTGAGGCATCTGCCAGGTTCCAAATCGCAGGAAAAACCTCACCTCCTCCAATCCAAGGAACCCAACTTGGCCAGTATGCTTGGAACTTGAACATATCTACGACATTTCCCATTAGAAATCCAGTATTTCGCACCTCTCTTTTAAAACCATAACAATCTGCGAAAATACCCGATCCTTCCATTCCGTTGTAGGGCATACAAGGGTCAAAATTGAAATATAAATCGTAGAACATGGAATCGATTAAATTTCCCGTTGCGCCGGCTAAAACCAATGTAACAGCGATAACAAATTCTGTTTTAACCTGTTTTTTCATTTGCTGGAAAAGGTAGATACCAATTCCAATTATGGCCACAATTCTAAAAATACTTAGAGCTAATTTATGCCAAACTTTTGATCCGAAAGTGGTTCCAAAAGCCATACCCGGATTTTCGATATATTCAAGTAGGAACCAATTACCCAAAAGAGGAACCGTATCGCCAGGCATAAAGTACGACTTGACGTACAATTTTATAAGCTGATCAATTATAAGTATTAGCACTAAAATACAAGAGGCAACTATTATTTTTTTCCTCACTGATTTACCTATTTTGAGCGTTTTTTGCATCAACACTCATGGTCGCGTGAGGAACAAGTCTGAGACGTTCTTTTGGGATTAATTTATTTGTAATTCTACAAACACCATATGTTTTGTTTTCGATACGAATTAGAGCATTTTGTAAGTTTTGGATAAATTTTTCTTGACGAGCGGCTAATTGTGCAACTTCCTCACGAGACAAAGTTTCTGAACCATCTTCCATCATATTAAATGTCCTTCCTGTATCATCTGTTCCATGATCATCGCTGTGCGAAAGTGAAGCAATTAACAAAGCATAGTGTTCCTGTGCTTCTTTTAGTTTGTTATTGATTAACTCCTTAAACTCCAAAAGGTCTGCATCAGTATATCTTTTTTTTTCTTGACTCATTTTTACATTTTTAAATTGAGAAACACAAAGATAGGGGAAAAATCAAAATCAGCCTCACTCTACAAAATTGTTGTAAAAAGAATAGTTAACTTCGTAGAATGATTAGGTTTTTTGTGGAATATCGTCTTCCTTGGCTGATAGGAGCTCCCCTTTTAGTCCTAATTTTAAATTTATTGAACTATTCTACTGGGGTTTATTTTATTCCTACCAACATTAATCTTGGTTTATTTGGATTTTTAAATATTTATCCGACTTTTTCAGTCTTGTTTTCCTCGTTTTTGATTTTGTTTAATGGATTTACTATTTCGCGAATTTTCAATGAGAATGATTTTTTTGATAAAAATATATATTCGACCGGCTTTCTTTATATCATTTTGATGAGTTTTTTTCACTCATTTTATTACTTAAATTCATTTTTGATTGTGCAAAGCTTACTAATTATTGTGATTCGTGAAGTTTTACAAATACAGAGGCAAGAGTTTGTCCAAAAACATATTTTCAATGGTGCTTTTCTTTTGGGGATTTCAGTTTGTATTCATCCTCCAACTGCCTTATATATTTTAGCTTTTTGGTTAGCCGTTTGGAGCATAAAATCCTTCGAAACAAAAGATATTTTATTAGTTTCAACAGGTATTTTTTTGCCTTTTTTGTATGTGGGGAGTTATTATTTTTTGAATGATAAAATTATTAATATAGATTTTTTTGGTAAAACATCAGATTGGAAAATAGTACTATTTGATATGATGTTTGTCATCGTTAATACGTTGTTTTTGCTTATGTTAGGCTTTGTTAGCTATCTATCAAACTCAATCAAATCTTCACCAAGATTGCGAAAAATGATGTTGTCTCTTATTTTATTTTTTATTGTTGGAGTTGCTTTGGGTCTTTATGATTTTATTTTTTTCTTTCAAATGGAACGCTTCATTCTTATTCTGATAGCCATGCCTTTTTTTGTTAACTACGGATTTATTAATCGAATGTATTCTCTTTTTGTTGGTATTTTATTTATTATGGCTTTGGGTTATTCTTTTATTAAATTTTTTACAATCCTTCCCCACAGTTAGAAGTTATTTTATTTAACTTTGGATCTCATATCAAATTTAGGTTGTGTAAATGAAGTTTGGTGTTGTTACATTTCCAGGGTCCAATTGCGATCAGGACATGATTGATGTTCTAACTGAGCAATTGGGTCAAACCGTTGTTAATTTATGGCATAAGGATTCAAGCATTCAAAATGTTGATTTTGTGATTCTACCTGGTGGATTTTCTTACGGTGATTATTTAAGATCCGGTGCAATTGCACGCTTTTCACCCATAATGAATGAGGTAGTAAACCATGCTAAACGCGGAGGATATGTAATGGGAATTTGTAACGGTTTTCAGATACTTACTGAGACAGGCTTGGTTGAGGGTGCCCTATTACACAATACAAATCAACGATTTATTTGTAAAAATGTATATTTGAAGCCCAGTTCAAAGTCATCTGCATTAACCAAAAATCTTTCTGGCGTATCTTATAAAATTCCGATCGCCCATGGTGAGGGGCGTTTTTACGCAGATGAACCAATCTTAAAAAAATTGGAGGATAATGATCAAATTTTATTTCGTTATTGTGAAGAGGGTGGTGCTGTAACTGAAAATGCAAATCCAAACGGTTCTTTGAATAACATAGCAGGGATAACAAATCAATCTAAGAATGTTTTTGGGATGATGCCTCATCCTGAGAGGGCCGCTAGTTCAGTTCTATCAAATCAGGATGGATTGGTTCTTTTTCAATCACTTTTGCACAATTGCTAATAAAAAAAAAATAGCATGAAATTATTATTACTCGGTTCAGGTGGCAGGGAGCATGCATTAGCATGGAAGATTTCCCAAAGTTCTATTTTAGAGGCACTATTTATTGCCCCAGGAAATGCCGGAACCAAGCAGTTTGGAAAAAATGTAAATATTTCTCCAATGAATTTTGAAGAAATAAAAGTATTTGTTTTAGAAAAAAATATAGACATGGTCGTTGTCGGGCCAGAAGAACCACTTGTATGTGGAATTCATGATTTTTTTCTTCAAGATGAGCTCCTCTGCGAAATTCCAGTAATCGGTCCCCAAAAGTACGCCGCTCAACTTGAAGGAAGTAAGGATTTCGCGAAAGAGTTCATGCAACGGCATAATATACCTACGGCTAAATATGCAAGTTTTACAAAAGAAAATTTGAATGAAGGCATAGCTTACCTTGAAAAAATGAATCCACCTTTTGTTTTAAAGGCAGATGGTTTGGCTGCTGGAAAGGGAGTTTTAATTTTAGACTCTCTCGAGGAAGCAAAATTAGAATTATATCAAATGCTTGCTGATCAAAAATTTGGTAAGGCAAGCCAAAAAGTTGTCGTTGAACAATTTTTGAAAGGGATTGAACTTTCCGTTTTTGTTTTAACAGATGGGGACTCATTTAAAATACTCCCTGAGGCAAAAGATTATAAGAGAATTGGCGAGCAGGATACAGGGTTAAATACAGGTGGAATGGGTGCCGTTTCTCCTGTTCCTTTTGCTCAAGGAACGTTTCTTGACAAAGTAACGAATCAAATAATTATTCCAACTATTAAAGGATTAAAAAATGATAAAATTCCTTATAAAGGGTTTATTTTCTTTGGCTTGATCAATGTTAAAGGTGAACCCTACGTTATTGAGTATAATTGCCGTATGGGTGATCCAGAAACAGAGGTTGTAATTCCTCGGTTAAAATCCGATATTTTGGATTTATTTGAAGGTATTGCAACAAATACTTTATCTGAACGCGATATCCAATTCTTTGATCAGAGTGCTGCAACAGTCATGATGGTTTCCGGGGGTTATCCGGAAAAATATTCTTCCGGTAAATCTATTTATGGATTGAATAGCGTAATTGACAGTTTAGTTTTCCATGCTGGAACAAGTGCAGATGGGCCATCAATAAATACTTCTGGTGGTCGTGTTTTAGCGGTAACTTCGTATGGAAAAAATATTGAAGCTGCCTTAGCAAAATCCTATGAAAATATTCAAAAAATATCTTTTGATAATGCCTATTACAGAAAAGATATTGGATTTGATTTAATTTGATGACTACTATGGATTCTGATAGTACAAATTATTTAATAATCATCATATCGCTCGTTTTCTCTGCGTTTTTTTCGGGAATGGAGCTCGCTTACTTATCGTCAAATCGTCTTAAAGTTGAATTGGATAAAACCAAAGGAACTTTTACAAGTAAAATCATCGGCACCTTTTATTCAAATGAATCAAACATGATTACTTGTTTATTGCTAGGCAATAATATTTCATTAGTTCTTTTTGGTTTGGCATCCTCAGATATTTTAAATCCAATTATTAATTCATTTATTAAGAGTAATGCTTTGGTTTTAATTACCCAAACTATATTATCTACCCTATTAGTATTATTTGTTGCTGAATTCCTTCCAAAGGCTATTGTTCAATTAAACCCAAACAGATTTTTAATGCTTGGATCTAGCTTTCTTTTTGTATTGTATGTTTTACTTTATATTCCATCAAAATTCATGTTGTTTATTAGTGGACTCCTCCTCAGGATTTCAGGGACTAAAGTGGAAAATAATGAAAAGATATTCAACAAAGTAGATCTTGAACATTTTATTCAAGAAATTAATACCAAAATTCCTTCAGAAGCTCATTTTGGAAATGAAATTCAAATTTTACAGAACGCACTTGATTTTTCAAAAGTAAAGGCACGTGATTGTATGATTCCACGCACTGAAATAATGTCAGTAGATGTTGAAGACTCAATTGAAGTATTATCAACATTATTTATTTCCTCGGGTCTTTCAAAAATTATTGTTTACCGAAATTCGATCGATAATATTATTGGCTATGTCCATTCCTTTGAGATATTTAAAAGACCTCAATCTATCAAGCAAATTCTTATGCCTATCACTTTTGTTCCTGAGGCCATACCCGGAAGCGAATTATTGGAACTGTTTACCAAACAGTCTGGAAATATTGCAGTTGTTGTCGATGAGTATGGAGGTACATCCGGTTTGATAACTATTGAGGATATTATCGAGGAAATCTTCGGAGAAATTGAGGATGAACACGATAAGGATGATTGGTATGAAGAAAAAATTAATATAAATGAATATTTATTTTCCGGGCGTGTAGAAATTTCCTATATCAACAAAATTTATGAACTAGATATTCCTGAATCTGAAGAGTATGACACTCTTGGTGGATTAATTATTCATACCACAGAATCTATTCCGGATGTAGGAGCAAGCTTAAAAATTAAAAATAAAGAATTATTCGTAGAAAAAGTAAGTGACAGAAAGATAGAACTCGTCCGTATTTTACTTGAGAAATGAAAATACTCGTTTTTCTCTCCATTGTTATTCATTTAAATAGTTTTTCACAAAAGATAAAGGCGTATTATCTAAGTTCCGAATTACGTGAAATTTCAGGATTAGAAAGTCTCAATGATACCTTGTTTATTGCGGTCAATGATGGAGGGAATGAACCCCTGTTGTATCTCATAAATCAGAAAGGTAAAATTCTTAAAACATGCCGAATAAATAATGCATCAAATATCGATTGGGAGGATTTAACATTAGACCATGAAGGCAATTTATATATCGCAGATATTGGAAATAATTCAAATAGAAGAACGAAAATGCAGATTTTGAGAGTCAAAGTAGACTCTATCCTACAAGCAGATTCGGTAACGTCTGCCATTTATTCATTTACTTATCCCAATCAAGAGGAATCTCAAGCAAATATTCGTGATTTAAATTTTGATGCAGAGAGTTTATCATTTTATAATGATAGTTTGTGGATTTTCACAAAAAATAGATCAATTCCCTTTGACGGAAAAAGCACAGTATATGCAATTCATTCGAAAGATTTAAATATAGGTAATTGGTGTAAGAAAGGGGAAATAGTTCCAGGCATCAAAAGTTGGAAATACGATTCTTTTACTTCATCAACAATATATAAGGATACTTTTTACTTGATTACATACAATAAGTTGGTCATTGCCAAAAGAAAGTCTAATTCTTTTGAAATAGTGAATAAAAAACGATTTTTAAAATTTAATCAAAGAGAATCGATTGCTATCAGTCCATCAGGAAAAATCTTCATTGCTAATGAAGGACATTTTTTATTAGGAAAACAAAGTTTAACAAGTTATATCAATGAATAAGATAGATCTCTCTGAATTTGATGCAATTATTTTCGATATGGATGGTGTCTTGGTAGATTCTGAGCCTCTATGGAAAATTTCGATGGAAGAAGTATTTCATTCGATGGGGTCAAAATTAACCAAAACGGATTTTCAAAAGACAGTTGGAATGCGAATTGATCAGGTAATTTCCTATTGGAAAAGAATCGAGGGATGGAATGAACAAGTTACTGAAATTCAAAATCAAATAATTGATCGAATGATTGAATTAATCAATGAAAATGGTAAACCACTTCCGGGTGTAGAGGATACAGTAGAATATTTGAGTAAGCTAAAAATATTAGGTTTGGCAAGTTCATCACCCAACAAATTAATAGAATCCGTCTTAATCAAAACACAATTAAGGTCTCATTTTCGGGGTATTTTCTCGGCTGAAACTGAAGTTTATGGAAAGCCTCATCCAGCAGTTTATCTCACCGCTGCGGCCAAACTTGGAGTTGAGCCGCAACATGTTTGGTTGTTGAGGACTCCTTAAATGGAATAATCTCAGGCAAAGCAGCAAATATGACAGTGGTTTGTATCCCGGAAATAACGCATTTGAAAAACCCAAAACTTATTCTAGCTGATAATCATTTTGATTCAATGACTAAATTTTTAGAAGCTATTGCTTGATAATTTTTACCGCTGGTAAATTATCTATTCGGAGAAAGTATACCCCCGATTGAAAATCAGATATGTTGATAATCGTTTCTGTCGCTTCTAAATTTATCTGATTAATTTGTTGGCCCTGCATATTGTAAAAAATTACATTTCTACCCACCAAATTTTGAGATACACTAAGGGTCACATTATTTGTAAATAAATTTAATTTTGCGGAAATCTCATTTAGTGGAACAGTAATTTGTTCTTTCTTAATCTGCTCTCTTTCAAAAATAGTGCTGTTGTAGAGTAGTTGAATAAGTTCTTTATCTGTATTTGTATAATGAGTATGTTCTGAAAAGCCTGAATAAAAAACGCTTTCTTTTATGTCATCATTCTCGTGAAAGAATCCAAGTGCTTGTGCAATTTTTTTATAAAGTAACTTTTTCTTAACTCGTAAATTGGGTGTTCTGTAAAGGTCAATAAAGACAGAGCTTTTGATTATTTGATTACCATCATCAGAGAGTTGATTGTGATAAATACCCCAATTTTTAGCCATTGTAAAACGAATCGTGGGATCAAGTAAATTACATTCACTTACTGAACCTATAAAAACTTCAAAATTAGCAGATTCTGATTGATCAACCGCCATTATTTTTATTGGTTCAATCCAATCATTTAATTGGCTAATTATTATTCCGAGCTCATTTTTTAGTTCATTATATTCTGTTTCATAAACAGTATTGTTCGCCATTCGATCACTACGCGCTAAATCATGAAAATAGACTTTTATGTCTTTATTCCATTTAATGTATCCTGAGTTTTCATTATTTATTTGTATTAATTTTTTAAAGAAGTTTAATGTCTCTAAACAATATTCATTAGAGTCTGAGTATGCGTGTACTGTCGAATTGAAGTAAAGAAAAAAAATAAGAAGGTAAGTTCGCATAGCAAATTTCAAATTAAAGCGTCGAATCCGTTTATTTGTTACACTTACTCCTTTAAAATTTGTTTTGCATCATTGATTAATTTATCAACTTCTTTCGGGTTTGTTCCATCGTAATAACCTCGAATTCGCTGTTCCTTATCAATTAATACAAAATTATTGGTATGTATGAAATCTGACCCAACATCACCCTGATTTTCAACTTCAGATTTTTTTAAAAGAAAAAAATACTTTCGTGCTGTGTGATACAACTGCTCCTTATCTCCGGTTAAAAAATGCCATTTACCCGAAATTGCGCCGTGCTCATTGGCATAGCGTTTCATTTTCTCTACGGTATCCACCTCAGGATTTACAGTAAAACTCAAAATAGTGAAATTATCTTCTTGTTTGAAAGCGTATTGAACACGTTGCATTTGATCATTCATTTGTGGGCAAATCGTTTGACATGTGGTAAAGAAATACTCTGCAACAAAAACTTTTCCTTTGACGTCATTTAATCCAATCTTTTTTCCATCTTGATTGATAAATGAAAAAGCGCCTATTTTATGGCCCTGACCGACTTGAAGTAAGTCTTGATCTACCGTTTCAGGATTTAAATCAATTGGATTTAAAACATCGGGTGGTTTTGAGTTCTTTGTTTCAATAATTAAGTAATATGCAATGCAAACTGATATTGCTACAACACCACAGAAAGCGATTATTATTTTCATTACAACAAAAATACGACAGTGTTGATAAAATTCATAGCATCAAACGGAAAGATTTAAATAAATAAATGCTTGGACTCACGTTTAAATTTTGAGTAAATTCGCAGTTACAATGAGCCAATTGATTAATGAATGAATAAAATTTCAAAATTATTTTCAGTTAAATATCCCATCGTTCAGGCTGGTATGATTTGGTGCTCGGGTTGGGAACTTGCCTCTGCTGTTTCAAACGCCGGTGGACTAGGATTGATTGGTTCAGGCTCAATGTATCCTGAAATTCTCGATGATCAAATTACTAAATGTAAAAAAGCCACAAACAAGCCATTTGGAGTGAATTTACCCATGCTTTATCCGGATATTGACAAACATATTGAAACAATTATTCGACATAAAGTCCCAATCGTTTTTACCTCTGCCGGAAATCCAAAAACTTGGACTGAATACCTAAAAAAAGAAGGAATTATCGTAGTTCATGTCGTATCAGGCGTTAAATTCGCCCAAAAAGCACAAGATGCGGGAGTTGATGCCATAGTAGCAGAAGGTTTCGAAGCTGGAGGTCATAATGGAAGAGATGAAACAACAACTTTTTGTTTGATTCCAAAAGTAGCTCGTGAAATTCAAATTCCGCTGATTGCAGCAGGTGGGATAGCAACAGGTAGGGGAATGTTAGCAGCTCTTAATTTGGGTGCTGACGGAGTGCAGATTGGAAGCCGATTTGTTGCAACACTTGAATCGAGTGCACATCAAAATTTTAAGGAATCAATAATCAAAGCAGAGGAGGGAGATACCTTACTTACACTTAAGGAACTTACACCAGTTAGGCTATTAAAAAATGAATTTTACAGCCAAGTAGAGTTGGCCTACAAAAATGCAGCCTCACCCCAACAATTGAATGATCTATTGGGAAGAGGTCGAGCAAAAAAAGGAATGTATGAGGGTGATTTAGTAAATGGTGAGCTAGAAATCGGACAAGTGTCGAGCTTAATATCCGAAATTAAGCCAGCAGCAGAAATTATTGAAGAATTAGTTAAAGAATTCAAACGCGCTCAGAAGGAGCAGTCAACAACTAAATTTAATTTTAATGATTGAGTTTGAGCGCTTCGAATTGTCAAATGGATTAAAAGTTCTTTTCCATAGAGATAAGACAACACCGATGGCGGTTGTAAATACGCTTTATGATGTTGGTGCAAGAGACGAATTTGAGGAAAAAACAGGATTCGCCCATTTGTTTGAGCATTTAATGTTTGGAGGTTCAGTGAATATTCCTGATTTCGACGGGCCTTTGCAGCGCGCAGGTGGCGAGAGTAATGCTTTTACTAGCAATGATATTACAAATTACTTTAATCATGTTCCTGCTCAAAATATAGAAACTCCTCTTTGGCTCGAAAGCGATAGAATGCTTTCGCTTGCTTTCACTGAGAAAAGTCTCGAGGTACAACGACAAGTTGTTATAGAAGAATTCAAACAGCGCTATTTAAACCAACCCTATGGCGATGTTTGGTTAAATTTAAGACCATTGGCTTATAAAAAGCACCCATACAAGTGGGCCACAATTGGAAAAGACATCTCCCACATCGTGGATGCAACAATGGATGATGTAAGGAGTTTTTTTAAAAAGTATTACCATCCGAATAATGCGATTCTTTGTATTGCAGGGAATTTTGAGTCCAATTACATTCATGACAAGGTTTCATATTGGTATCGTGATATTCCTAAAAAACTTAAACCAGCAAGAATTATTTCATCAGAACCACCGCAAAATGATTATCGGGAATTAATATTAGAAAGAAATGTTCCAGCAGATGCATTTTATTATGCATTTAAAATGTCTCACAGAAAATCATTTGAATATTACATTGCGGACCTTCTATCCGATGCTTTAGGAAGAGAAAAGTCATCCCGGCTATACAATAAACTTAAGAAAGAACTCAACCTCGTGTCTGAAATTAGCTCATACATTACAGGTTCGCTGGATGAGGGCTTACTTATTATTTCAGGGAAGATGAATAATGGAGTTAATTTGGAGAAACTTGATAAAGAATTATGGCAAGAGCTAGAGGCCTTTCTTGGAAAACCTATGCCTCAGATTGAAATAGACAAACTAAATATTAAAATTCGGACAGCGCGCGAATTTCAAGATCAAGGATTGTTGAACCGAGCAATGAATTTGTGTCATTACGAATTGCTTGGTGATGCTGCTGCTATAAATGAAGACATAAATGTATACCAATCTATTACCACAGAAAATATGCTTGAGGTTGGCAAAGCTATACTACAGAAAAAAAACTGTTCGCTTCTTAAAATTATAAGAAAAAACACATGAACCGATCAGAAGCACCTAAGCTCAAGCAAACAGAGCATATCTCTATAATTGCCCCCAAGATCAGCAGTAAATTTCCTGTTCCTTTTTATTACATGAAGGAAGTGCCAAATGCAACCTCTCGTCTTGAGCTTTATTTTAATGCTGGGACAATACATGGAAAAATCGGCCTTGCATCAGTTGTTAGTGGGCTCTTACTTTCCGGAACAAAGGATATGAATTCAACGGAAATTCATACTAAATTAGATAATTTAGGTGCTTACACCGATGTTTCCATTGTACATGAGTCTGTTATTATTACTCTGTATGGTTTAAATGACCACCTTACTGAGATTAGTTCTTTGTATATAAATAGTCTTTCGAATACAGATTTTAAACAAAATGAAATAGATGAACTTCTTGCAGATCGGAAACAAAAATTAAAAATAAATTTTGAAAAGGTTAGTTTTTTAGCGCAACGAGAGTTTACAAAAAATTTGTTTTTTAAAAGTAAATACGGCAGAGTAATCGAAGAGCAAGATTACGATTTTTTAACTCGCGAAGAAATAATTGATTTTCACACGGCACACTACTTAAAAGGTTTGTATAAGGTTGTTTTGGTTGGGGATTTTTCTGAATCCAAAGTAGTAAAAATGCAAGATTTACTTAGCCCTTTGTGTGTCGCAAAATTTCCGAGCTTCCCAAATAAATTAATGAATAAGGCAGGTCGTTTTTCGGTTCCGAAAGAGCGAGCGTTACAGACAGCAATTCGAATTGGACGTATTATGTTTACAAGGAGGCATCCGGATTATATTCCTTTTGTAATATTGAATACGATTTTGGGAGATTATTTTGGGAGTAGGCTGATGAGTAATTTGCGTGAGGAGAAAGGGTATACTTATGGCATAAATTCAATGATTTCTGAACACCTAAATACCGGATATTTTTTCATTGCTACTGAGGTTGCGGCAGAACATAAAGAATCTGCTTTAAAAGAAATTTGTCTAGAATTAAAAAAATTACAAACTGAATTGGTTGAATCCAATGAATTGGAGTTGGTAAAGAATTACTTACTTGGCCAATTATTAAAAAGTGCAGACGGCCCCTATGCGATGACAGATTTATTTGTTCATCTTCAAAATTACGGTCAAGACATTGATTACTACAATCAATACATTCATGAAATAAATGAAATTTCAGCAGAAAAACTACTCCTGTGCGCCAAAAAATATTTGAATTGGGACGATTTGACAATTGTTACCGCAGGTTAGCAACTTTCAATTCTATTTTTCGTTAAATAATAGATACGAAATCATTTCGTTATTTAGAAAATGAAATATATTTTCAGTTTAATTTTAGTATTGATTTTTTTTAAAAATGCTTTTTCTTCCCACACTATGGGTGGAGAATTAACGTATAAATGTGTTGGTGGGAATAGTTATATTTTTGAATTGGTCTTTTATCGTGATTGTAACGGGGCAGAAGTTAACACGGTTTCTGAAAATCTACGAGTATGGAATCATCCATCTCTCACATCAATAACACTTCCTTTTGTTAACCGTTTTGATGTGTCGCCTAATTGCAACCCCCTTCCTGGTTATGCTGGTCAATTGGAGTGTGGTGTTGGAAGCGCCGGTGGAAATGGTGTAGGTGCAATTGAACGTGTTCTTTATCGAAGTCTACCGATACAATTGGTAGGAATTCCTCCTGTTGCCGGTTGGATTTTTACCTATGAAAATTACTCACGAAGCAACTCGTTAACCAACATTAGTAATCCTTCTTCTTTTGGAATTACCCTTGCAGCGAAAATGTTTGCTACTCCAAACTTGGTTGGTAATGGTTTTTCAGACTCTTCTCCTCAATTTTTACAAGAGCCATACTTTGTGAGTTGTTCCGGGACGCCTTACAAATACAATATGAATGCAATTGATCCTGATTTAGATTCAGTTTGTTTTGATTTTGGAATTCCTTTCGATCACTTTCCTGGTTTGCCTTATAATCCGCCAATATCACCTGGACAGATTCAATATGAGCCGGGTTTTTCTTACACTAATCCAACTCCAAGCACTTCACTTGACCCTTCAAATATACCGGCCTCAATTAATCCTTTAACCGGAGAACTATCATTCACTTCAAATACTGTAGGGAATTATTTGATCAAAATCAGGGTTCGTTCCTACCGACAAGGTTCACTTATATCAGAGGTAGAACGCGAAATGCAAATTATAATTTTACCCTGCTCTTCAACAAACACTCCCCCAGTTGTTCCGCCTCCATTTGCAGGTTCCTACTCTACCACTGTAAATGCTGGTGATTTTGTGTCTTTTTCACTAAATGCTACGGACAATGAATATCTTCAAGATGGTACAACTCCACAGAAATTGTATTTAACAGCGTCAGGACCTATGTTTGGAGCAGGTTTGACACTCAATACAGGTTGTGATATTGAACCATGTGCAACGTTAAATTCAGCCTTACCTATTATTGGCTCACAACAAGTTTCAGCGACTTTTTCGTGGCAGACATCGTGTGATCATCTTGTCAATCAATATGGAATTGTTTCTGATGTTATACCGTACAATTTCGTTTTTAAAGTTCAAGATGATTATTGTCCTGTGCCCAAAGTTAGTTATGTTACGGTTACTATTTATGTGGTTAATCCAGGGGTAATTCAACCTACACAAATTAAATGCATAGAGACATTGCCAAATGGTGATTTGACTATTCATTGGAATCAAGTTTCAAATCCTGAAAATACCTTCGTAGAATATCAACTTCATTCATTGGAGGATGGCCAAATTGTTTCATTTCCTGATATTACATCGACTTCTCATACCCTGCCCTCGGGGGATGAAGCAAAAAATTATTTTGTTTCTGTAAAGAGCGGCTGCAATGGAAACATGTTAAAATATTCAGATACAATTGCAAATATATATTTAAACCTGATTAACCCAAATAATGGTACGGCATTCTTACAATGGAATAAACCTAAATCAACCCCACTAAATTCTTATAATTCCCACTATCGTATTTACAGAGAATATCCTTCTGGAACATTTTCCTTAATTGATAGTACTCTTTATAGCACAACTAATTACAAAGACACCATTGATATATGTCAGGCTTTTCTTTCTTACAAAGTTATCCTACCCACTACGTTTTGTGATTTTACATCAAATACACCAGGAGATAATTTTGAAGATATGCTTACGCCGAACATTCCCGTTTTATATTCCGTTGGAATTGACACTGCTACAAGTGCAATTTTAATTGATTGGAATGAAAATCAACAACAAGATACATACGGTTATGTTATTTACACGATCGATGATTCTGGATTTTTAGTCGAACTTGATACTGTTTGGGGTTTGAATAATACAAGTTATTCTTATTTTTCGGATTTATCTCAAGGGCCTTTTTCCTATTCCGTGGCTGCATTTGATTCCTGCTACACAACCGCTGTTCCAATAACCTTTCAAACCTCAGCAAAAAGCCCCATTCAAACGACTATGAAAATACAGTCGATGGTTTCAATGTGTGAAAAAAAGGTAATATTGAATTGGACAAATTACGTTGGGCAAGTAGTTCAGGAATATAGAATTTATTCGAAACATAATGGTTTGTGGAATCAAGAAGGCATAACAATCGATACAACTTTTGAAATTTCAATTACCAACGGTGATAACTATTGTTATGTAATTGAAGCTGTACTTATTAACGGATATAGGGCTTTTTCAGATGTAACTTGCACAACCTTACCCACAGTGCAACTGCCTGATTTTCATTATTTTAAGCTCGCATCCATAGAAAATCAAAAAGTGGAATTATTTGATTATATTGATGAATCAGTGGGTATTCAAGAAATCATTTTTCATAGGATGAACTATTCTAATACGTATGAGGAAATCGGACGGGTACCTGCAGATGGCAATACTATTCAATTTACAGATTACACCGCAGATGTGAAACTCAAACCATGGCAATATCTTGCAACCTATACAGATAGTTGTGGGAACGTTGGCACTGCCTCTAATTTTGTAAGAACCATTTTTGTTTCTGGAGTGTCTGACGAAATCCATATGATTAACAATGTTCAGTGGAATCCTTACCTTGGTTTTGACGGATCAATTATTGAATATAGAATATATCGAGGTCCGAACGGTATTTTTGACGAAAATCCGATTGCGGTGGTATCTGGCCAACAACTTTATTATGAGGACGATGTAAGTGCAGTTGACTTTAACGGCCAAATTTGCTACCGTATTGAGGCGGTTGAGGCACTGAATTTCTATAATTTTTCTGAAGTGAGTCAATCAAATGACCATTGTTTTACATATGCACCTCTTATATATATTCCGAATAGCTTCACGCCTGATGGAGATGGTTTGAATGATTATTTTCTTCCAGTTTTAAGTAATATTGAATCCAATAATTATAATTTGCTTATTTTTAATCGATGGGGTCAAGTAATCTTTGAAAGTACAAACTTGGATTATGGTTGGGACGGCAGAATTCAAAGCACAGGATTTGATGCAATGAATGATACCTTTATGTATCAGGTTCAAGTTATTGATTTAAATGGGATTAAAATTTCAAAAAAGGGGTTTGTTTCGTTAATTCGGTAAGATTTTTGTATTTAAAATTTAAATCTTATCTTTGTTAATTGTTAGATACACATACATGAAGTTTACTTTTCTTACTTTTTTTGCAATATTATTCTCAGCTTCATTTGCTCAAAATGGAATTATTATTAAGATCGAGGGTGGGAGCGATGATATCTCGGGACTTACCCATACCATGACAGCTCCTGGAAGTACGGTATTTGACGTTCCTTTTATTATTGAAAATCAAACTGGACAGTCACATCAATGGGTAGTTACACGATATAAGATTAATGTACCAACTGGTTGGGCCGATGGCCTTTGTTGGGGTCATAGTACAGATCCGTTTGGTGGAACTTGTTATTCTTCATCTCAGATGTCTGCCAATCCTTGGACTTCTTCAACGAATCCGAATTTATTATTTACTATTGATAATGGTGAATATGGAAAAATGAAACCTCAAATTAATCCGGCTGATGACGCAAGCGGTCAAGCTCATTATAGATATTATATTTCTGATCCTGGTTCAGGCTACTCCGATTCAGTTGATTTGATAATCGACTATACTGCCTCATTAAAGCCTGTGAAGGATGAAGTTAGTGTTTCTATCGTTCCAAATCCTGCCTCTGATTACATATCGATTTCGACAAATGGATTTGAAAATGCATCATTAAAAATAATTGATATATTAGGAAACACTGTATATAAAGATGTTATTTCAGGAACGAAAACAATTTTAACCTCAAATTATAAAACGGGAGTTTATTTTGTTACAATAGATCAGCCGGGAATGAAGCCGGTCAGCAGAAAAATTGTTATTCGCCATTAATTAACGAAATTTCGTTTTTTCCCTCTATTATTCTATAGGACTTTTCTTTTTGTTTATTTACCTTTGAGGTCAAACTTATTTACCTGTAAAATGACAAAGATAAAAGTAGTTAATCCAGTTGTAGAGTTGGATGGAGATGAAATGACACGTATAATTTGGAAAAATATTAAAGACAAGTTAATTTTGCCATACTTGGATCTGGATATTAAATATTATGATTTGGGAATTGAAAATCGCGATATTACAGACGATCAAATAACAATCGATGCTGCTGAAGCGATAAGAAAATATAAGGTTGGTATTAAATGCGCAACAATCACTCCAGATGAAGCTCGTGTAGAGGAATTCAAATTGAAATCAATGTGGAAATCCCCGAATGGAACAATCCGAAATATATTGGATGGTACTGTTTTTAGGGAACCGATTGTAATGAAAAATGTACCACGATTAGTTACGACTTGGAAGGCTCCTATAATAGTTGGTCGCCATGCCTTCGGTGATCAATATCGTGCAACAGACGTCGTATTTAAGGGTAAAGGAAAACTTTCTATGACTTTTACTCCAGATGATGGTGGAGAGATTCAAACATTTGATGTTTTTAATTTCAAAGGTGATGGGGTAGGAATGGCAATGTACAATACAGATGAATCGATTCGAGGTTTTGCATACAGTTGTTTTAATATGGCTCTATCGAAAAAATGGCCGCTCTATCTTTCTACAAAAAATACAATTCTAAAAAAATACGACGGCAGATTTAAAGATATTTTTGAAGAAATTTATCGATCTGAATTCAAGTCAAAATTTGAAGCAGTTGGGATAGTTTATGAGCATAGATTAATTGATGATATGGTTGCTTCAGCCTTAAAATGGGATGGTAATTTTGTTTGGGCTTGTAAAAATTACGACGGTGATGTGCAGTCGGATACTGTAGCACAAGGATTCGGCTCGTTAGGTTTAATGACTTCAGTTTTAATTACTCCTGATGGAGATATTATGGAGTCAGAGGCAGCACATGGAACGGTGACCCGCCACTACAGGGATCACCAGGCAGGAAAAAGAACTTCCACAAATCCTATTGCATCTATTTTTGCTTGGACGAGAGGTCTTGCTTTTAGGGGTAAGCTAGACGGAAATCAGGAATTAATTGATTTTTGTGAGACACTCGAGAGGGTATGTGTAGAGACTGTAGAATCTGGGATTATGACAAAAGACTTAGCTGTATGTATTCATGGAAATAAAGTAAATTCTGGTGAACATTACGTTTACACAGAAGAATTTCTAAATGCCTTAGATAAAGGATTACAAATGAAAATGAATTAACCCTTTGGAGTATTAATCCCCCTTTTTTTACACAAAATTGTATAGATCAGTTAGCGGATATATTAATACTTTTTTTTTAGTTTTCATTTCTGTCTTATTTTTGTTCGGCTGTAAAACTATTGAACCGCAGTCTCCCCAAAGTAATCTTTTAGAACCGATTATCAGTCAACCAAAGATGTCAATGTTAAATATCCCAGTTGAAGTTAAATTAGAGAGCTATTTTGGTCAGGTAAATAATTCAATTCCCACCAAATTTGTGGGAGGGGAAAGCGCATGCGAAGGATTGAGTTATCAGTACGAATTGAACAGGGAAGACATTTTATTTAATACTCAATCCTTTGGAATTGATTTTAGTACAACCATAAACTATAAATTAAATCTAAATTATTGTTTAAAATGTACTGATCTTATAAATGATAATGGAAATTGTGTTGTACCAAGAATATTTGGATCGTGCGGAAATAATGAACCCCTAAGAAAGGCGGATATTTCACTTTCTAGCACTATCGATTTTGAACCAAATTACAAGTTAAAGTCAAAGACGAATTTGAAAAAGTTAACGCTTATAGATCCTTGTAAAATAACCCTTCTTAATTACGATATAACATCTATATTGGATAAAGAGATAAGAAAAGAAGCAAAAGAAATTGAGTCAGAAATTGACAAACAAATCAGTTCTATTGATATAAAATCGACTTGTAAACATCTGTGGAATGAAATACAAAATGAAATTCCTATTGGATCATACGGGTACTTAAATTTATCACCGAATGCCATTTCGTTGAGTAAACTTAGTTTTGAAAAAAACAATCTCTTTTTCAATGTAGGTGTTGAATTGTATCCTTCTTTAAAAACAGAAAAGTCAACTATAAATTTAAAATCATTGCCTAATTTGACTAATTATAAGAGTAAAGATGGTTTTGAAATGAATGTGGACTTGGATCTTTCTTACGACTCGATAACATCATGGGTGGGAAAAGAAATAAATAGAACAAATTTCATTATTCAAAATAGAAAGATAATAATCGATTCGGTGAAATTTATTGGTGCAGATGGTTCAAGAATTTTAATTGGGCTAAATTTTTATGGTTTTCGCAAAGGAAAGTTATTCCTTTCCGCCCAACCTGTTTTAGATCCTGAGAAACAAGTTCTGCGTTTAGTTAATGTTCAATTTGATCTGAAAACAAAAGATTTGTTGATGAAAACCGCAAATTGGCTTTTAGATGACCAGATTAGTCGAAAAATTGAGGAAAAATCCATCTTCGATATAAATCATTATTTGAATAAAGCGAAACAAGAAATTTCAAAAGCATTGAATCAAGAACTAGAAAATGGTATTTATTTGCTTGGAGAGATAGAGAAAATTCATTTAAATGAACTATACCCATTAAAGAAGGCATTATTCATTCGATCAACATTATTTGGTAAATTGAAACTCAAAATTGGTTAATACGTTTAATTTTTGATATTTAAATTAATGAAAGCGTTTATTTTTATCTTCGCCATATTAGTTTCAGGTTTATTTTGGTCCACGATACAAGGACAAATTTTCGCTAAAAGACCGATTTCAATTCTAGAATGTAAAGGATCTATAAATATAACTGAGTCTGGAACTTATACATTACAATTTATTGGAGGTCAGGGTTTGGATTCGAAGACTTTTACGAAATTCACGAATGATTCCATTTCAAAAAACTGTATATGGGCCTCTTTTGAAACAAAGGGTTTAGGATCTATTTCTTTATCAGCAAGTAAAAATGTAATGAGGTTGTTTTGTTTTGAAACCGACAAAGAAGACCCTTGTGCAGAAATATTGAAGGGAAGTGCTACCAAAATAATATATAAATCAATAGGTGATACATCTAGCACTTGGTCTTTTAACGTAAAAGAAAATAAAATATATTTGTTTGCATTTTTGGCTAAGGATAAATCCACAGAGTCTTTAAGTTTTGATTTTAATTTTATTTTACAAGATAGAAATGGGGTGGAGATTAAGGATCAAAAAGTCGTCGATTTACGTAATAATGAGTCGCCTTTTTATACCTACCTTAAAGTTCAAAATATTCGAACTAAAAAGCCAGTTATAGTTAATTTATCTATCTCTGGGTCGAAAGATATAGATGGGTATTATCAGGGGAGTGATATTTTTTTAAACATTAAAAAAGAAAGTAAATCGCTAATAAAAACGGATATTGAAGGTTTTTTTTCAAAAGACATTGAGTATAAATTTAATTCAGGAAAAATTGATACAATTTTAATTGAATTAGAGCCGCTTACAATAGGTGCAATAGCACAATTTGAGGAAATAGAATTTCAGGGTGGGACAAGTATTTTTTTGAAAGGATCTGAAAAAAAATTAAAACGATTAGTTGATTTTATGGCATTGAACGCTCATATTTCGATTGAAATACAGGGTCATGTTAACGATAAATCCAAGAAAAATAAAAATTCATCGGTCCGGCTTTCAAGAAAACGAGCAAAGCGAGTGTTGAAGTTTCTCGCAGACAACGGCATTCAGACTTATCGCATGACTTCAGTGGGCTATGGAAATTCAAAACCCATTTATCCAAATCCTAAAAAAGCGTTTGAAGAACAAGCCAATCGGCGTGTTGAAATAGTTGTAAAACAATAATTTACTATTTTAATCATAAGGTTAGACTAACAAATTACACCCTCTTTGAATGCTTTTGTCCATCCGACCTGAAATAGTAAAATGACTTCCATAAGACCTACCCAAATCATCTGTTGCAATGAAAGAGCAGCTATGAATATTCGATAAGTCAATAACATTTATGGCTCCTAATTTCCCCTGTTGTTCATACATAAAAGGATCGTATATATCTCGAATAAGTACATTCATCCACGGAGGAGTATGGAAAATTCCATTTTCATTGCTGTAAGCTTGAGAAAGTAATTCAGTCATACCATATTCGGAGGCGATTTTTGAAACATGTAATCCTTTCGATAGAATTTCGTGAAGTTCCTCTTTTATCATTTCTCTTCTTCGACCTTTCATTCCGCCTGTTTCAATTATTAAAGCTTTTGAGAAGTCTAAGTTCTGCTCAGCCAGATCTAGTAATGCGTATGAAACACCAAGAATAACACATTTCTTACCGTTTTGAATTGCTTTTTTATAGTTTTGATGAATTACATTGGTTTCATTCAAAATGAATGTTGAGAGTGGATTATTCGTTTTTTTTATTAACCAGTCTACCATATAAACTAAACTGGAATCTTCTTGCTGCAAATAATTTGGTAATAGTGCAAGAATTACTTGCTCCTCAGGGTTTCCAATAAAGTATCTCCAGCTTCTCTCAAATGAATTTTCATAAGTGGTGATATCTGAAATAAAATGCTGGCTTCGCTCTGCATTTGTGGTTCCGCTACTTTTAAAAATTTTGGTTACTTCCAAACCATTTGATAGAACGCGATGTGTTCGAAAAAATGAAATTGGTAAGAATGGGATTTCTTCTATACAACTGGGTTTTGGAAAATTAAGTAGAGATAAATAGTCTTGATAGACCTTACAATTACTGCTTTGAAAATCATAAATATCTAAAGCAAGTTGTTCGAATTGGGCTTTATTTGAAATAGAAAAAATCGATTGAATATCCAACATGCTATAAATTCTCCAAGTCAACGGTACGCATTGCAATAAAGGCTTTCACTACCCGTTCGCCCACACCGGGAACTTCGATGTGAATTAAGTACATTCCCGATGAAACCGGAATATTTGCATGATTCGTTAAATTCCAGTCTTGATAGGTAATAGGACTATCTTTTTTTATGGTTCGTATTAATTTTCCGTTCGTTGAGTAAATGCGAATCACACATTGTTCTGGTAGATTGATGATTTTAATGCGTGTATCTAATTTATTTCTCTCGTATTCAGAAAATGCGTTGTAAGGATTTGGTACAACATTAATGAGTTTGAGCGTTTCTTTCAATTGATCAGAATTTGCTGTTATGGTTGCAATATCGTCCATCGTCCATGAATACATCGGCTTACCTCCGTTTTCACCTGAACCTACAAAGTTTTTATATTCTTTGTTTATCCTCAATTTAATCGTTACATCCGTTGATAATAAGGACTGATTTGGTCGCAATAACGGATAAGAAACCCATGCAAGACTTCCGTACAATTCTCGTTTTGCTTGAGAAGAATTTGTTTCTACCTCCGTCCATTTATTTTGTAAGAAATTATTCCCATTACTTTCAGCATCTGTTGGGATGTAGGCCGGAAAATCAAAACCATTGCTATAGCCATTGATGGACTTTTGTTTGTAACTGAATACATAAATCGCGTGTATTCCTCCCATTAACGGTGTTCCTACATTACTTACAAAACGTTCTGTGGGATTCCACTTCATATCAGCACCGTTTTCTCCCCCTAAGAAAGAGTTCTCTCCAAAGGCCATATACAAACGTGCACCGGACTCTAAATCAACTGCATATCCTGGAAACCATCCCATTCCTGTTCCTGTTCCATCTGAGTTCCCATCCTTATTGACACTTGGGCTCTTACGCATAGCGCCAGCTGCAGCTCCTCCCACATTCAGTGCTGTGTTTCTTCCCAACTCAATAACCGGACAACGCGTCCATTTCGATTTATCACTTGTCAATACGATATTCACACTCGGTAAGAAACTAATCGAAGCATTTGTCTTACTCGATCCATTGAACGTCCCATAATACGCCAACGGCATATAATCAGCCTGATATCCAACTAAGCGATGAGGAGCAATCGTCCCCTCTAAAATAGATTCATACTTTTGATCAGGATCAGCCCCTACTTCATCGCGGTATTTACAGGGGTCTAAATACGTTGCTCCATCCGGCTGACATTCATAAGCCGCATCATTTTCGTCATCAACAGGAGTATAATCCCCAGAACGTATCCAATTTGACGGAAAATACGCATCATTGTCTGGAATACCAGCCAACCAACGTTTTGATGAATCTGCAAATTCAATCGAAGACTCTATCATATCCGTTGTCTTTACGGCAATGTTCCCCGATCCATCAGGAAAATAATACTTCTCTTGATTAATTTGAACAGAAATACCCCATTCAGGGATTATTTGCTCATTATCTACTTGAATCGTTTGTTCTGATAAAACTGAATCTATTACAGTTCCTCCTTTTTTATCATACCGAACAACAACCCAACTGGCTGTATCAGCACTATTTCCGGTTGCTGGTGCCGTGTAATCACGAAACTTACACTCAAAATAACCCGGCACCAAGTTCAATGGATCAACCACTTTGATATTTATCGGTCCTTTACCGTAGTCATACGTCGGATTTTCGTCATAACCCTCTGTCAGTATTTTTGATAAAGTGGAAGGAGTAAAATCTAAAGATCGATTTCCATTGCCGTATCCATCCAATCGAGTGATTTGCGGAGAAGACCCATATTCAATCATTTGCATTGTACCATCGGCCTCAGGAATTGGATTGTGAGGAATGGCTTCAATAACTTTCACTTCCCCCACTGCAGCTTTTCTGCTTGCTAAATAGGGTTTTTTTTGACCATCAATTCCGGTTGGGTCTTCCGGAATATAGGTTTTATAATTGTTGTGAGCGTATGCAATTGCCATGTAATAATAGCGTTTGAAATTTACCAATTTTGGCTGACCTTGAGCAAATAAATCTTTGTCGATTTGAAAACTGTGTCGTATTCCCTTATTTTCTGCATCTACCGCTTCAATTGGGACACTAAAACCTAATTCATCATCAAATTCAAAATTGATTATACTTTTAATATCATCTTTGATGTCGCATTGAGTGACTAATCTTGCTTTTTCAGGATTTCTAAGGTCGGATACAGATACTTGATTTGTCTTTAATTGATAAATTTGGTAACCTTGAAAGCGAAATTTTTTATCTGCATTGGGATTAGCACTAATAATAAACGGGTCTAATTCTTCGTATTTTTCTTGATAATTATTTGAATTAGGGGCGTTTGATAGTGTCAAAATAAGTTCTTGATCCAATTCCTGAATTTCCATGTCTGGGGCATGAGGTGCATCCATTACTTTAAAGCAATTTTCAAAAAGAGCTTGTGCTTTGTCATCAGCTCTTCTTAGTGTTTCGACCGATTCAAAGGGATCACCGCCACCTGAACGTGCCCAGACCACTCCAACCGTTATGTTATTAACGGCACCAGGTTTTAAAACAAAGGGTCCGGCGGATTCAACGAATCTTCGGTCATTTGGGGTATTATTGGCAGTTTGTTCAGTCCAATTTGGTTGTGGTACACCACCGGTTCCCCATCCCAATGGATCCGTGGTTCCTGGGAACATAAAATCACATGGCATTAATGGATTTGCATCAGGGTCGGAAATATGTCCACTTCCACCATAGACAAACTTTGTCCCATCTTTCCAAAATCCACGTAAATAATTGTAATAGTCTGAGGCGTTTATAGGGTCAGTTTGATTGGGATTAGCACCATTTGTGGTATTCGAGTAGTATAAGAATCTTCGCATTCCAAATCGTTCATTATCAACTATTCCATCTCCATAGCCTATTCCATTTAATGCCTCGTTCACTCCGATTCCAAAAGCGTTATCAATACCATCATCGTCTTGATAAGGTCCTTCAAAGAAATCGACTCCGACTGCCGGAGGTGAACTTCCATATCCTTTGAAGCCAGAATTATCTCCATCGTAGTTGTCTCCATTGTAGTAATAACCAAGGCCCCGACTCACATCACAGCCGACATAATCGTCATAAGGATCACCAAGCGCGCCATCTGTGAAAAATCCAAAATATGTATTGTAAAGGGTTTGCGTTCCGCGGTTAATTAGTTCATAATTGTAGAACGTCATATTGTTTACTTCGTCGTTTGAGGCAAAGGCAAATGCCTGTGCTCGAATCTCCATTCCTATTGGGTCTGCACCGGTTTCAGTGTGAATATTCCCCTTATCATTCATCACCCACCAATAATTCATATCACCATACAATGAGACTGTACGATCCACGCTGCAGATTTTATCTTTTTTAATATCGTACCACGGGAAATCGCCATCTTCATAATTATAGTGTCCATCGCCATTGAAATCATAAAATGGTGCTAAATAATAATCTTGGCCTTGAGTAACATCTCCGTGAGCTGGCCATTCCTTAATTATTTCCGGAACTGTGTAGTTAGGAAAAAGCTGACTTTGTGTATTTGTACCATTTTGTTGATCCGATATACCTGCTTCGTACCATGCATTAAATTCCCTAACCATATCTTGGGTGGTTACAAAATGCTTATCGAATTTGCTACAATTTTCATAATTAGTTTCTGCTGTAATTTTGGCAAGGGGGCCTGTCCAATAGTCTTGCCCATTTCGATAACGAAGTGCGGCTAATTTTAATTGGTTATTAACATCCGTTCCTCCAAGCCATAATGCTGCGGTGAATAAGGCCATGATTCCAGAATTTTTTGGGACCTCATATTGTGAAAAGTTTTGATTCGGAACTTGCCAGAGGTTACCAGCTGTATGAATCATTGCTCGCACATTATTTAATTCTAAATAGGTTGTCGTGCTCGGTGGTGCGCATCCAGCAGCTTTTGAAGGAGATGATTTTGGAGTTGCATTGCTTTGTAAAGACTGCCCAAGTGCCGCTGTAGAGAATATCTGTAAGACAATCCATCCGAAAACAAATCTCATTTTGTGAATTTGGGTTGAAGTTACGAAAATAATTTTTGCTTAGAAACCTAAATTTTTCTAAAACGTGCGTTGAAACGTTTTAGTTGATTTTTTCTCAATTCCTCAATATTATCAGGAACTTTATGTTTCCACCTTTTGTGCGACCACAACCAAAACTCAGGTTGGCTATTTATGGTTTTTTCTAATAAGCGAGTATGCCACTCAGTAGTATCACCGTATTTTGTTTGAAGCAAATTCCCTTCAAATGGAATCAATTCAATCGAATAATAACCACGCTTTATTTTAGTTGTTTTAAAAAATACAGGAATAAATTTTTGGTCGTTCATCATGAATTCTGCCCCGAACAAAACTGCCGTTTGTTGATTTAAAAATTCCATCCAATATGCATTATCAGTATTTGATGGTGATTGATCAGAAAGTACTAAAATTAGGTTAGCCTCATCTTGTTTTATAACTTCTCTATAATTTCCTGAATGCACGACTTCAAGTCCAAATCGCGACCGACGCTTGTTTAGTGCTTTATCCCAAAATGAATTTGATAATGGCATTCCTATACCAATGGTTCTACAAGTAAACCAGTTAGCTAGGCTTGTAATCATCCATTCCCAGTTTCCATAGTGGCCTGAAATTAACATCAATGATTCGTTTTTCATTATACTTGTTCTGATAAGGTCAGGATTTTTTAGAATGAATCGTTTTGCCAATTGATCTTTTGAAACGGAAAGATTTTTAACTCCTTCCAATACTAAATCAGCAAAATGACGGTAAAATTTATTTCTCAACTTTTTTATTTCAACCTCCGGTAATTCAGGATAGGAGTTTCGTAAATTAGTTTCAATAACTTTTTTGCGGTATGGGTAAATTAAAATTAAGACGACGTAGAAAAGGTCACTAATTCGGTATAAAATCCAAAACGGCAATCGTGAAATAAGTATTAAAAATCCAAAACCTAATCGATTCATGGCTTTTTATATTTATTTGCCCATTTATTATCAATGAATTGTTCTATTTCTTTTTCTTTCGAGTTGCTTCCAGCCGAGAAAAAAGAAGTATTTTTCAGTTCATCAGGCATAAATTCAAGTTGCACAAAATTTTCTGGATAATCGTGTGGATACAAATAATTCGTCCCATAGCCCAGTTCATTCATTAGCCTTGTAGGTGCATTACGAAGGTGCAAAGGAACTGATACATTTCCTGTTTGTCTGACTATTTCTTGAGCGTGATTGATTGCTTTATACGCGGCATTTCCTTTTGGTGAACTTGCCAAGTAAATGGTACATTGTGAGAGAATAATTCGAGACTCGGGCCAGCCAATCATTTCAACCGCTTGAAAACAACTAGTAGCGAGTAGAAGGGCATTCGGGTTTGCTAAGCCAATATCCTCAGATGCTAAAATTATAAGTCTTCGTGCAATAAATTTGGGATCTTCCCCTCCCTCCACCATTCGAGCTAGCCAGTATACGGCCGCGTTTGGGTCACTTCCACGTATGGATTTAATGAATGCTGAAATAATATCGAAATGTTGTTCGCCGTCCTTGTCGTAACGTGCTAGAGATTCTGAGGCTATTGATTTTGTGAGTTCATCAGTGATTTCAACTTGTTCATTTTGATTGGCCGTGCTTACTACTAATTCTAGTAAATTCAATAATTTTCGTGCATCACCTCCTGATATTGCTAAAAGCGCATTCGTCTGATTAAGAACTATTTTCTTTGTATTTAGAATTGAATCGGTCGCTAAAGCATGGTATATTATTTTTAATAAATCTTCTTTTGTGTGTTCTCTGAGGGTATAAACTTGACAGCGAGAAAGTAGGGCTGAAATAACTTCAAACGAAGGATTTTCAGTTGTTGCCCCGATTAATGTAATAATTCCTTTTTCAACAGCACCAAGAACTGAATCTTGCTGAGATTTAGAAAAGCGATGAATTTCATCAATAAATACGACCGGTTGTTTGGATTGAAATAATCCCTGATTTTGTGATGCTTTGGCAATAATTTCTCGAACATCTTTCACGCCCGAGGAAATTGCGGATAAACTGTAAAAAGGGCTTTTCAGTTGATCTGCCAATAAATAAGCTAAGGTTGTTTTACCAACTCCGGGCGGTCCCCACAAAATAATCGAAGGAAGAATTCCTGCATCAAGTGCTCTTCGAATTGGTCCCTTTGGACCAATTAGATGTTCTTGACCGATATAATCATCCAATAATTTTGGACGCATGCGTTCGGCAAGTGGAACAGATTCAAAAGACATAATTCAAAGGTACGTTCTTTTTTCAGAAAATTTAGGATTGGCTTATTCGATAGTGGACTTGCGAAAAACTTAACGAATTAAGTTAATTTGGCCAGACAAAACTATTTTTTCATCAGTCTCTTTTGGCTTGTAATTTATTTTCCAAGTATAAACTCCGATTGGACAATCTGCGCCCCCTCCGCCATAGTTTCCGTCCCAGCGATCTTGGGGATCATGACTCTCCCAAATCACTTCTCCCCATCGATTGAAGACATATAAGTCAAAATTGTGCGGGTCAAATCCTTGGGTAAAAACCGGCCCCCAGGTTTGATTGAACTCATCTTGATCAGGCGTAAAGGAATTCGGAATATAAAAAATAAGTTCCTCTTGAAAATTGATTGTGTACGATGTCTCATCCGTACAGCCAAATGCTGAGGTTACCTCTAATGTAACAACTATATCTCCTTGTATATTCGAATAAAAATGAACGGGATTAGCTTCAATCGAATTTGATAAATCACCAAAATCCCAGAGATAGCTCACCGCTCCTGTTGATGTGTTTGAGAAATTAACATTTTGCGAATTACTTGAAAAAAATGTAGGATCCGGAGTAAATGAAGCTACAGGATCTCCCTCAACACATATAAAATCTTCTTCAGAGGATGTTGCAATACAACCAAGGGCATTTGAAATTGTCAATACGATATCATAACAATCAGCGGCCGTAAAAACGGATGTTATGGATGCCCCCGTTCCAAGGATTGAACCGTTTGATGTCCATTGGTATTGAATTCCAGGGATATTGCTTGCAGATAAAGTTGCAGTGTGGGGCGAACAACCAGATGCGTTATTCACTTGGAATGGAATGGCTGGAAAAAATAGAGTGCTGTCGATGGAAAACGGGCTACTCTGCAGCGAAAAACACGCGCCATAGCTCGAAGAAACTGTGTAACTTGTTCCGTAAAACATACCTGAAATGATTCCCCCCGCAAGAACGATGGGCCCTGCCGGAGTGAAAGTATATGTTTGACCTGCTAAGTAATTTGAGATTACTGCTGAGCCAGCGACAGAACATGTCGCGGGAGTTATGGACAGGGCAGGGGTACTCAGTGTGTTTGGTGCCGCAGGAATATTCAGCACAGTTCCGGGAGATATACAACCTGAACTGCTGTCCTGGGCGATAAGTGTTACTGAGCTTGACGCAGGCAGACCACTGAATATAAGGGATGTTTGCCAGGTAGTTCCCCCATCGATACTGTACTGATAATTACCCCCAACGGGCGAACTAACGGTTATTGTTGCCGTTGAAACTACACAACTCGGTGCAGATGTCACATTTGCAACGGGAGCGGTCACTCCTAAAAGCGAATTAATTACCACGGAAGTAGAACTAATGCAGTTCGCTGGATCTGAAACTGAAACAATATAGTTTCCGGCAATCAAATCCGTTGGCGATTGGATTGTACTTACAACTGATCCTGGATTTGAACTCAATGCCCATGAATAGGATAGGGGAGCTGAACAGCTGGTTGCATTTACAGTTCCAGAACCGTCATTACCTGCACATGTTTCCTGTGAAATTTCACTTGCCAACAGATTTGAAGGCGGGTTTGTACAAGTCCCGCAAAGGAACATATCGTCCAACATGATTGTTCCTTGACCTCCACCCAAAGGACACTGTCCGCTTACTACAATATAATTGTAATCTGTGGCAGGAGTAAAGGAGAGTGTAAATTGCTGCCAATCGTTAGATATCGAATTCGCGGCTGGAAGACAAGCTAATAAATTCATGCTTGGGTTACATCCATAAAAAGGCGGTGCTCCATTGGATCCATAAATACAGAGTGTATTGCTTGGTGGAGTATCAGAACGCGGAGTCATCGCCCTAAACTGCAGCGTGTATTGGTTTGAACAGTATAAATTTACCTGCTGGGAAATAGAATTGTGCTGAAAAAATCCGCTACCACCGCCAATCCAAATACTGGCATATCCAGCGCCGTCCGGAGGAGGAAAAGTTCCCCCACCGTTTAATCCTGTGTTGTAATTGGTTGCATTAAAATATGGCCAATAAACTGGAGAATTATAATAACCGTTACAAATGGTATTGTAGTAGCTACCTTGACCCGACCATCCTGTTGCATTTACAATTTGCATTGTACCGGTTGGGCAAGTTGAATACGATTCGAAACTTCCGTTTGATAATAAATTTACGGCACATGGATCACCTGTACAATTTGTAAAAGTTACTTGCACAGAAGCCGACGGACTGTTGCATCCTCCGCTCGTATCAATAACATAATAAGTTGTAGTTCCGAGGATTTGAGGAGGTGTAAAATTCTGTCCATTGAATACCTGATTTGTTAAACCTACATTGTTAAACCACAAATCACCTGAGGAGGTATTTATCGTGGCTACATTATCTCCCATGCAATAGGAACCCGGGGGTGTATAAATAATGGGTGCAGTTGATTGTGTAACTGGCCCAACCAAAATTATATTTCCTGAGCCGCACCCTGCGCTATCGGTGATGAAAAGTATGTATTGTGTTTGAACTGTTGGAGATACCAAAATACTTAGTCCCGTTCCAATAATCGTGGGGGGAGAACCGCTTGACCAGTTGTAGGAGGCTATCGGTCCATTGCTGTAATTAATCACGGCAGTCAACGTTGTTCCACATCCTCCTGCGGTGGCATTGACATTGGCCTCAGGAGAAAGAAAAATCGATACGTAAACGCTATCTATGACTGAACAGCCATTATTTGTCACGGTGACATAATACCAGCCCTCGTTATCTTCGCCACCCAAGGC